>Ga0164294_10004405_pt1 | contig 12274 bp, 6 predicted proteins | sample GEODES005metaG_FD_111479 | JGI IMG/M metagenome (GOLD analysis project Ga0164294, IMG submission 111479) | Oligotrophic lake water microbial communities from Sparkling Lake, Wisconsin, USA - GEODES005 metaG | ecosystem: Environmental > Aquatic > Freshwater > Lake | place: USA: Sparkling Lake... | reverse complement strand
GCGCTGCTGATGCGCAAGCTGGCCGCCGCCGTGTACCCGCGGCTCGACACCCGCGGCTATGACGTGATGCTGGCCGAAACCCCCTACCCGGGCCGCGTGAGCGGATCGACCCGTCTGGTGGTGCGCTACCACGACGCCATACCGCTGCTGATGCCGCACACCATCTCAGACCGGTCTTATCACCAGGCCTCGCACTTCCACGCGTTGCGCCGAAACGTGCACGACGGCGCGTGGTTTGCCTGCGTGTCTGAAGCCAGCCGACAAGACCTGCTGAGGGTGTTTCCGCAGGCCGCACCGCGCGCGGTGACCATCCCCAACATGGTGTCTCCGCACTACTTTTTTGAAGAAGGCTCCACGCCCAGCCGTATCAACGAGATCGTGCGCACACGCGCCAACCGCGTGGTCAAGGCCAAGTCTGCCGCCCACGGCCAGCACGACGTGGCCACGCTGCCGGTGGGCGCGGGTGGCCCCAACTACCTGCTGATGGTGTCGACGCTGGAGCCGCGCAAGAACCACCTGGGGCTGTTGGCCGCCTGGGAGCAACTGCGCGATGCCGGCCACCCCAACTTGCATCTGGTGCTGGTGGGCATGCTGGGCTGGGACAACAAGGCCATCTTGCGCAAGCTGCTGCCCTGGGTGGCACGCGGCCAGGTGCATGTGCTTGAAGACGTGCCCGCCGCCGATTTGCGGCTGCTGTACCGCCACGCCAGCGTCACCGTGTGCCCTAGCTTTGGTGAGGGCTTCGGGTTTTCAGGCGTGGAGGCCATGCGCTGCGGCGGCGTGGTGGCGGCATCTGACCTGCCGGTGCACCGCGAGGTGTATGGCGACGCGGCGGAGTACTTCAACCCATATTCAGCGCGGGATCTGGCACAAGCACTTGGCCGGCTGCTCGGCGCCGAATCGCAACCACGGCGTGCCCACCTGATGGCATTGGGCGCAAACATTGGTGCGCGTTACCTGCCCGATCAGATGCTGCCGGCATGGCACACTTTTTTCAGTTCAATGAGCGGTTCATCAACGATGAACGCTGACATGGAAAGCAAATGAGCGTTTCTGACCTTTTTATCGTTGGCACGCCCACCGGGCAATGCCACGGCGGGGCGACGGCTTGGTGGGCTGCGGCTGGCACTGAGCGTGGCTTGCAGAGCGGCGGTGGTGAATGTGCGTGGTTGGAGCTTGAATCTGTGGCTCAGCGCTTTCCGAACGCAGGCTGGCTGGTGTTTGTCGAAAACCCGGCAACGGGTTTGGCTGCGGCGTTGGCCGCCGGCGAGGTCGACGATCCACTGCAGTGGCTGAGCGTCTGGTGCGTTGGCGCAAAGCGGGTGCTGCGGCAGGTGCAGCGCGCCGAGGCCCGTTGCTTGTTGGTCGATGCTGACGAAGCTCGGTGTGACCCAGCGGGTTTGGCTCGGGCCTGTCAACAACTCTTTGGTTCGGCACTTACGGCACATACCGCCCCGGAGCTTCCAACAGCCGACCCACTCAGTGTCGCGTTGGGTCAAGCGCTGGTGTTTGCCGACCGAGGGGTGCAAGCGCTGCACTCTGAATTGCAAGCAAGTTGCGCATTGTTTGATGCCGACGCGGCTGCGGCCTTTGAGGGTGCCGTGGGCCTGCAGATCGATGCCGCCGCCGCTGCAAAACGTTTGCGGGATTTGCAGCTCGCAGAGCAAGCGCTGGTTCAAAGAGACGAAGAACTGGCGGGCCTGCGCCTGCTGTCTGCCAGCGGGGCAACGGCGTTGCAGCGCATGACCACCGAGCTCGCGGTTGAGCAGACGGCGGCTACCCAACTTCGTGAGGGGCTGAAGGCATCAGGCGAAGAAAACGAACTGATGCTTGCGCAGCTGCACCAGGTGCAAGAGGAGTTGGAGGTTTACTTCCTGCGGTGTCGCGAGCTTGAGTCTGCGGCAGCGCTGGCCGTGTCGGCGGACGAATTGCACGCCGCGCAGCGTGCCGCGGCCCAAGCCGCCGAAGAACTTGCAACCCTGCGTGCGCATGCTGATGCCCAGGCAGTGGCCGAGCAGCAAAAAGCTGGCGAGCTTGCTACAGCGCAATCGGCCATTGATCGGCACATACGGGAGTTGCGGGCCGCCACCGAAGAAAACGAACTGATGCTTGTACAACTGCACCAGGTGCAAGAAGAACTTGAGCACTACTACCTAGAGTGCCGCAGGCTTGAGGGCGCCGCAAGCACCGTGACGTCGGCCGCTCAAATCGACTTGTCCATAGACCAAGTGCAGCCCGTCACTGAGCGCAGCACGCGCCCGCACCGTGAGCTGACCTTTACGCTGCAGCAGGTCAAGGTGGGTGAGCGCACGCTGCCTCAGGCGCGCGTCAGGCTGGTCGAGCACCATGGCCACCCGGGCGTGGTGGTGTTTGCCAATGCGCAGGGTGCCCAACTGCTGACGGCATGGCGCCAAAGCGGGCAAGAAGACGGCATGTCCTACATGTTGCTGGTGCCCAGCGATGCTGGCAGCCGGCCGGTGTTTGATGCGATGGACAGCACCGACTGGTTGGTGACGCTGGCGCTGGTGTCGGTGCTCGAACGGCGACTCACCGACCCCGTATTGCTGCTGGCGCCGCATTGGCAGCAGCTGGCGCGCAGGCTGCGCGAACAACTGCAAGAAATGCCGCGCCGCTTTCGCTACGGCTCTTTGGCGGTTTCGTCGGTGGGCGAGCCGGGCTCTGGCGTGCTGGCCTTCAGTTTTGGCCAGGTGCACTTTGGTGCCCGTCAGTTGCCTCAACTGACCGTGCACTGGTGTCCTTTGGGCCCTCAGGCGGGGCTGGAGTTGCTGTGCGGGCCCGACGCCGTGCCACCGTTGCCCTCATGGCCAGATGATGAATTGGGCGTGGCGCCTGACCGACTTCGGCTGCCGCTGGCCAGTAGTTTGGGCAAGCAAGAGCGCCATCTGTGGCGGCAGCGGGTCACCCCCGCCGATCTGGACTTTGTGCGTGCGCTCTTGGCTGTTTGGCCAGAGGCTGTGTCGCGTGTGCCGCCGGATCTGTCGGGGGGTGAAGCGCAGGCGCAGCGATTGACTCAGGCCGCCGCGTCTCTCGTACACGACGCTGGGCTGGATACCCCATCGCAGCCCTTGAATGGGATGCTCAGTTGGCTGAAGGGCCAGCGCTGACGCAAGGCCGCATGCGCCGCCCCCAACCCATCGAACACCCCAAAGCTGAAACCGCCACGGACCCACCATGACAGTCTTGTTCGAATATCTGGCCACCCTGGCTGAAAAGCCGCTGGGAACGGTGGTGCACATCGGTGCGGGCAGCGGCGCCGTGCTGGAGTGCTACGCCGCTTTGAAACCAGCACGTGTGATCCTGCTGGAAGGCGATGCAGATACTGCTGCTGAACTGCTGCGCTCTGCAGCCCAATGCCCCTGGGCCGAGGTGCTGGCACACCCGGTGGGCGCAACTGGTGGCCCGCTGGAATGGCGCCGCTACAACTTGCGTCGGTTGAACGGCCCGCTTCAATCGGGCGTGTTGCACTCGTTTTATCCGCGGCTGCGGCTGGTCGAATCGCGAACAGTCAATGCGCGGGCGCTGAGCGACGTGCTGGCCGCAGTGCAAGTCGCGGCTGGGGCCGGTGGGATCAATGTTCTGGTGCTTGACGTGCCGGGCCAAGAGGCCGCGCTGTTGGACAGCCTGCCGCACGAGACGCTCATCCAATTTGACGCTGTGTTGCTGTGCGGATCGCGCGAAGCCCTGCCTGCGTGGGGCGCGACCGCTGAGCAAGCGGTGAGCCAGCTTCAACGCGCTTGCTTCGATACGGTGGCTTCTGAGTTTGACCAAGAGCCCCTGTGGCCGGTGACGCTGCTGCGGTTTAACCCCCAACGTCACCAAACCGAATTGCTTGGGCAACGGTTGGGCGTGCAGGTGGCAGCACTTGACGCAGCCAACGAGGCGTTGAAAGACCTTCAAACGCACCTTGACGCAGTGAGACAGGCCAAGGCCGCAGCAGACCAGACTGCCGCCGACAGGTCTGGCCAGATCGAACGGCTGAACCAAGGCAAAGCACAGGCCGAGCAAGCGGCAAACGAGCGCGCTGCGCAAATTGAGCAGTTGGCGGTGTTGCGCGATAAGCAAGCCGCACTGGCGGCTGAGCGCCAGGCGCAACTGCAAGCACTGACGCAGGCGCACGCCGAATTAGAGCGAGTTGCGCAGGAGCGCATGGGGCAAGTTGAGGCGCTCAGCCAAGGCAAGGCGCAGGCCGAGCAAATGGCCCACGAGCGTGCGGCGCAAATCGAGCAACTGACGGGTTTGCGTGATGAGCAAGCCGCACTGGCGGCTGAGCGTCAGGCACAACTGCAAGCGCTGATGCACGCGCACGCCGAATTGGAGCGAGTGGCGCACGAGCGCATGGGGCAAGTTGAAGCGCTCAACCAAGGCAAGGCGCAGGCCGAGCAAACGGCTCACGAGCGTGCGGTGCAAATCGAACAGTTGACGGGGTTGCGTGATGAGCAAGCCGCATTGGCGGCTGAGCGCCAGGCACAACTGCAAGCGCTAACGCAGGTGCATGCCGAATTGGAGCGAGTTGCACACGAGCGGCTGGGACAGGTTGAGACGCTCAGCCAAGGCAAAGCACAGGCCGAGCAAATGGCCAACGAGCGTGCGGGGCAAATCGAGCAGTTGACGGGATCGCGTGACGAGCAGGCCGCGATCGCGGCTGAGCGCCAGACGCAACTGCAAGCGCTGACCCAAGCGCACGCCGAATTGGAGCGCATTGCGCACGAGCGGCTGGGACAAGTTGAGGCACTCGGCCAAGGCAAGGCGCACGCCGAGCAAGCGGCTCACGAGCGTGCGGGGCAAATCGAGCAGTTGACAGGGTCGCGCGATGAGCAAGCCGCACTGGCGGCTGATCGCCAGGCACAACTGCAAGCGCTGACGCAGGTACAGGCTGAACGTGGACGCCTGCACGAAGACGCGGCTAGGGCGGCAGAAAGCTTGCGTGAGGCCAACGAAAAGCTGAAGGCAGAGTCAGTAGCCTTACATGGCGCCAATAACGAGCTGAGAAAGAAGGTTGAAAACCTGGAGGCTGAACATGCCGCAATGCGGCAGCAGGTGGCCGACAGCGAGAGCCGGCAACGCCTGCTTGACAACGAAATCCTGAAGGCAGAGGCACAACTGGAACTCATCAAGGACGTGCTGATCCGTGAAAAGAACTTCTAAGCGTGCACCTGGCCGAGGCCGTGGTGGCTACCGGGCTTCGGGCGAGCTGCGGCCACTGGGCACGAGCCTTCCCTCGTTGGCGGCAGCGCGTGACCACGCAGATTCACCGCCCTTGGCCCGTGCCAAAAGCCAATGGCTCGTGGGCGATTGGAATGCACTTTGCGAACTGGACGCCGACACGATCGCCAGCCATCCCGAGCGCGACAGGCTGGCGCTGCTGGTGGCCTGTGCCCACCAGCAGCGAGCCGATCACGAACTGGCCAGGAAATACACCCGCCGTGCGATTGGCTGGGGATGCGACCCCAAGCTGGTGGCGCGATTACTGATCTCAGGGGTTCACAACACGTTAGGCCGAGTGGCTGCGCTGAAGGCGGATGACAGCGCGATTGACTCGCACTTTACGCAGGCCCTTGCTGTGACGGGCGACGCGGAAAGTGGCCTTGCCACCCCGACGCGTGCCGTGCGCGAGCTGGCAGGCCTCGGCCTGTTGCCGCAAGCAGCAGGCCTCCTGCACAAGCAGGTGGCCGCCATACGGCAAGAGCCACAGCGTCCGGTAGCCACCCAAACGCAGATTCAATCCCTGTCAGACGAGATCGAGAGGCTCCAGCGAGCGCAACCCCAGCGCGCCCGAATCGTTCCGCCCCAGGAAAACGAAAAAACACCACTAGGCTCAGATCAGCGCAGCGAGCCTGTAAGGGGTGGATGGCTTGCGTTGGCCCAAGCGCAATGCCAGCAGGCCGACTGGAAGGCGTTGGCCTCGATGCGGGAGCCACAAATTCAACTGCATCCTGATCGCGCAATACTGGCGATGCTGGCTGCTGTAGGTTTGTTCCAACTTGACGAAACCGAAAGCGCTCTGCACATGGCACAGCGTGCACTCGATTGGGGATGCGACAAACTGCTGCTGCAGCGATTCATGGTTGCCGGAGTAAATACCTCAATCGAGAAAGCCTTAGCGACGCTCGACACCGAGCAAAAGGCAGCGGTCTAAAGGCAAAGCCCCTGAAGCGTCATGTTCACACCTTAGCGGTTGTGACAGGTTTTCCACTTCAAAATCAAACTTAAATTCGCCCATGAAGACTGTCACATCCTCGGGTACCGAATCGACTTTTGTACGCGCTAACTCGGCACTTCGAAAAAGAGATTTTGAAAGCGCGATAGCGCTCTACGAAATCGCTATTGGAGAATCTGACGGGCCATTAAAGGCATGCATGCGCTTTAATCGAGATTTAGCCCTTCGGAGAATAGGTGGCCAGTCTGCGCCGGACTCCTCGTCACTTATAAAAACAGACGGAATCGACCAGTTCTACTTCGATCTGATAAAACAATCCGACCTCTTCGACCCAAACTGGTATTTGGCGCAATACAAAGATAAGCATAAAATTTTTGGAAACCCCCTGGACCACTACCTAATCTACGGCGTTGCTCTCGGCACCAATCCATCACAAGGGTTCGACACGGCCTACTATCTAAAAACGCATAAGGATGTTGCTGAATCCGGCATGCACCCCTTCCTACACTATGTATGTCAGGGCCACAAAGAAGACCGACCAGCGAAACCCTGTACGGATCAGGCAGACCTCAATATTTATGAGCCTGCCGTTGCAAAATATGTCCCGCGTTTGGGGCAAGATGTGGTCCCCGTTAAAAAGGCCGTCCGGGTAATCGCATTTTACTTACCCCAGTTTCATCCTATCCCTGAGAATGATGCATGGTGGGGGAAGGAATTTACTGAGTGGACAAATGTTCGCCCTGCAAGGCCCCAATTCAACGGACATTATCAACCTCACGTACCGGATGATTTCCTTGGTTATTACGATCTGCGCGACACCACCATCATGCGCAAGCAGATCGAACTTGCCAAGCAATACGGCATCGAAGGATTCTGCTTTTACACCTATTGGTTCACAGGCACGCGCCTACTCGAAACCCCTGTCGATAACTACCTTGCCGATGCTACACTCGATCTTCCCTTCTGCATTTGCTGGGCTAACGAAAACTGGAGCCGGCGTTGGGATGGATTGGACAACGACCTGCTCATGGTTCAGCACTACTCGGATGAGGATGACATCGCCTTCATCGCCCATATGGCCAAATACTTGCGGGATTCACGCTACATTCATATTAAAGGCAAGCCGCTTCTGATTGTCTACCGACCGAATCTTTTTCCGTCAATGAAAGAAACAGCACGGCGCTGGCGGAGCTGGTGCGTAGAAAATGGTTTGGGTGACATCTACATCGCTTACGTCAAGTCCTTTGAGGTAAGCGACCCGGCAGTATATGGGCTGGATGCCGCAATCGAATTCCCGCCTAACAACAGCGCACCGCCCGATATCACCGAAAAAATAAATACTAGGCGCCCCGCCTTTTCCGGGTATGTGTACGACTGGCGTATCTTCATGCAGCGCAGCGAAAATCACACCCCCGACAGCTACCCGGTGCTCCTCGGCGCTTGTCCATCGTGGGACAACACGGCAAGAAAGAAAGACCGCGGAACGGTATTTTTAAACTCTTGTCCAGGCTTATTTGAGCGACTGCTCGTCAATGTCTTCGCAGAAACTATTCATCGAAATGCCGAGATGGATGGGCGTCTCGTCTTCGTCAATGCTTGGAACGAATGGGCAGAGGGTGCGCACCTTGAGCCTGATAAGCGCTATGGTTATGGGTGGCTCCAAGCAGTTCGAAACGCAAATCAATACGCACTGTCACTTAAGCAGATTAAGACTGCAGTTATTATTCACGCGCACTACCCTGAAATACTTCAAGAAATAATGGAGCGCATGAGTTGGATGGGTGTCGAAGCAACTACGTTATATATAACCACGAATCAAGGGAAGGCGGCTGAAATTAAAGAGATTTTAGCTCGCTATCCATATAAATTCTCAATCACAACACTTCCCAATCGTGGAAGAGATGTATTACCTTTTTTGAAAATTCTCCCGAAAGTACTATCGGATGGGGCTGAGCTAGTCTTAAAGTTGCATACCAAAAAATCACCCCATCGAATTGATGGTGAAAAATGGCGTAAAGAAATGTTTGACAGTTTGCTCGAAAAATCGTTTGTGACGAGAACAAAGCTGGCGCTGCTGTGTGATGAAAAATTTGGTTTGTCAGCACCTGCCGAACATTTTGTGCCAATGAGCTACTACTGGGGTTCAAACATTACTAATGTAGAAGATCTTTGTAAGAAAATGGATTGGAATAACCCAATATTTGACGGGGCGCAATTTGTTGCAGGCACTATGTTCTTCGCTGGACGACGATTGCTCACGGATCTATTGGCCATGGGGTTGCTGGAGTCTGATTTCGACGATGAATCGGGGCAAGTAGATGGAACCATGGCACACGCAGTAGAAAGGATGATTGGATTTATTTGCCATAGACAGGATTACAAAATTATTAAGCACGGTAAAAGTAAAAGCGATTTTTACGCCTACGCAGATCGCGCGTGATATTTAGTAAAAATATAGGGTCTGTAAAATATGGAAACGAAAAAACCTAGTCTTTTCATGCATATTGGATTGCACAAAACAGGAACAACTAGCATTCAATACGTATGTAACAACAACAGGCACCTGCTTGATAATTTTGGAATTGTCTATCCTTATGATCCCGAGCTTACTCTAGGCACTCAATTGCATTTGGGGATAACAAAGGATATTTCTAGCGCCGAGCGGTTGTTAGTGCGATGTTCAAATGTCAATTGCAGTTATGTATTAATTTCAAATGAGGGCTTTGGTGCCAGTTTGGCTGAATTGAGTGATTTTGATCTCCAGAATTTTTTTAAAAATATTTACTCCTGCTACGCAGATGTAATTTGGGTGGTTAGTGTAAGAAATGATCGTGATCTGCTGGCGTCAGCGTCCAGGGAGTTTTTAGACGGCTCAGCATTTCCAATGCAAGGTATAGACCAATTTCTTAATTCCCACGTTGAAAAAATTAAGAAACTTGCAGATAGTCTTATAGGTAGAAATAAAAAAATCATTGATCTAGACGATATAAGAAACGGCGAAAATTGGCCATCTTACTTTTTATCTCGAGTCTTTGATATCTCGATTCAGGTCCCGGATGCTCATCAGAATTCCAGGGGTAATAAGACAATTAGTTCATTATTCAGCCCAATTTTTCGCAGTTTTTATCATAATACTCTTGCTGAGCATTACTACTCTCTTGAGACTTCTCAGGCAACTGAAAGGGCGCTTGCCACGATAAGTCTCGATGCCGCATTCGAGTCCGAATTTTCGAAGGGATTAGACGATTACATCCAAGGTAGAGTTGATATGTTCATCAAAGATCCTAATTTTGTGCCAACAAAGAATTTTTTCACTGGTTAATGCCTCGTGGTTGACGCGAGCTAAAAATATTGGTGACTTGAAATTATCTCAAGAGACTAAGTTGATTAATTTTTAATCTCTATTTTATAGCCTGACAATTGACCTCGTCAGCTGATTACTTGGGATTTTTCGGAAGCGGGCATCGTTACAAAAAAACCTAAAGAGTAAACCCCGGTACAACTGAATATTTTAACTAAAAGGGCAATACATGAACGCATGGTACTTTCAAGGGACTGGCGCCTTGGCCGCTGATAAAAATCCAAGCGACGCTCCAATTTTTGCAAAAAAACTTCTTGAAAATGGCTATGTGGTGCTTACGCAGTCGATCGCCGAAAGCACAATTGACGAGATAATAATAAACTTTAATAGGTTTAAAAGTAAGGTGGCTAAACTCAACCCGCCAAACGTCCTAGGGAAATACCGTAGGCTCGTCAACTTGCATTGCGCTGTGCCTTCTCTATTTAATTTATTTCATGAAAATCGAAAGGCTCTCGAGACACTCGATTACTTTTTCAATGAACCAGCAGAACTTTATACTTCATTATTTTATGAAATAGGGTCCGGCCAAGAGTCACACAGAGATACTCCATATTTTTGGACTAATCCGGGTTATAAATACTTTGGTGTTTGGGTTGCATTAGAAGACGTCGACAGGAGCAACGGATGCCTTCAGGTAATCCCGAAATCCCATTTGCTGGTCGAGGAAGATCGAGAATCGATTCCAAGGAAATTCTATAGTAGCTTGAGCGAGGTGCCGACTTCTGATGATCGCCTATGGTCGGATTATCAGAGGCTGAGTAATTTGAGGGCAAAAGAATGTGGTCTCGGATTAATTGACGTAGAGGTAAAAAAAGGCGACACAATAATTTGGCATCCACATACCTTGCATGGTGGGCGGCCAATAGAAGATCTTGAAAGAACACGGCTCTCCTTTGTAATGCATGTTACGCCACCCCAGCAAGCAGTTTTTCACCACCAGGCCTTTTTTAATAGTGGGGCTGTTTTACCAGAGAAATCGTCATATGAGGTGAAAACTGTAAATGAAAGGACATATCGAAATTATCCAAATATATCATTCGAGCACCTACTGGAAATAAGTATCGATGACCTGAATAAATTCTGACACTCTTTTTAAAAATATGTAACAAAATTTTAAATATCCGAAAAGCCAAGTGGTAATGACGCATCCCGCCGGCCGAAGTCCTGCCGGCGCAAGATTTTCCACACGTCTCAAGGTCAACATTTGCCAATGAAAATCATTTTCTGGCTTGAGCCTCACTTTGATCTGATGATGCCCGGTGTTATGAAAACCTGGCTGGAGCGGTTCGAACGAATTGCAGCAGAGTTATCTCAATCCTCGGACGATATTGTTTTTCGGATTGTCGGACTGGATTCGCCTGCGGTAAAAGCACGGGCTGATGTTCTGGGGGTTAGGCTGGTTCTTCTGCCACGGGCTGAACTACTGGTGCAATGGAGGCTTGGAAGTAACGCATTCATTGAATTGGAAAATGATCGCGTGCCAAAAAGTATTTGTACCCTCCTGCTCGCAGGCTTGACTGAGCGACTAGGCGGCTTCGAGCCAGATATTGTTTTTTTGCTTAAGCAGCAACCGTGGTTGCGCCGTGGATTTGAGAATGCCTTGTTTGTCAATATAGAAATGGGTTGGACTTCGCGGGCGCCATATCCTGCCTTTTGGCAATTGGATATCAGCGGAGCTGGCAAGTGTCGAGTGCTGGCGAACTACTCCGGTCAAGTGTTAGAAAAATTGAGTCTCGATGAGCGAGCGCTGGAGTTTGTTGAAAAAACACGGTTAATTGCCCTTGAGCGCTTGATGAATCCTGCCGCAAAGCGGTTTGTCGAGGGCCTTCGGGAAAACTATTCTGTCGTCATTCTGCTGCCTATCGGTGCTTTTGATTATTTTGATGGACGAACTCTATTTTTTTCTGCACTCGATAAGTTTTTAGGCGAGCAACGAAAAGATCATGTGATAGTCTTGACCCAGCATCCGGAATGGCAACTATTGAACTGCCAGCAACTTGCCTATTTGTTCGGAAAGTATCCATTTGTACAAGATTGTGGTGACATTGGTAGCCAGTACCTACTGCCTTTGGTGGATGAGGTAATTGGTGATTTCGGTACGGTTGCAATCCAAGCGTTGCTCTTTAACGCGAAGGTTGTTTCGGTTCGTCACGCGCCGACTAATTTCCCCGTCGATTTTCCACTTCACAATCCCTTAGTCGATATGCTTGCAGTTGCAGGCGAAGCACAGCGAGGAAAAATGCTCTATTGGTTACTGTCGTTTTATGCAGTACCTGAAGCGCGGCTCTTCGATGGCAGGTGGCTGGGCCGCTTTTTGCGTCGGGCAATTGAGGCGGTTGGGGTGGGGCAGCCCTGGACTGCGTATCAAGAACCGATTGCAACGAGCCAGTATTGGGCAGCGTCAGAATGGCTAGATCCCCCAACGAAGTTGGATTCCGAAGCTAGGATTTATATCTCTGAAATTATTGATGGGTTGCCACAAACGTATACGGAAGCTCGTAGTTCTAGCAGGAATTATCCTGTATTAAACCAGCGCCAGTTAATTAGACTGCCGATGCCTACGAATATGAATCCGCTTGCATCCATCCGGCTGGACCCAGCCAATTGCCAGTTGGCCTTGTGGTTTCATCGATTGGAGCTGGTACGGGCGGATGGTTTGATCATCTGGAGCTGGAGTGGCGATGTGGAAACATTCACAAAAACGGGTGGCTTTGTCATTCGTCAGGGCGCCCAAG
>Ga0164294_10004404_pt1 | contig 12274 bp, 10 predicted proteins | sample GEODES005metaG_FD_111479 | JGI IMG/M metagenome (GOLD analysis project Ga0164294, IMG submission 111479) | Oligotrophic lake water microbial communities from Sparkling Lake, Wisconsin, USA - GEODES005 metaG | ecosystem: Environmental > Aquatic > Freshwater > Lake | place: USA: Sparkling Lake... | reverse complement strand
GTCGCTTGCGCGACGAATGCCTGAACGAGACGCTGTTCGCTTCGTTGAGCCATGCCCGCTCGGTGCTGTGCGCATGGCGCGACGACTACAACCACGTGCGGCCGCATAGCGGTATAGGCGGGCGGACGCCCGCCGATGCTGCCAGGCGCGTTGCACAACCAAGCCCGCCAGGGCATCCTGGCAACCCCGGACTCTACTTATGAGTGGAGGAGCTTTGGGGAGCACGTCAGTCCCGCTTCGCCGAAACGGCGGCGCTGGCGGACTACGAGCCCGAAGATCTGGAGATTGTTCGCTCTGCCGGCAACGAGCTCGTACGCCAGCTTCAACAAGCGGGCAGCACGGTCGAGGCCGAAATACCGCGAACAATTCGCTGGATGATCGACGCTTTGCGTCGTCCCGGTCCGACGTCGAAGAGAGCAGTGTTCGGCTTGGTCCGGACGATGGAAAATCTGTTTTCGATCGTGTTTCGTAGTCTTGGTGACGTCTTAAATGCGGCTAAGACTGGAGTTGAGCGGGGGACCAAGGCGGCCGTGACTATCTCTACGGCAATCCTGCTGCTGCAGGCCGCGGCCGAAGGAGCAACTCGAATTTCGCCGGTAGCAGCACGCGTTATCCAAACGAGTTGGCTGAGCGAGGCAGCGAAAGTTGCAGCCGAGGCGATTAAGAAGGCCGAGAAGTTAGGGGATTGAGGGACCTCTCTCGCAGCCGACACAACTTTATGGTCATTGAGCGAATGGTCGGACCGAACATTGCTCATAATGCGCCAGATTAGGAGACCGATATGTTGATGTGGGCGAACTTTGCCGCTCTTGCGCTTGGGACAGCGCCCGCGCCAGATCAATCCGCCATCGAGCTTCTGAAAATTTGCGATGTGCCTCACGCCCAGCGAGCTAGATGCTATGGGGCCGTCATGAACTCGTATGACCTAGCATTCCCCGATCAGCCGTCGGCAATTCGTAGCAAAGATTTAGGCCTCGACAGTGATCAACCGATGGATAAGCCCAAATTTGATATCGTGATTTCTAGGTATCTCGCGATTGTGCGCGAAACACCGACTTTGAGATTTACCGACGCGCTTCCTCTCTGATTTTGGCGACCCAGTCAGTTTTCGGAAAACAGCATTGGTATGACAAGGCTGCGTCGGGGAGCAGGGTCTATCCGTCTCCTTGATACAGTCCGCGCTGAAATCCAATAAAGGCAGCGCGAATTTCGGCTACCGATCCAATTGCGCGCAGGGCATCCGTGGGAGTGCCGTATTTCAGTTCCAGGAGGGCGGGCAGCTTGCTGTCGTCCAATTCGCTTTCGCCGACGGTCGCATACTGTGACAGGACGAAATCGAGGAAGTCGCGCTGTTTGTCATCATAGTGGGAGAGGATCGCCTCGCGCCGCGTGTCTGCCCGCTCGATCCGCTTGAGCGGCGGGCGCGCCCAGGCGATGAATGCCAGCACGTCGAACAGGTCGCTTTCCTGCGAATCCGTGGCCCGGCGGATGCCGTCGAGCGCCTCGCCGGTAAAGCCGCGTTCGGCCAGGCCTTCCACTAGCTTGCGCCTTGTGTCTGGCTGGCTCCAGATCGCGCGCAGTTCGTCCTCGTCGCGGAACAGGTCGGGTAACTGGCCGAACAGGTCTTCGATGAATTGCTGAGCCGAAACGGGCTTGCCATCCACGCTCCAGAACGTCGTCGCGCTGATATGTTGGAACGCGCGTTCCTTTCCGTCCGCAAGCCGGATCACAAGCTTAGCCTTGGGTTCCTCCGGCTCAGGGTCCGGTTCTGGCTGCTCCGACGGGTCGCCTTCCTGCTTCGGCGGTCGCGGCTCACCGGGAGGCGCTGGATCAAGCGGTTCGCCGTCCCATTCGGGATCGTTGAAATGCTCGTATGCCTTAACGAAATCGAGAATCGTGAAGTAGTCCTTGCCATCGAATAGCCGCGTTCCGCGCCCGATGATCTGCTTGAACTCGATCATGGAATTAACTGGCCGCATCAGCACGATGTTACGCACGTTGCGCGCATCAACCCCGGTGGAAAGCTTCTGCGAGGTGGTCAGGATCGTTGGGATGGTCTTGTCGTTGTCCTGAAAAGTGCGCAGCCACTGATCGCCTATCGTGCCGTCTGAGGCGGTGACGCGGACGCAATAATTTGGATTAGTGCTGGTCTTCGCTTGGTTGATCAGGTCGCGGATGAGGCCCGCGTGCGGCTGGGACGCGCAGAACACGATCGTCTTTTCACGTTGATCGATCATGCTCATGAACGTCTCAACCCGGTAGCGTTCGCGTGCTTCGATCTCAATAGAGCGGTTGAAGTCGCTTTCTGTGTAACGCTTGCCTTCCTCCACATCGCCTTCGACCACGGTGTCATCGGCGGTATAGACATATTCGTCGATGGTCGTGCCGATCTGCCGGACCTTGAACGGCGTCAGGTAGCCGTCATTGATCCCCTCCTTCAGCGAATAAGTGTAAACTGGCTGGCCGAAATAGGCGTAGGTGTCGGCGTTGTTCTTGCGCTTCGGCGTGGCGGTGAGGCCAATCTGCACAGCGGGCGCGAAATAGTCGAGGATCGCGCGCCATTCGCTTTCGTCCTTTGCGCCGCCGCGATGGCATTCGTCTATGACGATGCAATCGAAGAAATCGGGAGGGTAATCGCCGAAATAGGGCGCGGGATCGCCGCTTGCGTCGGTCCCGCTAGTGAACGTCTGGAAGATTGTGAAGAAGATGCTGGCGTTCTTCGGTACCGCGCCTTTCCTCTTAATGTCGCCCGGCGTGATCCGCGCCAGCGCGCCATCGTCGAAGGAGGCGAAGCTGTTGTAGGCCTGATCGGCGAGGATGTTGCGATCGGCCAGGAACAGGATGCGCGGGTGGCGCTGCTGCTCGCCCGCCGCTTTCCAGTCAGAGAGGTTCCAGCGGGCATGGAACAGCTTCCAGGCGATCTGGAACGCGATGGCGGTCTTGCCGGTGCCGGTGGCGAGCGTCAGCAAGATGCGGTTGCGGTGTTCGCTGATCGCCTCCAGCACCCGTTCGATGGCATTGTGCTGGTAATAGCGCGGCTCGAATCGCCCGCCGCCGGTTTCATAGGCGACGGCGGCGAAGCGGTCGCGCCAGCGGTTCGCTTCGACAAAGGTGGCGTCCCACAGTTCCTGCGGCGTCGGGTAGCGATCGACTAGTGCTTCCGCGCCAGTCTCCATGTCGATGCGGTAAATCTGCTTGCCGTTGCTGGCATAGGCGAAGCGGCATTGCAGACGGGCGGCATAATCCTTCGCCTGTCCGACGCCCTCGGTATAGCTCTTGGTCGCCGCCTTGGCTTCGAGCGTCGCCAGCTTGGTGTTGCGATAGACCAGAACATAGTCGCAGGACAGCGCGCGGGCGCGCTTGCCCTTGCCCATGATCCGGCCGGGCGCGATCACCTCGCGCCGGGTACGGCTGCCATCGACCACGCCCCAGCCGGTCTCGCGCAGCGCGGGGTCGATCAGTTCGGCGCGAGTCTCGGCTTCGTTCAAAAGAGCAAGGCCTCCTGTCCACCGACGCGTTTGGCTGTGCCGTCTGGCACGATGCTATTATTTCGAATGAAGCGGATTGCATCGTGGAATCTGGATGGATCGAAGCGGAGCTTATCCCGATGCCAGTTATCACGAGCAGCAAGAACGATGGCGTCATCCGTCGCGGCACATTGATCTATGATCAGGTTGTTCCACGCCGCATATGTCGTGGCGATCAGTTCAGCGAAATCTCGATCCATATCGACCAGTAGCTCTATCGCTTCTGCGACGTGCGAGCCGGCAATTGCCGTTCTCGCGTCTTTGATCATCTCCGAATACGACGACAGTTTCTCGAAATCGTAGCCACCGCTGCTTCGTTTATTGAAGCGAAAAAAGTGTCGTGAGCTCGCCCAATCCCATGTCGCATGGCGGTGCTGTGCATCATCCGGTCCTGCCGCGTCCCGCAAAGGCTGGCGACCAAGATCAATGCCGGCAACGGCCTCAACCATGTGGAGGATTTTCTCCGCTTTCACGGTGCCGAAGTTTCGAACGCGATTTTTTGCCACGTGCCGTTCGTAAGCAAATGCAACGATTTTTGCGGCAAACTCCGGTGTCGCGAAGTTGTCATTTGCCGCAACAACTGCTGCTGCCTTTGATGTCAGCTCGCCGCAAAACGCGCGGTGGAGGAGGGATTGTTTGAGGGCGGCTAGCATCTGAACCCTTTCCGCATAGCCCCGGCGCAGATGTTCGACCTCCGAGCGCAACTGGCCTAGTTGCCGGGCGATGCGCTGCTGCTCCTCCCTTGGGATACTCGGAACGCTAAAGTTTCGTAGAGCCTTCAGGCCGACGGTCCTCTGCGCAGCTCCGGTCGCTGCACCATCTGCTTGGCGCTGCGCTGTTCTGCTCCGGAGAACATAATAGAGCCATCTGCTGTCGACATCAGGCTTTGGCCGAATCAATCCGACGTGTCGTTGAAAGCAAAACTCTCTCCGTCCCTCCACAACTACCGGAATGCCGAACGATCCCGTCACGGTGTAGAGAATGTCACCAGCCCTCGGCTGTCGTTTGGGGCTTAACCCCTCGTAATAATCTCTCGACACGAGAAATGTGTCGGAAAAGTCGATTTCGTGCAGGTCTTTGTGGATATTCGAAATAGTGATGAACGGTACACCAGATTTGGATTTTGGTGGGGGTTGATGATCGCCATCAGTAATTTCGTCCGCCAAGCTTTCTAACTGAACGAGCGAGTGTTTTTGCCAGCCGACCTCGCGATCTAATTCACACTCAAACAACTCCCGCGCATTGACGATGTTTTTTTCGGCGTTGGCGGTTGCGGTGGCGATGGCGGCGAAGGCCTCATCCAGCACCGCCACAATCCGCCGCTGTTCTTCAAGGGACGGTAGCGGAATTTGGAACTTGCCTAGCGCGGAAGATGCCAGCTCCTTGAAGGTCGCCCCCGTGCCCAGATCATTCAATGCTTCCCGGCTGAAGAAGAGGAAGTAATAGAGATATTTCGTGTTCAGGCGCTCATTCGGCACCAGGCCACGACACCCTTGATTGAAGGCCATCGGGACTTCGGGGATCGCCAGATGTCCGATTGGAGCGCGAGTCGACATTATGACCGCACCAACGGGCACTTGCCGCGCTGAAGAGTTTTTCAGCCCGGCTTGCGTTATCGTGCGAGCAGTCTGGCCGATGGACGGCGATTTAAGTTTCCCCATCTCGGCAGGCGTAAGCCAATTAACATCACCCTCCCAATAGTCGGCAATGCCGCTCTTGGGCGTGCCGCCGTTCACAATGCGGCACACTTCCGAAAGAGGAACAGCCTTCACAGCAATTCCCTCACCCGCGCCAGAATATCCGCACTCTCGGCATCCAGCGCGGCGATCTCGTCGAGTATCTCCTGCGGGCTGCGCAGCGCCTCGGCTTCGGGCGCATTGGGGTTGCGCACGGTCAGGTCGAAAGTCACGGGATCGAGCGTGTCGGCGGCGACACTCCAACTGTTCGGCCTTTCGGCGAAGATCGCCTGCTGCACGATGAAGTCTGCCATATCGGCATCGTTCAGCGGGTTGGTCTTTCCCATATTGCGGCCGGGATCGAGCTGATAGAACCAGATGCTCTGGGTCGGTTCGCCCTTATCGAAGAACAGCACCACGGTCTTGACGCCCGCGCCCTGAAAGGTGCCGCCGGGCATGTCGAGCACGGTGTGCAGGTTGCAGCTTTCCAGCAGCTCGCGGCGCAGCGCCACGCTGGCATTGTCGGTGTTGGACAGGAAGGTGTTCTTAATAACCACCGCCGCCGATCCGCCCGCGCGCAGCGACTTGATGAAGTGCTGGAGAAACAGATAAGCGGTCTCCCCGGTTTTTATCGGGAAATTCTGCTGGATTTCCGGCCGCTCCTTACCGCCAAAAGGAGGATTGGCCAGTATGACGTCGAAGCGGTCTTTCTCCTGAATGTCCAACACCTGCTCGGCAAGCGTATTGGTATGGACGATATTGGGCGCCTCGATCCCGTGCAGGATCATATTCATTGTGCCGATGACGTAGGCGAGGCTCTTCTTCTCCTTCGCAAAAAAAGTGTGTTTCTGAAGCCGCTCGAGGTCGCCCGCCGTCTTCGCCAACGGCCGGAGATAGTCATAGGCTTCGCATAGGAAGCCGCAGGAACCGGCTGCGCCATCGTAAATGGTGTCGTTCAGCGTTGGCTTCACCACCTTGATCATCGCGCGGATCAGCGGGCGCGGTGTGTAGTATTCCCCGCCGTTGCGTCCGGCGTTGCCCATGTTCTTGATCTTGGCTTCGTACAGCTCCGACAGCTCGTGCTTTTGGGTTTGACCGCCGAAAGACAGCTCGTCGATCGCGTCGATCGCATCGCGCAGTGAGTAGCCGGACTGGAACTTGTTGCGGATTTCGCCGAAAATCTCGCCAATCTTATATTCGATGGTGTGGGCGCTGGCGGCGCGGTTCGTGAACCCCTCCAGATAGGGGAACAGCTCGCGATTCACATAAGCGATCAGGTCCGGCCCGGTTTTGGCGCGATTGTGATCTAGCTTGCCGGCTGCATCCTTCGGCGTGGCCCACAAGCCCCAGCGATGCGCGGCATCGATGATCGGCGTGTAGGTTTGGTCGCGCAGCGCAGCATCGGTAGCGCGATTAATTTCTAGATCGTCGAGGTATTTCAGGAACAGCAGCCAACTGGTCTGTTCGGTGTAATCAAGCTCGGAAGCGCAGCCGGCTTCCTTCCGCAGAATATCGTCAAGGTTCTTGAAGGTCTGTTCGAACATTGGCGAGACGTAGCAAGGCTTTGCGAACGACGACAAGAGTAGCGCACGCTCTCGACCTACATAGCACGTTCTCGAAGGTCCCACACTCGACCCACCGGAAGGCACTTTACGGAAGCAATAGCGACGCGTCCCCGTAAGAGTAGAAACGATAGCCATCCGCGATGGCATGGGCGTAGGCCGCTTTCATAACGTCGAGCCCCATCAGCGCCGAGACCAGCATGAACAGCGTCGAGCGCGGCAGGTGGAAGTTGGTCATCAGCCCGTCGATCCCGCGAATCGGCACGCCGGGCGTGATGAAGATCACGGTATCGCCTTCGAACGGCTGGACGCGGCCGGCGGCGTCGCACGCGCTTTCGATCAGGCGCAGGCTGGTGGTGCCCACCGCGATCACGCGGCCGCCAGCGGCGCGGGTAGCGTTGATGCGGTCGGCCGTGGCGGCATCGATGCGGCCCCATTCGGCGTGCATCCGGTGATCGTCGGTATCGTCGGCCTTGACCGGCAGGAAGGTCCCCGCGCCGACGTGGAGCGTCAGCGTCACGTGACCGACGCCGGCCCGGTCGAGCGCCGCCATCAGGTCGGGCGTGAAGTGGAGCGCGGCGGTCGGCGCGGCGACCGCGCCGGGTTCGTCGGCGAACATCGTCTGGTAATCGTCGGCATCGCGCGCATCGGTCGCGCGCTTCGAGGCAATATATGGCGGCAACGGCATGCGCCCGCACCGTTCCAGCAACAGCTCGACCGGCTCGTCGCCCGCGAAGTCGAGCGCGAAGCTGCCGTCATCGCCACGGTCCGACGCGACCGCGCTGACGCCCGTGTCGAAATCGACGACGTCGCCGTCGCGCAGCCGCTTGGCGTTGCGGATGAACGCGCGCCAGCGGCGCGGTCCTTCGCGCTTGTGCAGCGTCGCGCCGATCCTGGCGTCCCCGCGCGTGCCGTCGAGTTGGGCCGGGATCACGCGGGTGTCGTTGAACACGAGCAAGTCGCCCGCGCGCAGTTCGCTGGGCAAGTCGCCGACGGCCCGATCGCGCATCGTCGCGCCGTCGACGACGAGCAGTCGTGCCGCGTCGCGCGGGGATGCCGGCCGCAGCGCGATCCGCTCCGGCGGCAGGTCGAAGTCGAACAGGTCGACGTTCATCGAATGATCAGACCCAAACTTCCGTTCGCCTCGCGCTTGTCGACGGGCGTACTTGCCAACCGGGCTGCGACAGGCTCAGCTCGACCGGATTATTTCGCCGTGGCCGGCGCCGGCTTCTTGGCGGCAGGCTTGGACGTCGCCGGCTTGGTGGCTGGCGTCGTCGGCACCGGCGCAGGCGCCAGCGCGGCGGGCGGCGGGGGCGGCGGTGCCGGCGCATAGGCTGGCGGATTGTCGGCGGCGATATAGGCGTGGACGATCGTCGACGGGTTCGCCGGCGGCTCGCCGCGTTCGACCGTGTCGACATATTCCATGCCGCTGACCACGCGCCCGAACACCGTATATTTCTTGTCGAGCACCAGCTTCGGATCGAGCACGATGAAGAACTGGCTGTTCGCCGAATTTTCCGCTTTCTTCTTTTCCTCGGCGGTCGCTTCGGGTGCGGCGCCTTCGCGCGCGGCCGACACCGCACCGCGAACGTGCGGCATCCAGTTGAATTCCGCCGGCAGGTCGGGAAGCGTCGAGCCGCCGGTGCCGTCGCCCTTGGGATCGCCGGTCTGCGCCATGAAGCCTTCGATGACGCGGTGGAACTTCAGCCCGTCATAGAAATGCTGGCGAGTCAGGATCTTGACGCGTTCGACCATCTTGGGCGCGACGTTGGGATACAGCCGGATCGCCACGCGCCCGCCGGTCGACAGGTCGAGGTAGAGCAGGTTCTGCTTGTCGTCCAACGCCGGCGGCGCAACGCGCTGTTCGGTGGGCGCCGCCACCGCCGCCGGCTTCTTCTTCGCCGCCATCGCCGGGGTGCCGGTGACCGCGAGGCACATCGTCGCGATCAGGCCGAAAATGAAACGCATGGGGACTCCGAAGGAAAGCAGGTTCGAGGGGCGACTTAAAGCAAATCGGCCAGCGCGCCAATGCAGAGATAGAGCGGCAGAATTGCGGCAACGGTCGTACCGGTGCGAAAGCGGCGACATTGCTCACGGGCGATACCGCTGAACCTTGTCCGTGCTCCGGCGAAGGCCGGAGCGTTGGCGACCGTCAGGCTGCGACGGCCAGCGCGCCGGCCTCCGCCGGAGCACGATTCAGGAGGTATCCGCCTAACGCTTCTGCTCGGCGACCCGTGCCACCACCTCGTCGCGGACGGTCGGCGGGACGAACTTGGCGATGTCGCCGCCGTACATCGCGATTTCCTTGACCAGCCGGCTCGCGATCGGCTGCAGCGCGACGTCGGCCATCAGGAAGACGGTTTCCACCTTGTGGTTGAGCTGGCGGTTCATGCCGGTCAGCTGATATTCGTATTCGAAGTCGGTGACGCCGCGGATGCCGCGGATGACGATCGACGCGCCCTGCGCCTCGGCAAAATCCATCAGCAGCGAGTTGAAGCCGACCACCTCGATACGGCCGTTGCCGATCGTCGCGACTTCGCGGCGAACCATCGCCATGCGCTCGTCGTCGTCGAACATCGGCGACTTGGCGATGTTGGTCGTCACCCCGATGATCAGCCGGTCGACCAGAGTCGCGCCGCGCCGGATGATGTCCATGTGCCCCAGCGTGATCGGGTCGAAAGTACCGGGATAGACGCCGATGCGTGTGGTCATGCCCTTGCTCCCCCGATCAATTCTCGCGCGCCAGCACGAACCGCGCGATCTCGCGCAGCAAGTCGGCTTCGGCGCCGAACGCGCGAAGATGCGCGACCGCCTGGTCGACCAGCATCGCCGCCTGTTCCCGCGCGCGATCGACGCCGAGCAGCGAGACGAACGTCTCCTTCCCCGCATCCTCGTCCTTGCGCAGCTTCTTGCCGGCCTTGTCCTCGTCGCCTTCGATATCGAGCAGGTCGTCGGCGATCTGGAACGCGAGCCCGATGTCGCGGGCATAGCCACGCAGGCCCGTGCGGCCCTCCGCCGGCACGCGGCCCAGGATCGCCCCCGCTTCGACCGCGCACGCAATCAGCGCGCCGGTCTTCATCGCCTGCAACCGGGTGACGGTGGCGAGGTCGAACCGCGCATTTTCCGCCTCCAGATCCATCACCTGGCCGCCCGCCATGCCGTTCGGTCCGGCGGCGCGCGCGACCTCGCTCACCAGTTCGGCGCGCACGAACGGATCGGGATGCGTGGCGGGATCGGCCAGCCATTCGAACGCCAGCGCGTGCAGGCAATCGCCGGCCAGCACGGCGGTCGCTTCGTCGAATGCCTTGTGCACCGTCGGCTTGCCGCGGCGCAGATCGTCGTCGTCCATCGCCGGCAGGTCGTCGTGGATCAGCGAATAGACATGGATCGCCTCGATCGCGGCGCCGGCGCGCATCACGCACTCGCGGTCGACCCCGAACAGGCTGCCGGTCGCGAACACCAGCAGCGGGCGGAGCCGCTTGCCGCCGCCGATCGCGGCATGGCGCATCGCGCGGTACAGGCCGGCGCGCGGATCGTCGGGGATGGCGAGCAGGGCGTCGAAGCGGCGATCGACCTCGCTGCCGACATCGGCCAGCGCATCGGCAAGCGAAAGCGGGGCAGTCACCGGGGCCGTCCTCATCCGCCGTCGAACGGTGCGACGCCCGCCGGGCGGCCGTCCGGGCCGAGCCGGATCGCCTCGATCCGCGCCTGTGCCGCATCGAGCCGTGCGCTGCATTGCTGGCGCAGCAGCGTGCCCTCTTCATAGAGGTCGAGCGCCTCGCCGAGCTTGGCCTCGCCGGTTTCGAGCTTGTGGACGATTTCCTCGAGACGCTTCAGCGCGTCCTCGAACGACAGGTCGGCGATCGGCGTATCCATGACGCCGCTATGCGACAGCGGATCGGCAGGGGCAACCCGCCGATCCGCGCGCGTCGGCTTACGCGCCGAGCAGGTGGAAGCGGATGACGATGAAGATCAACAGCATGCCGCCCACGATCGACCAGAGGAACCCGGCCGGGTGCAGTCCCTGCGCCCGTTGCGCGGGCGAGATCGCCATCCCGACCAGCCCGGCCAAGAACGACCCGGCGATGCCGAGGATCACGGTCATGATGAAGCCGAGCGGCACGGCGCCCGGATAGAAAAAGCGCGCGAGCACGCCGACGATGAAGCCGACGATAATCATGCGAAGGATACCCATTCTTCCTCTCCCACGGTGATAGGTGGCGTCAACGTCGCACGCTTGTTCCGGTTGCACAATGATTTCGGGAAATTTGCGTCGGGGCGTGCGTTGGACGGCGATGTTCACCAGCATCAACCCCGCGACCGGCGAGGCCGGCCAGCACCATGCCGAACTGACCGACGCCCAGGTCGAGACGCGGCTGGCCAAGGCGCACGACACGTTCCAGACCTGGCGGGTCAGCGATCCGCACGACCGCATGGCACTGCTGCGCCGCATCGCCGAAGTGTTCGAGGACGACCGCGACACGCTGGCCCGGATCGCCACCGACGAGATGGGCAAGACGCTGAAGTCCGCCGTCGCCGAGGTCGAGAAATGCGCCGCGGCGTTCCGCTATTATGCGCGCCACGGCCTGCGCCTGCTCGACGCGACCCATGTCGAGACGCCCGCGGGGCCGGTCCACACGCGCTGGCTGCCGATGGGGCCGGTGCTGGCGGTGATGCCGTGGAACTTCCCCTATTGGCAGGTGATCCGCTTCGCCGCGCCGACGATCATGGCGGGCAATGTCGGGCTGTTGAAGCATGCGTCGTCGGTGCAAGGCTGCGCCGCCGCGATCGAAGCGGCGATCCTGAAGGCCGGCGCGCCCGAGGGGCTGTTCCAGAACCTGCCCATCAAATCGCACAAGGTCGCCGACCTGATCGCGGACGACCGTGTCGTCGCGGTGACCCTGACCGGCAGCGAGGGCGCCGGTGCCAAGGTCGCCGAAGCGGCGGGCAAGGCGCTGAAGAAGGTCGTGCTGGAACTCGGCGGGTCGGACCCGTTCGTCGTTATGCCATCGGCCGACATCGATCTCGCCGCGAAGACCGCGGTCACCGCGCGCGTCCAAAACACCGGCCAGTCGTGCATCTGCGCCAAGCGGATGATCGTCCATGCCGCGGTCTATGACGCGTTCATGGAAAAGTTTTCGGCCGGGATGAAGGCGGTGAAGACCGGCGACCCGCTCGACCCCGATACCGACATGGGGCCGCTGTCGTCGGCGGAGCAGCGCGATACCGTGCTCGGCCAGCTCGCCCAGTTCCGCGACGCCGGCGCGACCCTGTTGTTCGGGGCGGAGCAGCCCGACTTGCCCGGCGCGTATCTGACCCCCGGCGTCCTGGTCGACGTCGATCCCCGGAGCGACGTCGCCAAGGAAGAAGTGTTCGGACCGGTCGCGATGGTGTTCAAGGTGCAAGATATCGACGAAGCGATCGCGCTGGCCAACGACGTGCCGTTCGGGTTGGGATCGTCGGTCTGGACCAACGACACCGACGAGCAGGAGCGCTTCGCCCGCGACAT
>Ga0164294_10004403_pt1 | contig 12275 bp, 6 predicted proteins | sample GEODES005metaG_FD_111479 | JGI IMG/M metagenome (GOLD analysis project Ga0164294, IMG submission 111479) | Oligotrophic lake water microbial communities from Sparkling Lake, Wisconsin, USA - GEODES005 metaG | ecosystem: Environmental > Aquatic > Freshwater > Lake | place: USA: Sparkling Lake... | reverse complement strand
TAAGTGAACGCTATTATCTAATTGGTGATCCTGGTCAGATTCCTCCAGTAATCACGATTGACATTCGACGGTGGCAAACAGCACCACGGCCACCTCATAGGCCCGCGCCTGAAGTTGTAATGAGTGACCCGGATTTAGTTAAAGGCGCATTTATTGGAGCGCTACCAGCCTGTCGACGTCTCCCGTTTGAGTCGGTTGAATTTGTTAAACCCTTTTATTCATTTGATTTTGAGGCTTACGCAAAACCAAAAGAGCGAGACATAAGTTATAAGTCATTGAATGCTGAAAGCCCTCTAAATTCTCTGTTCATGAGCTTGAAGTCTGGCCAGCCAGTTATTACGACCTTACCCACTCCTGATGATGGGCCAGCTTTAGAAGTGGATTCAGAGTTGGCAAAATCAGTTACACAGATTATTGATGGTCTACTTGCAGCCAAAGCAGAAATTTCATTGGGCGATGGGAAAACCCGTCTACTCAAAGCCGCAGATATAGGTGTGTGTGCCACTCACCGATCTATGAACGGTGAGATAAGCCGTAATTTGAGTACGGCGCACAATGATGTTTCTGTTGATACACCTGAGCGTTGGCAAGGATTGCAGCGTCCAATAATGATTGTCGTGCATCCTCTCTCTAGCGTTATCGATCCGAGTGATTTCGATCTAGAAACTGGCCGACTCTGCGTGATGGCGTCCCGACATCAGATAGCGCTGATAATTATTACCAGAGATCACGTCGGTAAGACTCTGGAAAGTTTCATCCCCGAGGCTACCCAAGCACCTGGGCAACCAGATGTAGTTGGACGTGGCCATGCAGCGCATTCTATTTTTTGGCGGTCATTAGAAAATGCTGGAAGAATTATGGCCCTCAATTAATTTTTAGCTTTAGAAGATTTACAAATAGCTCTCACATCGCATCTGCCGCATCGCGGAACTGTTGGTGCCGCTTCAAATACACGATTTTTTATGCCCTCAGCTGCAGCAATTACGGTTGCAACAGCTGCATCTAGTGCTGGTTGTGAAGTGTCGACAGAATCTCTGCTCTCGTTCTTTAAATCATGCACAAATGCACCTTGGACATCAAGGCCTTCTCGTTTACCAGCAACAGTGTAAATCTGTAACTGTAAATCTAACTCTTTGCCATCTGTGCTTGTTTTATAATCAACTATCGCGAGACTATCGGGTTTTCCTTCGTGCTTATCGAGAATGACATCTGCCCGACCAATGACAACAACTCCTGGAAGTGCTAGCTCAAAAGGCCGTTCAACTTCCCACACCCGAGTCATATCGTCAGCATGATTTTTCATGTAATCAAGAACTAGCTTCCTGGCACTTTGACGAAATCTTGTTGCAATTGCCTTATTCGCATAAGGCAAGAAAAAATCCGTAGCCAAGATTCGATCAATATCAATTGGCTTAAGAGGCTTACCTTTTGCGGTCGTCTGTTCAGCAATAGAGCGCATCAAGTGGTGGATTGCTTTGCCGTAACCGATTTCTTCAATTATCGCTGGGGGAAAACCTATGAGGTTTCTGAGCCAGTAGCTATGACCGCATTCGAGATAAGCAGCAATGTCACTATAGGAAATCTGTAAATCTTCACTTGCTCCGTCATTCTTGGACGCAGCCCATTCACGTGGATATCCGAGCTCTTCTTCATATTTGCTTTCAATGAAATCTATATATGGAGACGGTTGCGCACTTCCACGCTTTACCTTCAAATGGGCCGAAAGAGAAAGCCACTCGCGCGCCCGTGTCATAGCAACATAGAAAAGTCGACGTTCGTCACCGTCTGAGCCTTCATATCGATGGCGATCAAAGAGTTCAGTAGGAACAAGCCAATCCCGTGATCTACCTGAGCGACTACTTGGAAAGCGCGTCTTTGTTAGGGAAGGTAGGAAGACGGCGTCCCACTCCAAGCCTTTAGATGCATGCACAGTCATGAGCTCTACAGAATTTGTACTGACATCATCTTCGCCTTCAAAATCCAAATAGTCATCTACGGCAAGATTTACCATGAGCGATGCAAGGTTGATAAAATAATATTTACCCTGGTCAGATGCACCGATTTGTTCCTCAATTGATTCAGGGTTTTGCCTAGAACGTTTTTGAACAGCCTCATAATCTGCAATAAATCCTTGAAACCTAGCAATAGTCCCCAATCTAGATGCAAGGACAGGATCTTTTACATCCCACTTAGCTACTCCGAGTAAGGCAGATATTGCATAAACATTTTCAATTAGGGAAATTTTCCGAGAATCTATGCCCACTGAATTCTTCAAATTTACTATGTAGTCTTTCAAAGCCCCCCAAGACTTGTCATTAAGTTTGTACACACTTCGAGCAAGACTTTCAATATCTTCCAAGGTGACGGTTTCACGCGTGTATTCGAATCGCTTTCGCCAGTCATAATCAGCTATCCAAGCAAAGATACGGCCCAAGAAATCTGCATCTGGCTGCTCAAATAAACCCGTTCGCCCTCCAGGCTGCACTGGTATGGCATGCACTTCGAAAGCTTTGAGAATTGCTGGATAGGCCGTACGACCTCTCACTAGGACGGCAATATTTCGATACTCAAAGCCCATTTGAACAAGCTTCTTAATTGATGCAGCAAGCTCAAGAGTTTCTTGCTCCTCAGAATCGTAGTTGGAATTGATGTATAAGGCAGGGCCATTGTGATCACGCGCAGCTGACATCTCTTTTGCAATTCGTCCTGAGATTGTCTTGGCAAAAGCATCCGCAATATGAACAATTGGCGGTCTCGATCGCCTATTAGCTAGCAACTTAAATTGCTTAACTTTTTTATAGCGCTTTGCAAATGTTGTGATGTTTTCAACTGTTGATCCACGCCACTGATAAATTGCTTGATCATCGTCACCAACGACAACCAAATCTGCAAATCCTTTTGGTTTTGCAAGAAGTTCAATTAAGCGTTCTTGCGCAGGGTTAACGTCCTGATACTCATCAACAATCAGATGCTTGATATTATTCGCTACATTTGCATGAATTTCAGGATCCTCAAGCGCCTGAACAGCTCGAGCAATTTGTTGGCCAAAAGTTAAGAGTCTATGTTCATCAGTCATTGCATAGAATTTTTCGATACTAAACTTTAGATTATCTGGGAGCTGTTCAGTGTCCAGCATTTCATTTTCAACGACGTCCAAGTTTTCTCTAAATACAGAAATACCCTTAAACTGCTTTCCGTTAGGGTCTAACTCCTTTACTTTCAGAAAGTGGGCTTGGCGCTGAATGAATGCCGCAAGCTGATTCTCATCCATGACATCATAGGATTCATATTTACCGACGTATCGTGTTAAGAGTTGGAAGCAAAATCCGTGAATTGTTCCGACATACATGTTTCCTAGCTTGTCTGAAGCAGCCAGGCCCGCAAAGATTTCAACTCTGTCACGAATTCTCGACTTTAATTCTTCTGCCGCCTTCTCTGTAAATGTGAAGGCAACTATTTCTGAGGGTTCCACGCCCTCCGCAACCAAGGTGGCAATCCGTTGGGAGACAGTCTCTGTTTTTCCAGATCCAGCACTTGCGATTATTTGAATATGCCCACCACGGAAACTAACGGCAGCGGCAGCATCTCCTTCAAGTGTAGGAATATTTGATTCTGGTTTATTTTCATCCACAAGCACATTCTGTCGCTAGGCACCCCAGAATACCAAGGGCAAAATTCGCTTTGACGTCCAAAGACTACTCTCGACGAATTGTTATTGGACCAGCAGGGTCGCCCGCTGGTCCATAGAATATGAGTCTCATCCGCGAAGAAGGCAATTTGGCTGGACCAACATGTAGTGTCGCCTTTTGAGAGAGAGCGAGGGTGATGCTATGGCTATTGATTATGAAAAGTTAAGTAAAGCAGAGCTCCTGGACATGGTGCATGCCTATTCACTAAAAACAAAATTTGGTCTCGTTTGGGAAGACAATCCAGAAGAAATTGTAGAGCTCTCTAAAAAAAATTTACCATACTTTGTACACGATTCTAAGAAATCTTTTTCTCACAAGCATAGAACCGAAAGAAACATCTTACTCGAAGGCGATAATTACCAATCACTACTCGCCCTAACGGCAACTCATGCAGGCAAAATCGATTGTATTTATATCGATCCTCCCTATAACACCGGAGCAAAGGATTGGATTTACAATAACGATTACGTTGATAATAGTGATACTTATCGCCACAGTAAGTGGCTTTCTATGATGAAGAACAGACTTCAGTTAGCAAAAGTGTTATTGAAAGAAGACGGAGTTTTGATTTGCGCAATTGATGAAAATGAATTCACTAGACTTGGACTTTTGATAGAAAAGATTTTCTCAAACCATGAAAATCATTGCATTACAATCGTGCATAACCCTAGAGGTGTGCAGGGTCGGAATTTTTCTTACACCCATGAATATGCCTATTTCTCCTTTGAGCGCGGCCAGAAAGTTATAGGTGATAGGAGAATCCCTTTAGATGAAGTTAAGTGGAGTAATTTTCGAAATTGGGGTGGTGAATCAGAGAGATCTGACGCTAAAAACTGTTTCTATCCTGTAATCATTGAAGGTGAAGAAATTGTAGGTTTCGGTGACGTCTCTTCAGACAACGAGCATCCCGACCAGAATGTAAAGAAGAAAGATCAAATCTATGTCTTCCCCATTGACAAAAATGGTATAGAGAGAAAATGGAGATATGCACGCCAATCTGTTGAAGAAATCCGCCAACATTTGAGAGTAAAGAAAACTAGCGACGGAATCGAAATTGAGATCGGAAGGCCATTTGAGACGGTAAGAACGATGTGGCGTGATCCTAGATACGATGCGAATATGTGGGGGACCAAATTAGTGGAAGCGCTTATCCCCAACAACGGATTTGATTTTCCAAAATCAGTATGGACTACATATGACTGCATAGCACCGGTAGTTCGGGAGCGGAAGAATGCCATTGTTTTAGATTTCTTTGCAGGGTCTGGGACTACCGGTCATGCTGTACAGATTCTTAATTCTGAAGATGGTGGTACGCGCAGATTTATTTTATGTACCAATAACGAAAATGGGATTGCAGAAAATGTCACATATAAGAGGTTGAAGGCGGTATCAAAGAAAACTTCTGGGTATGAAGAGATTACAGGTTTAGATTTTAGTCTTGATTATTACAAGATTCATACGCTACCTAAATCTGATAATTTTGATGAAAAGATAATCGATTTTATGGACGTAGCTATTCCATTTATTCAATTGCTAGAAGAATCCTATGACGTGGTTTTAGAAACTGACCTTTATCAAATCTGTAAGTCTCAAGATAAATGCATTGGTATCTATCATTCACTAGACTCCAGTGGACTGGAGGACTTCAAAAAATATCTATTAGGCGAGGAAGGACGATTAACGGCTTATATTGCATCTTTGGATAATCAAGGATTACAAAATTTTGATCTTTATGGTTGGAGCACCATAACCGTAAAAACTCTTCCTATTGAAGTAGTTTTAAGAATGGAGGCTAATTGTGGCAATTAATCTCAAGGGTTACCAAGAGCAGGCTGTCCAACAATTAGTTACAGCTTCAATTGGGTTGTTAAAAAATGCTGCCACAAAAAAATTGTTAGTTTTTCAAGCACCGACAGGTAGTGGCAAAACCGTGATGACAGCAATGTTCATTAAGGATTTGATTGAGCAACAACCAGATGAGAATCTGTGCTTTCTTTGGGTGAGTATTGGGAAAGGTAATCTCCACAAGCAGAGCAAAAAGGCTCTGGAAAGATATTTTGAAGGTTCACCAAAGGTGCATTTGCTGGAGGATGAATATGGAGGCAGCAAGGCAGAAATCGCTCGAAACGAAGTGGTCGTTGTCAATTGGGAGAAACTCAGAACCAAGGACCGCGGTGGAGATTGGAAGAATATTGTTATGCGAAATGGGGAAAATACAAATTTTCGCCAAGTGCTTGCTAACACGCGCGAAAGGCGCAAGATTATCTTGGTTATCGACGAGAGTCATTTCGCCGCAACCTCCGAGAGTGCAATCGAGCTTCGTGATGAGATAGATGCAGAGATTGTCTTAGAGATGAGTGCGACACCAAAATTTCAGCCATCAGCAATAGATATGGCGCGAGGGATTGCGGCTTACGTACCAATTGATTCCCAAGCAGTAATCGATGAGGAAATGATTAAGAAGGAAATCATAATTAATGAGGATTTAGATGATTTAGTGGGAACCGAAGCTGATTCGCAGTCCGCGGTTCTTGAAGCAGCTTTTAGGAAACGACTTGAATTACTCGAATATTATAAGGATCTAGGCGTGTCCATTAATCCATTGGTCCTAATACAGTTGCCCAATAGGGACTCAGACCCAGGAAATGCAAAAAGAATTGCGGCTATTGAATTTCTGGCGAGTAAAGAAATTTCACTTCAAGATGAAAGTAACGGTAATGGAAAGTTAGCCATCTGGCTTGATGATGAACCGAAAGCGGAAAATATTGATCGTATTTCCAATAACAATAGTGAAATTGAGTTTTTAATCTTTAAGCAGGCTATAGATACGGGTTGGGACTGTCCTCGCGCGCATATCCTTGTGAAATTTAGAGAAGTCAAAAGCGAAACATTTGAAATTCAAACTGTTGGCAGAATCTTGCGAATGCCAGAACAAAAACACTATCAAATTGAAGCATTGAATAAGGGTTATATCTTCACAAATGTCGAAAGCATCATCGTTTCAAAAGAAGACTACAACCCAAATATTATTAAACACTTGAAAGGCTCACGGCAAAAAAACTATGCCGACATCGCCCTTACATCCTTCTTTAAATCAAGAGCTGACTATGGTGATATAACTGCTTCCTTTATCCCAGAATTTGAAAAGACTGCCAATGATTATTTTGGAATTAAGGGTAAGGATTTACCGTTTGCAGACAATGTCAAAAAGGTTGAGAAAAAGGGGATTTCGTTAGAAATCGATGAGTTCAAACAGCCCTTAGTTTTGAACGCATCTGTGTCAGTCCACCAATTGGACGAACAAATTGGTGATGTTCTAGTTAAAGATCATGTGAATTTTGCCTTGGCAGAAAATGATCTTCTCTCCCTTTACGAGGCATGCATTAAATTGAATATGGGATCTTTTAGAAACATTAAGCGTTCAGTGCCTATTATTAAATCTGCAATCTATATATGGTTTCGAAACTATTTGGGTTCAAAAAATTGGCAAAACTCGACTTTGGAAGTCCAAAAGATTTTTTGTCATTCAGGGAATTATGCAATTTTTTCGAAAGTCTTAGGAATTGCCATTGCAAAGTATGAGGCGGTTAAGAAGCTCGAGGTCCTGGAAAGAGTTTTATCGAGTGAGATTGTTTATGAATTTGAAATCCCATCTGAAATATACTTTAATCATTTTACGCACGAGGATGTGCAAATGCAGAAATCAATTTTACAACCTTGCTTTCTCGAAAAGGGTCGATCAAATCCAGAGAGAAAATTCGAGGATTTTCTTGAGAGTAATGGCGACATAGCATGGTGGTGGAAGAACGGTGTAAGTACGAGAGAATACTTTGGAATTAGATATGAATATCCGAAGGACACTATTCGCACTTTCTATCCTGATTATTTGGTTAAACATATTGATGGAACCATTGGCATCTACGAGGTTAAGAGTGCAACGGATCCTGACGGGATAGATACGAGTACGGCCAAGGCAGAAGCGCTTTATAAGTACGTAAAGGTTAATTCAAATAAGAAGCGCCCCTTGGTTGGAGGTTTTGTGATTCCTAAATCACGTGACATTCTTCTTCATAATCAAGAAGTCTACGATTGGGCAAAAACAGAAAGTGGGGATTGGTCAGACTGGAAGTCATTTCCAAAGATTTGATGCTCGCCTGATTATTAATGGCAATAGGCGTGAAGTTTTAATCAACCCAAAAAGATCCTGATACGACCATTTACGATATTTCAGCCAAAGGCAATTGAGACCGAAGCATTCTGGCTCCAGAAGCCAAAAATGCATGCTCTGTTGGATCGAATTCAGATTTTGGAGGTATAAAGATAATGACCCCTTCACGGCTTCGAGTCAGCAACACACGGTAACTGTTGAGACGTAATTGATGAGGGTCAACTTGGGGAATCCTCGTTCGCATTTTTCTTAGTTCCCATTTTTTGCCAGACCACATGAAGTCATTTCCCCAAGCAACGATTGCCATGTCAAGCTCAAGACCTTGACAGCCAAATTCCGTCACGACTTCTTGCATATTGCAACAAGAACCCGGTGTTCCCAATTCTTCGTTATACCATTTTGCATTCTTGACGCGTTTAGTGTCTTGAAATCCATTTGGAATCCCATACTCGGGAAGAATTCTGTCTTTCGAAGATGCAAGGATTCCATAACGCTTGCTTAACTCACCGTCAAATCTCGAAGTTACGTATTGCTTGGCTTCATCTAAATCGCGTGTTACAAAGATTGGAAAGTTTTGTACCCAAATCTTCTGCGCGTATACAGATGCCTCCGCAAATTGTCCCTCAAGGAAATGCTGAACCCACATATGCAGGTGTTCAGCTTGCTTAGACCGCAAAGTATGGTTGAGATCGAGTTCCGGATATTCAATAACAGATTTTCCAGGGAATGCCTTCGCAAAACGAGGTGGCGTATAAACCTTCCAGTCGCTTGCTGCATGTTGCGACTCCAACGCCGCGAACCATCCAGCAATACCAGCCTCTTCACCCGTATGAATCTCTTGACCATGTCCGATCAAGCCAACCAGAGTTGCCCAACCAGGAATTCGCTCACCGATTGCAATGAGCAGTTCGGGTTCACTGTAGGGCACAGCTTTCTTCAGCATCATGTGCGATGAATCCCAAGCACGTTGTGCCTCGTCAAAAACTATAACATTTTGTTTTGGAACTTTAGATGTCATTCCATAGCTTTTGATGAAGGCATGTAAGTCGCTTACGAAAGCTTTACTCTTAAGTGCATCACGCAAGACTTCAACAAGTGGTCCATTTCCCGATAAGAAAATTGCTTGAGAAGATTGATCAGATTTCTCGTACACAAATTGAAGCCCCACCAGTGTTTTACCTGCGCCTGGTACACCAGAAATAAATGCCAGGGATCTTTCTGAATTTTGCAGCGAGTTCTTAGCTATTTCCTTCAACCTTTTAACAGCATTTGCAACCCCATAGGATTCAGCGCGTTTAATTGCTGGTAGTCGTTCGTTGCTAAAAATCATTTTCGCAGCTGCTATCAATGTGGGGAGTGGTGCGTAGTCCCCTTCCAGCCAGTTCTCCAAATCAATTTGCTGTCCCTTTGGGTAGCCATCAAGAACGGATGCTATTTTATCTGGTGAAATAATTTGAACTAAGTCTCTAACTTCAGACTTATTAGAAGTCTTAGTTGGTACTAAAAAAGGTATAACTTCAATACCGTGAGATTTAGAGTGATATTCGCACAGATCCCGAGCGTATGCCGCAACTTGATCGAGGGATGATCGATTAAGGATTGGGTCTTGTTTAAATTCAAGAACAAAGATGCGACCCGGCCCCAAAATAATCACGTCTGGACGACGCCCACCCTCAAGAGGGAGTTCAAATTCCAGGATAAGGGACCACTCAAGGCAATCGAACCTTGCAATTGCGAGATCACGCAATGATTGCCTAAGTACATCAATCTCTTCTAACCACGCTTCAACTTGTGAATTAGAAGCATGCATCCCAAGCAATCCGAGTAAGTGCTCTTGGAGTTTAGATTCCACCAAACTTGTTGGTTGGTTAAGAAAGTGTCTAACGGAGCCGGACCAGCCATGTGTCCTTCTGCTTAAGTCCATCCCACAAGCTAAGCAGTTATGTGCGACAGATTGAAGTGTTTACGCAATAACCTGACAAGAGTCGCACCTGGGCAATAGCCTTCAGCCATGCTCGCTTACCTAGCCACCAAAGAGCAATTTTTGCTGGATGCCCCGACAATTGAAGACAAAGTCCGCGCTGAGGTGAAGCGCAAGCTTGGGCACAATGTTGGGGATGCTGAGTATTCCTCTTGGCGTAATTCACTTGGAAATGCCATGTATCACGCAATGAACACCGATGAGATTCCCGGCGAAGCTGGGGTAGCAATTGAGTATCGCGTTAATGGTCGGGCATTTCGAATCGATTTTATGTTATCCGGTAAGAATCACACTGGAAAAGAATCACTTGTCATTATCGAACTGAAACAATGGACAGACATTGAATTCTCAGATTTAGCAGAGCATGTTCGCACTTATGTCGGTGGTGGGATCAAAGATAAACCGCATCCTTCATATCAAGCGTGGAGTTACCTAAGCCATTTAAAAATGTATAACGAATACATTTATGAGACTGAAGTAGAAGTAAAGGCCTGTGCTTACTTACATAACTGTGATGACCCTAGTGTTGTAAATGCCTCCAGATATGAAGAAAAAATCAATGAGGTTCCTGTCTTTATTAAGGGCCAAGGTCCAGAGCTTCGTTCACTGATCAGTTCGAATATTAAAGAGGGAACTGGTACTTCGCTACTTGAGCGAATTGATTCGGCGGTGATTAGACCTTCTCAACAGTTAGCTGATGCAGTTGGGTCAATGCTAAAGGGCCATGAAGAGTTTGTATTACTGGATGAGCAAAAGACAGTTTTAGAGAAGATCGTAAAGGCAACTAATGATTCTCTCACTGGGCAAAAGCGAGTAATAATCATCAATGGTGGGCCAGGCACAGGTAAGTCTGTCATATCAATTAACGCGCTTGCGCGCTTAACAGGCCAGCGGCTTAATGCGCGCTATGTGACCCCAAACGCTGCACCACGGGCTGTATTCGAATCAAAACTAAAGAAGATTTTTGCAAAGGCTGATCTTAGAAGTCTTTTTAGTGGTTCAGGTTCTTTTACCGAAACCTCTGCTGAAAGTTTTGATACTTTGATCGTCGATGAGGCACATCGGTTGAAAATGAAGTCAGGTATGTTCAAAAATTTAGGCGAAAACCAAGTAAAAGAGATCATAAAGTCGGCTCATACTGCAGTGTTCTTTATCGATGAAGCGCAGAAAGTCACTTGGTCTGACGTTGGTGAAATCTCAATGATTGAGGAACAGGCCAGATTAGCGGGGGCCCTTATTGAACGGTTAGAACTCACCTCGCAATTTCGTTGTGGAGGATCAGATGATTACATGGCTTGGCTGGATGAAACTCTCGGAGTGCATGCTGATACTGCGAACTACTTCTCTTTAGATAAATTCGATTTTCAGATATTCGATAGCCCGGTTGAGCTTCATGAAACGATAAAAGAAAAGAATAAAATAAACAACAAATCCAGGGTTGTGGCTGGTTACTGTTGGGATTGGGTAAGTCAGAAGAAGCCAGAATTATCTGACATCACAATCGATGAATTTGGGTATAAAGCCACGTGGAATCTAACTTCCGATGGAGGCGAATGGATTATTAGCCCAAAGTCAGTTGAAGAAGTTGGGTGTATTCATACTTGCCAAGGCCTTGAGGTTGATTACATTGGAGTCATCATTGGGCGGGACTTAATCGCTATCGATGGGATATTGAAGACTGATCCGTCAGCACGGGCAAAGACAGATAAGTCTCTTGCTGGATTCAAAAAAGAGCTCAAAGAAGACCCGATTAGCGCTGAAATCAAAGCTGATGAAATTATTCGAAATACATATCGAACTCTTTTGAGTCGTGGGATGAAAGGATGTTATGTGTATTTTGTTGACCCTGCCACCGCTGAATATTTCAAGAAACTGCTTCCACGATAAGGAGAAATAATGAGTGAAATAAATAATTTGAAAGCAGAGATCAAAGCTTTTGCCAATGCACGTAATTGGGAACAGTTCCATACCCCAAAAAACTTATCTATGGCAGTTGCGGGTGAAGCTGGTGAATTAGTTGCTGAATTTCAATGGCTGACTGCCGAAGAATCAAAACTGAGCCAGTTAGCACCTAGCAAACTTTCCGACATCGAACTAGAAATCGCTGATGTTGCAATCTATTTGATTCGATTAGCTGATGTTCTAAATGTTGATGTAGCCAGTGTTGTGCGAAAGAAGCTAGCGATTAACGAGTCTCGCTTCTAACAACCCAATAAACACTTCCCCCATCCCTCTCCAAGATCCCGTTCTCAATCATGTAGCGTCTAATGGCTGCGGTGTCGTGGTGGTAGGTGGCAATGATTGCATTGAGTTCTTTTTCGGGGTATTTGGTGTCAGGGGAAAGCTTGCTTGCGATTACCTTTAAAACAGCGATCTTCTTGGCAGCCTTAACAGGAATAGATATCAATTCGCCATTGGGGGCAAAGAACTGATCTAT
>Ga0164294_10004400_pt1 | contig 12279 bp, 8 predicted proteins | sample GEODES005metaG_FD_111479 | JGI IMG/M metagenome (GOLD analysis project Ga0164294, IMG submission 111479) | Oligotrophic lake water microbial communities from Sparkling Lake, Wisconsin, USA - GEODES005 metaG | ecosystem: Environmental > Aquatic > Freshwater > Lake | place: USA: Sparkling Lake... | reverse complement strand
CTGCTGCGAATTTCTTGCGGGCGCACGTTGCTTGACAGCCCCCTGCATGAACCAGCACACGATGTGCTGCACAAGAGTTCACGCGCGACAAAAAGGAAGCACGCGCGGAGCTGCCACGTGGCTTAATTAAGTGCTTGTTTGACGGGCACGGCGCGCGTCGAATGCGACTTTGTCAAAACATATATGGATGTGCGCGTCGGGCCATCCGACACTTTGACATCAATATACCCAAACAGGCCGTACCGGTACCGTTACCCGGTAGGGATGGGCCCTCGGAGATAAACATGAAAATAGTAGACCACTCTTCTTTGGGTCAAACCTCACACAGTACCACCTTGCCTCTGCATTTCCATCCTGCGAAGCTTGTGCACCTTGGATTCGACAGACTTGAGCTCCCAGCGCCGCAGGAACTGCAGGAGCTCCTCGTTGGCGAAGTCGAAGCAGCCGCCGCGCGCGGCCGCCCCGTCCAGTGGCACATCCGTCCGCAGCGTGACGAGCGCCCTCGCGCGCCGCGCTGTCTCGGCGAACTCTAGAAGCGCCGTCGTGCGCTTCGAGGGTTTCATACTTGCCGCGGCTTGGAGCACACTCTCAAGATCGGCGTAGTCGGCGAGGAGCTTTGCTGCGCCCTTGGGCCCCACGCCCGGCACGCCTGGCACGTTGTCGCTCGCGTCGCCCATCAAAGCGAGAAGATCACCCAGCTGCGCCGGACGGACGCCAAACTGTGCCGAAACCGCCGCCGCGTCGACGACGATCTTCTTTTGGTCATTCCACATGATGACGCGGGTCGGCGCGCCCTCCTCGCTCACCAGCTGCATCAAGTCCTTGTCGCATCCGACGATCACCACAGAGCCGACACCCGCCTCGCGCGCATTCGCCACGCATGTGGCGATCACGTCGTCTGCCTCAAACCCCTCAGCCGTAAGGACCGACAGGCCAAAGTGCGCGCAAGCTTCCTTCATCCCCTCAATCTGGGGGCGCAGCGGAGTGGGCATCGAAGGGCGCTTCGACTTGTATGAGGGCTGGTCGATCGTGCGGAACGTTGCCCCAGGCAGGTCGAACGCAACCGCCACACGATGTTGCGGATAGAGCCCGTGCACATCAAGGATCTTGCTCAGAAAGCCGTGGATGGCGTGCGAATGCTCGCCAGCCACTGTGGTCATGCCAGTGCGCATCAGCGCAAAGTGCATCCGGTACGCGAGCGCGTGGCCATCAATCAAGCACAAATCGGCCACATTCGTAGCTGAGTCGGTCGCAGGGGTGGATGCCGCAGCGGAGTGCATGTAAACCGTCGATGCGCCGCAGCCATAAGCATGACGGCCGCGTAAGAGCGTAGCTGCGCGAGGTCCTTGCCGAGTGCTGCTCACCGCCATAGTGAGGAACGCCCAGGGTGGTGCGAGCATGATTGTGCAGGGCGTGAGGTCGCGACGGTCCGAACGATCTCTCACGCGCGCGTCATAAAAGCAAAGCCCCGCGCGGGCTACTCAAAAGGTGTGAGTGTGAACGAACGATTTAGAATCCGCGTGCCGGGCAATATTTTTTCAGGAGCGTGCATGCATCTTCTCACACTTCTTGCTGCTGACAGTATCTAATCAAGATATAAATTCATGATTAACGATTTCATAGCGCGACTATTGCGGTGGAGACTGCGGCGGCAGCGGTGTCGCAGGCGTCGTCTCGGCTCGGTACGGCGCTCAAACGTGGCGTCTCGCCGGGGAGGCCGCCTCAACCTCAGCCTGATGTTCGGTTCCGAGTGCTTGCTGGGTCTGGTGGCTGCGTTCGGTTGCGTGCCGATCAGGCGAGTAGTTCAGGCCGGGCAGCACATAGCACGCGCGAGAGCACGGGGCGTCGAGGATGCTTCCGAAGCTGTCGATCACGTACGTGAGGTGGTTCAGGAGCGGGTTGGCTCGGAGAAGGAAATGGTTCGAGAGTTCAATGGGCAAGCCCGCGTGCGGAACCTTTCGGAGCCCACTGAAGAACCCGGAGCCCACTGATGCCACAGGGTCCACACGGTTGAAAATGCGAAGGCCGCCTGCAGGCGCCACCACAGCATTTTGCAGCGCGACGAAGGAAGCATTGCCTACGATTGGGCATCCAAAGGTGACTAGTAAGGGTGCCGCCATCGCGGACGAAGTGGAGCTGTTTGCGACGCTCTCGTCCACCGCATGCATGGATGCTGCATGCATGCTATCGTCCACCGCATGGATGCTGCATGCGACGCTCTTGTACGCCGGCGGCTGCGCCGGTGCCTCGGCCTCCATTACGAGCAGATCCTGCGCCTCCCCCAGAGTCGCGTCGAGCAACTGCGCCTCGTGCGACGGGGCATCGCCCCCACCGCTGCTTGGGCAGCCGGACTCAGCCGATGGCGGCTGCGCCGACGTCGCTGGCACTAACGCCGCTGCTGATACTGCTCCCGGAGCCTGCGTCGCTTGCGCCTGCGCCGCTTGCGCCCGCGCCATCACACCAAGCCGTGTCGCGGCAAGGCAGGCGAGGGCCCCGCCGAGCGAATGGCCCACAAGCAACACGCGCTCCAAATGGGCGGAAGAGAGCAACCGCCAGAGAGAGAGGTCGTCCGAGGCGGCGGGGAGCGCAAGCGCCGCGCGCGCCGCCGCGGGCATGTGGCGCAGCTCAAACTGGTCGAGCCCGTCCACGAGCGCGTCGAGGAACCGAAGCCAACCAGGGTGCACAAAGGCCGTGGAGGAGGCGTTGGCGTCGATGGGCTTGCTCGCAGACACTGTGAGCGCGAAGTTGGCGAGCCAGTCCTGGTGATTGGCAGTCGAGCCTTTGAAGGCGACCACTGCGACTACGCGCTCGGTGGGGATGCGAAATAGATAGACGCACGCGTGCGCCCCATTCTTGGCATTCACTTGCACTTCCACGCCGCCGTCGCATGACTCGCACGTTACCGCCGCCCGGCGCTTGCCGTGAGCCAAGTTGCGCCGGTAGGCGAGGCATGTGAAACGCATGCACACGTCGACAAGCAGTGTAGCATCGGCCAAGGGTTGCTTGGCGCCGTCATCTTGCTTGTGATGTAGTACGGCTCCAAGATGGAAGGCAGCGTGGATCTCGGGAACACTTGGCAGTTGCGCGTGCGTGTAATCCACGCGAACCTTGGGCTTACCGCTGTCCACGCTAACGAATGGGGTGAACGGCATTGCTGCGACCGTTCAGAAAGCTGGAGGCGAGGTCAGGAGAGCCCTCCACAAGGAACACGACCTCCACACACACGTGTGATGAAGAGCTCAAAACTCCGCAGCTGTGAACGTGCTGCTGTGAAACACGTACCGGTACTGCGCTATGCTGCCGAAGGTTTTGGGGCCTAAAGACCTGCACGCTCGTCTCGGCTCCTTTTTTCCCACTCGCAGAGGCGTGGTTTGAGTCCGAGGCACCTCGAGGCTCTGCATGATGAGTAGCTCAGTTTTCCGGGGACGCGTTTTTTCTGGTTATGTGAACTGTTATATGTCGGCCTTCCTATGTGGCACATGCGGAGCTCCTCGGATGAAGACCGCTCCGTCAGTTGCGATTCGCGATCCCGCTTGCTGCACCACTTTGGGGGGGCGCTGGCCCGCGCGCGGCAGGTAGGACTCGCTGTGCCCAGGCCACTGGAAGCGCACTGGCTGGGTAAGCGGCACGAACTCGCTCACTTCCTTAAGACTCGGCTGCGCTGCCGTGGGATTGCCCGCCGCGGCAGCCGCCTTCGCCACCGCCAGCGCGTTGTCATCGACGGTGCTGATCTTCGTGCTCGGCCGCGGCCGAAAAAAGGGAGAGCGTTGGAGCACGAGCGTGGGTCCGGGCGCATGCGCCGCGTGCGCCGCGTGCGCCGCCGTCTCGCCCTCGCCGCCGAGCGCCCGGCGGCTGGCGTCATCCATGGCCTCCCTGATGACCGCTCCAACAGCATGCGTCACCATGAGTGCCGGGATGCCCACTCGACGTACAGTCTCTTTCTTGGGCATACCCATAGTGAACGGCGCGGCAACCCCGAGGTCGCCAACCACGATGACCGCCACGGCACCTGCCGCCTCGGCCCGGCGCGCCTTATCAATGAAGTCAACGTCCGGGCAGCGCATGATCAGCACGATCGCGCCCGCCGCCTCCGCCGCGTTGCGCAGCGTTGGGTCGGATGCCGTCGGCGGGTCCGCCCACACGGGTCGCGCCCGCAAGGGCGCCTGCTGCAGCGGCAGCGCGGCCGAAAAGGACGCCGCGGCGCACTCCAGAGGGCGCGCGGGCGCTCCTTCGATGTCGAGTGCGAGCGTTGCCGTCTCGGTGGCCAGCACGTCCACGGCGTCAAAGTGCAGGTGCGGGCCGCCCGAGAAGCCGGTGTTGCCGGAAAGCCCTATCTGCATGCCCCTGTGCACGCGCTCGCCCACGTTGACGCACACACCTTTGTGGCACAGGTGGTAGTAGCGCGTGTACATGCCGCAATCATGTCGCAGCGCGACATAGTTGGCCTTGATGCGCATCTCCTTTGTACCCCGGTCGCCCGCACGGTGGCAGTCGACCGTGGCGACCACGATGCCGTCGGCCGCGGCAAGAATGGGCGTACCGACCGGAAGGCTGAAATCGAAGGCGTACCGCAGCTCGTCGATGTGCGTGTCGCCGCCATCGTTGCCTTGGACGCACGTCCCATCAAAATTGAGCATCCAAGATCGAGGCCAGATCGAACAGCATTTGGCCTTTCGGCTGTAGAGATCAAAGGGCAGCGTCCAGACAGTGAGAGTCTGCGGCGCGCCGGCGTCGTCCGCCGGCGGCTCATCGTTGGGCGCTCGCATGAGTCTCGCATGGAGCATTTTTTTTACGCATCAAAGTCTCATCAAAGTCTCGTTAAAAAAGTGGCTCCAAAACACGTGCACTAAACAACCTACCGGTACATGTGCAACTTCGGACTTGGTTATGAACGATTCGCCGTCGGACCCCCCTCGAGAAATGTGTACGTCCCGGAGCAACAGGGCGGAGTCTCCGCTGGCCGCACAGACTCGGCACAGCCCCACACAGGAATGGGGTTCCCAGACATGAGCATAGACATAGAAATGAACAACAGCATGCAGATGTTCCTCGTCGGCGTGAGCATGGCGATCGTGGGCAACACACTCATCGCTTGTTCACTCACGCTCCAAAAGTGGTGCCACATGCGTGAGGCTTCTGGAGGCCTGAAGGCCTCGTCGACGCCGCTCTTTTGGTTGGCGCTCGCTGGCTTGATCGGCGGCGAGGTGGGCAACTTTGCTGCATTTGGCTTCGCCTCTCAAACGGTGGTCTCGCCCCTCGGCGCAGTCTCGGTGATCGTTAATACCGTCCTAGCAGCCATCTTCTTGGGCGAACCCATCTACCGCCTCAAGCTGCTCGGGATCGCGCTGGTCCTCGTCGGCTCGGTGTGCGTCGTGCTCTTCTCGCCTCCGGCGCTTGGGGCCCTCACGACAAACGACTTTGTCGAGTTGCTCAGCAGCCCCTATGCGTATGGCTACTTGATTTTCGTGGCCGTGGCCATCGGCGCGCTCGCGGCCGTGCAGCCGCGCTGCGGCCACCGCTACGTGCTGGTTAATGTGATGCTTTGCTCGCTGCTAGGCTCGGTCACCGTCATCTGCTCGACGGCGCTATCCAAGTTCATTCGGAACGCGATCGACGATCTCGACGGCTCGTACAATGCCAGTGAGGCCGGCTCGGGCAGCGAGGACCTCGAAAGCACCGCCGCGTCACCGGTGCCGTACCTGCTCGTGCCTACGCTCGTCACGACGGCGGTACTGCAGCTGCGCTTCCTAAATAAGGCCATGGAGAGCTTCCACAGCGCCATCGTCGTGCCCACCTACTACGTCACCTTCACGCTCTGGTGAGTGCGCCAGATTGCGCCAGATTGCGCCAGATCACGCCGGATTCCGCCTCGGATTGCCGCTGAGTGCCTCTCACGCCCATCTGCTGCGCCACCTCCGCGCCCAGCTCGATCACCGGCGGTATATGGGTCTTCGATGAGAACTGGCGACAATATGGGGGCGTGCCCATCCCGGCAGCAGAGTTCAACTTTTGCATCGGCTGCGCGCTGTGCTTCTTGGGAGTGTACCTGATCGCCATGCGTCCAGCCGATCGTGACGCCTCCGAGCGTGCCGCCGCCGAGCGCGCCGCCGACATCCCGGGCCCAGCCGAAGGCAGATCCACGGACATGGAGAACTTGTACAGGCGGAGAACCGCCGACGTAATCGCGGGACCTCAACCTCACCTGGTGAGCGTGGCGGCGGCGCTTCCGGACGACGGCGAGGCGGCTAACCTGGGCGGCGCAGGGAGTCGCTCCTCGCGCGCGTCGTGGATGGGCGCCGAGTTGGGCGCAGTGGACCAGCAGACGCAGCTGCCGCTCGCACTCCTGGATCGACTTCTGTCGCAGCCTACCGATCTGCGCGGGAGCATTAGCGTCGTCACCGGCGTGGGCACACTCCAGCACCTGCACAGCGCCTTCAAGAGCTGGCGATCGGAGTCCTCCGCTGCGCAGGCGGTCAGACGGTCGACGTCGGCTTCGATGCTCTATGAGAGCAGCTTGCTATCTCCCGAGCAGCGACGGAGTATATAGTGTATATAGTCTCCGTACGAACTACCCATACAGACGCGCGCGGAAGCCCGCGGAACCGCGGGCGCGCGACGAGGAGACAGTGCGGAGGGGTGTGTCTGGCGTTGGTGTGGGTGAACTTGCTAAAATGTTAGTCAAATTGCACATACGTTGCAAGCTGTAATGCTGTATACGATACCACCGACACAAAAGTGCGGGTGGGAGGAGCACTCTCTCTCTGGCTGAGTGCGCGGACCTCGCGTGGACCAAGCAGCCCCCGACACCTCCCACGCCAGCAGCACCGCCCGCGGAGGCACGCCACACGGCACATCACAAAATGTATGCGATGTGTGCCAACGTCCGCACCGCGCTGACACTACGCAAAGCGCTTGCTGTGGCTGACGTTCTTCTTGATGCCCGTCGCCTCGCCACCGTACGGCCCGTCGGACTGCGTCTGCACAGCACGCACCTGGCCATTTCGCCGGATGACCGCCTTTCGGAACTTTTCGCGGTTCTTGACGCGCACGTTGCCGTCAATCTTCTTGCGCTGGCGTGTCAGGCCACGGTTCTTTTCAATGTCGCGACCCACCTTTCGCGCCTCATCGGGCGCTGCCTCAGCAAGCTCCGTTGACGCAAAGGCCGCGGCCGCCTCTGCCGCCTCTGCCACCCTGCGCACCGCCTTGGCCGCCTTCTTGTTCTGACTCTGCTCGGCCACCTCCTTGTAGTAGGGATCCACTGCGGGAAGCTCGTCCAGGCTGCTGCGCCTGCGCTTGCGCCCGGCCGCGCCGCTGTTGTCGTAGCCGTCCTCGTCGGCGCCCTCGTCCTCGTCCTGGAGTGCGGCCTTGGCGGCACGCTTCGCCTCCTTCTCGGCGCGCTTCTCGGAGCGACCCTCGAGTGTGCGGCTGGGCGCGTCCTCCTCGGCGGAGCGGCCCGGCTTGCGCGCGTTCTGGCCGCCGCGCTGCTCGAGCGAGTTCATGTACTGCTTGAGCGCGCGCACCCTCTCGGCGCGGGGATCGACCGCCTGCGTCGTCGCCACCTCGTACAGGTGTGAAAAGTCATCGAAGGCGGCCAGCTCATCGACGGCGACGCCCGTGGCGGCCGCTTGGCGCCGCTTGAGCGCGATCTTCTCGGCCTTGGTCGGGTTGAGCCGGCGGAAGTTGGATTCCTCGTACGCGCGCCGCTCCTCCTCATCCTTTCGGAAGCGCGCGACGGCGGAGGAGTCCGCATCGATCGCTCGACCGAAGTCGTCGGCGTGCACGGGCTGAGGAGCCTCGGAGAGCTCCGCGCGCAGCTCCCGCACCATACGCGAGGCCGATGCGCGCTCGACGGCGCGCTCCTGCTGCCGCCGCCGCTTGGCGCCGCCGGGCTCGTCGTCGTAGTGCACCGCCGCGAGCTTGGGTGGCCGGTAAAGCCCATCGTCCGGCTCAGCGTCCTCGTCGTCCTCGTCGCCTTTGGCCGCTGCTGCGCGCGCGCCACCACCCTTGGCGAGCAGTGCCTCGGGATTAGGCCGCTCGCTCAGGTCTTGCTGCGCGTCGGTGAGGCCGCGCGCGTCGCCGGGCGCGTCCGCCGCCGCCGCGAGCTGCAACAGTTTCGTCAAACGGTAGTGCAGCTTGGTCTCCAGAGGGCGCATGCGCTCGAGCAGCAGGCGGTGCCGCAGCAGCGCGTCGATGACCGGGTGCGTGCGCACGGCGCGCCCCTGCGACTTGAGCATCAGGTAGAAGGCAAGGTTGATGCAGTACGAGAGCAGCAGCTGCAGCTTCAGCTCGAGGAGCCGTACGCCTCCGTCGTTGGTGAGCTGCCGCTTGCGCGCGACCTCAAGCACTGGCTCGAGTCGTTCCTTGGCTTCCTTGAGGCTCTCCTGGAACTCGGCGAGGAGCGCCTGCAGCTCAGGCGCATCGGCTTCGACGATGCGCAGCCGCTCCGCTTCGCTCAACCCACTCCCATCTCGCGCCACCGTCTCCATCTGCGCGCCGCCGCCCGCGCGCGCCTGCGCACGCAGCGCCGGCGGCAGCTCGGCAAGCTCTTGCTCGAGGCTCTGCTGCTCGCGCGCGCTGTGGGTACGCTTGGAAGGCGCGGCGGCGGCCTTCGCGGGCAGCAGCTCGTCAAAGTCCTCGGCGCGCAGCCGCGCCGCGTGCGCCTGCTGCAGCTTGAGGGCTTCGGCCTCCTCGAGCTTGTCAGCGCGCTCGCGCTCGTCAAGCTCGAGCTCGTCCTCGTCGTCCTCGTCATCGTCGTGACCGCCGTAGAGGTCGCGCTTTCTACTCCCCCAGCCGAGTGCAGTCACGCCCGTACCACCCTCCTCGGCCTCCGAATCCTCACCGTCCTCCTCCTCGTCCTCCTCGTCCTCCTCCTCGTCCTCCTCCTCGTCCTCGTCGTCCTCGTCGTCCTCGTCGTCCTCCTCGTCCTCGTCGTCCTCGTCTTCGTCGTCCTCCTCCTCGTCATCGTCCTCATCGTCATGCATGCTGGCTCTCGCCGTGAGCGGCATCACATCCTCTTCCTCTTCTTCGTCACCTGAGCCCTCAGCCTCGAGGAGGCCAAGAGCACGATCGCTGTCCCTATCGCGCCGGTGCACGAACGCATCGAGACCATCATCATCGTCGTCGTAGTCGTCTGCAGGCGGAGGTGCGGAGCGGGCAGGGCGTGCCACCACGGCCTTGGGCGCGCGGCTCTTGGCTTTGGGTCGCTTTACAGTGGGGCCGGTCTTCGGCATGTGTGCCTCGTCGCCGCCGCCTCACCAAAGATTCGTCCAAAGACTTTTCAGCTCAAACTCTTCCCTGCGTGAGCACACGTCACGGCGACCTGAGCACTCAGTAATTCACAGAGGCGAAGTTCCGTGACGTGTGAAGACTTGGCCGACACAGCGGAGCGCATCGGGTGTCGGTCCTCAATTGTCGGTGGTCGCCCTTCGCCGCTCAATCGGTCAGCGCAATTGGCTAAAAAGCCGACCGACACGCGAGTATCGGTCGCGCGCATGGCAGCCGAGCTGACGGCGTTCACATTCGACCAGACGCACGAGAAAATCGGCTTGCGTTTGACGTGCAAGGAGGGGGAGCTACCACGGATTCACAAGGTCATTCCTGAATCGCATGCTGCCAAGATGGGTGTCGTCGATGGCAGCTTCGTCGCCAAGATTAAGTACAAGACGAAGGACAAGAAGACCGTCGAGGTGGATATGGTAGGTCTCCCGAGTGACATGATGGAGCAGAAGATTGTGGCGGGGATGCAGGAGCGGCCTATCACCTTCTACTTACGGAAGCCCGCGGCAGCGTCCGCGTCGAACCCGGCTAAGGGCGGCGCTCCCGTCGAGCGCAAGGACTCGGGCGTCTCGATGTCGGATCTCAATCGGAAGCTCATCGAGCTCGAGGAGCGGCTGAAGTCCGAGGCGACGGCCAGAGCCGCCACCGAGCGCGAGAACTCTGCCATCAAGCGGGACCTCGAGCAGGCGCGCAGCCGGCCGACGACGCCGAGGGCCGACGTCGAGGAGGGCATGGCTGCGCGACTGCTCCCGGCCTCGCATCCCAGCAGCTCCGCCGTCGAGCGCCCCACCCCCGTCAGCTTGAGGCAGGGCTCTGGCTCTCCCGAGTCGATGATCGCGGGTGCCTTCCGCGGCGCGTTCGATCCAGATTACGTGCCGGGTCTCAACTGGATCAAGGTGCGCGCTCAGATCAGATTACGCCTCCGAGAACGCCTCTGGCTACCTGCCCTTGTTGATCGAGAGCGCCGCAGATGGCCCCTCTGAAGCCCGTTTTGGCTTGTCCACCAAATCATGCAAAACGCATGCGCTTCTGACCCCTTCGATTGCCACCGTTGGCGTCTTTGACCCAATTGATCGCCTCCCCGCTCGATACCCCGCTCGACTCCAGATGGGACCCGGCCGCCCCGAGCACGTGCTGCTCAAGCTCAAGAAGCTCAACGGCGGCTCCGAACTCTTCGAGCCGCAGCAGCTCTTCAACCCGAGGCTCGCCTTCAACCTCAAGTATCGCGACGCCTTCGCTGAAGAGGACCTGCGCGACATCTTCGCGGACGACAACTCGTTCAGCGCGTCGATGCTGCGCCCAGGCCACTTCATTGAGGTGCCCGTGCGCATCGGGCTTACCTGGATCAGTCTGCCCGAACCGCCGCTCAGCGGCACAGAGCTCAAACCGCTCCCGGTGACAGCTTCGCCAGGGCGTGGCACACCCAACCACGCCAAGCTCCAAGACATGCTCGAGCGGAAGCAGCAGCAACAGCATCAGCGCGAGAACGTGCAGACCATCGAGTTCTCGAGGACGGCTGACTGGGTGCAGGCCATCAAAGAGCGCAACCCCTCGCGCCCCGAGAGGGCGTCCAAGCGCGACACGCTGTTCGTCAAGGTCACCGAGCGCGAGGCGCCTCTTTTCTTCATCCTAGCACCCAATCCTGCACTGCCCGCGCCCGCGCGCCTGCCCGCGCCGGCGGGCGGCTCCACCGTGGGCGCAGAGCCGTCGCCGCTCGACGGCCTGTTTTGGATGGCGGCCCACGCGCCGCTGCGATGCCGTTGGAAGGAGGTGGACGGCGCCAAGCTGGGGTGCTTGGGTGGAAGCTCTGTTGCGGATCATGCGCACGCGCAGCCCGTCGCCAGCCCACGCCTCGCCTCGTATCTGCGCGAGCACTACGCGCCGGGCAAGGTGTACGAGTTCTTGCCGCACGCTGACGACAAGTCGCCGCTGCCTTGCTTTGACGAGTTCCATGCGAGCCCCACCATCGAGTTCAAAGGGAAGCCGAACGATAAGCAGTACTACATCCCGGTCGAGGGCACCTCCAAGGGGGTCACGTACTTTGCAGGCACCAAGTACTTTGCGCCCGTGGCTCTCGACGACCCCGAGCACGGCGTCCTGTGGAAGGATGGCACCCTCCGGCTCTGGCCAGTGGGTAAGCCGTGGCAGGACGGCGAACTCGTCGAGAGGCGCGGCGTCGAGCTGAGGGACCTGTCCCAGGCTCTGCAACTCAAACTCGACTGCGACTTGCACGACGGCCATCGGGGCCTCCAGTTTACAGCTGACGAGATGAAGGTCATCTTTTTGAGCTGCCTGGACGGCTCCAGCCTCAAGAACAATTGCTACTACGTCAAGCTGGGCGAGACCGCGCTCGGCACGGCGCGCTACTTCCAGCTGCATTCGATGAGCGCAGGGCACACCACATGGCTCTCCCTCGGCAGCTCCGAGCCGCACCTGGATCAGCACCTGGATCAGCACTCCGCCAAGGGCGCCGGCAAGGCCGCGGTGGCGCTCGAGATTATGAACCCGGAGTTCGCCAAACTCGTCAGCGCTCGCGTGCAAAGCAAGAGCTACCCGAAGGTGGACTTTTCACAGTCCGAGTTCGACGCGTTTGGCATGACGCGCCTTCCACACGACAGTTTCATTGTCTCGGAGGGCTCCTACTGGAGGCCCGCTGATATCGCCGTCAAGTACTTTCGGCCAGCTGGCGAGGACGAGATGCACCTGGTCGATCCCTTCTTCAAAGAGTACGCTGATGCGACTGATGGTCGATGGTCAGTTGCCTTTGATTGCCTTTGATTGCCTCCCCTCGCCCTCCTCATCAGGTACCTGGTCAACCGCTTGAAGGACGGTCTCAGGAAGCGCATCTCGCGCAGGGCGGGCAGCTCGCAGCAGCGCGCATGCTTCTTCTTTGGAATTCTCATGCTGACGGTGAGCGCGTACACTACATACTACACGTTCGAGCCGCTCATCGCCCCACCGCCGCCGCCCGGATTACCGCCCTCCCCGCCCTACCCGCCCTTT
>Ga0164294_10004398_pt1 | contig 12283 bp, 10 predicted proteins | sample GEODES005metaG_FD_111479 | JGI IMG/M metagenome (GOLD analysis project Ga0164294, IMG submission 111479) | Oligotrophic lake water microbial communities from Sparkling Lake, Wisconsin, USA - GEODES005 metaG | ecosystem: Environmental > Aquatic > Freshwater > Lake | place: USA: Sparkling Lake... | reverse complement strand
TCGTGAACCGAACATTCTTCGTGAACGTGACCACGGCCCAGTAGCGGCCGGGCAAAATCTCGCGGTCAGTCAGCTGCTGGCCGAGTTGTGACCACTGATCCTCGGGCACCTGCTGGCCATGCAGTTGGAGGGCCTCCATCTCGGCCTCGAGATTTTTGAGCGGGTCTTCGGCGGCAGTTTTTTTTGGCTGCGGCCTCCAGCGGCCGGAAGCGTTGCCGTTGTTGCCAAGGGCATCCTCAGCGGCGTCGTCGGTGGTCTTGTAAAAGGCCAGCCAGCGGTCCACGGGCAGGCTTTCGTAGACAGTCACATCGTCGTAGTTCCGTGTCCAAAGCTTCGTGTCGGACTCGCTCGGGGGCGTCGGCGTGGACGCTGGCACGATCGTGAGCTGGCTGTATTCGTCCCCCTTGTTGGCTTTGACGGCCTGCACGCGGAACAGGCCGAGGAACTGTCCCTCGTCCGCCACGTTGGCATCGTCAAATACGGCCACTTCGGCGCCGATGGCGAGCGGGGCCGCATTACTCTCGGCGCTGGCCATCGCGATCGAAATCGTTCCGGCCTGACCGTCACGAGGCGGGGCCAAAGAAGCCTTTTCCCACGACCGTCCGTGCCAGGTGTCGACGAATGCAAAGGCCCGCGTCCACCGGTCTCGCTGATTTCGCAGGGCTGCCAGCGATGTCGGGGCCGCAGCTCCGCCGGGGCCTCCGGAGCCGGTGATGCGTTCGATCTCGGCCTGATTCTTGGCGATCACAGCCCGCCACGACCGCTCCCGCTCCGCCAGCCGCGCGGCCAGATAGAGGTAGCCCGTGGCTGCCAGCAGCAGCAGGACGGCCGCGGCCACGGTGCCCCAGTTCCAGCCCTTATTGCCGACGCCAATGGCGACCAGGCCAAGCAGCAAGACCAGACCAATCACGGCCAGTAGCACGATGTCCATGCAGCACCCAGAAACGGCGGACGGCCGTCCGCGGACACATCAAACCAGAACGAGAACCAGAATCCCCAGCGACCAGAATCCCCTAACGATACCGCAGCCAGTCTGACGGAGACCGGATAGGTCTCCCAATCCATCCCGTCGGCAGGCACCTCTCCCCGGCGTGCTCGGGAACCGGAACCTAAGCCCCGCGGCCCCGCGGTCCCGATCGCGCAAAGTATACCGGCCGCTGTGCACGATCCCCCGAGGTCTGTTTCGTGCCACGGAGCCGCCGATCTTGAGCCCGGTGGCCCGCGGCGTTGCCTTCGGACGGCGCGTCGCGGTCGATTGTCGCCGGCGGGCGACACTCGCGGCTGCGGCGGACCGGCGTTGCGACGGGGTGAATCGGTGTTTTTCAGGCAAAAAAGGGTTCGGCAGACAGCCGCAGGGGGTTTCTCGACGCCGTGGCGCGGCATGTGCAACTGGATGCGGGGCAGTCGCTGTCCCCCCATCGAAACAGGAGCCCCCATGCGTCGAGCTGGCCCACACCCGTCGAAGCCCCTGCCCAAGGCCTCACTCCCCGGCTCGATCGTGCTGAAACCGGCCGTGCGGCGGCCGCCGGCAGCTGCGTCGCGGCTGCGGAAGTCGACGGCCCGCATCGACGATCCCGTGCGGCTCTACCTGCTCCAGATGGGTGGTAATCCGCTGCTCACCAGGGCAACGGAGGTTTCCAGTGCCCAGCAGATCGAACACTGGCGGCGGAAGTTTCGCCACACCATGCTGGCCAACGACTTCATACTCGCCGGCGCCATGGACCTCTTGGAGCGGGTGAAGGCGGGCACGGTCCGACTCGATCGCACCATCGAGGTCGCGGTGACAAACACGCAGGAAAAAGCCCGCTTTCTCAAGCGGCTGGGCCCCAACCTCGCCACCCTCCGGCTCATCGAACAGGAGAAGTCGCGGCTGTTTCGCATCGCCATGTCGCGAAGCACGCCGCTGGAGCAGCGGCGGACCGCCTGGCGGAGGCTCGTGCGGCAGCGGAACAAGGCAGTCCGGCTGGTCGAGGAGATGCATCTGCGGATCCAGCGGCTCACGCCGCTGCTCAAGCAACTGCGTGCGATCGGCGGCCGCATCAACGATCTTCGCGGGCAACTCAGCGAGCCTGCCTGCGGTGGCGGTGACCGGGAATCGCTGCAGCGGGAGCACCGCCGGCTGCTGCTTTCCACGCGGGAGAGTCGCCGCACACTGACGCGGCGGCTGTGTCGACTCGGTGACTTCCAGCAGCGGTATGACGCGGCCAAACGCGAACTCGCCGCCGGCAATCTGCGGCTCGTCGTCTCGATCGCCAAACGCTACCGGCACCGCGGACTCTCGTTTCTGGATCTCATTCAGGAGGGCAATTCGGGGCTGATGCGTGCCGTCGACAAATTCGAGCATGCCCGCGGCTTCAAGTTTTCAACCTATGCCACCTGGTGGATCCGGCAGGCGATCACCCGCGCGATCGCCGATCAGAGCCGCACGATCCGGGTGCCGGTGCACATGGTCGACATGATCACGAAGCTCCGCAATGCCTCGCGGCTGTTCGTCCAGCGTCATGGACGCGAGCCGAACATTGAAGAAATGGCGGAGCTGACGGGGCTGTCCATCGAAGACGCCCACTGCATCTGGAGGATGTCGCGGCAGCCGGTCTCACTCGATCAGCCGCTCGGCGAGAGCGACGACGGCGCCGTGGGCGAGTTTGTTAGCGATCAGCGGCAGGATGATCCGCTGCAGGCGGTCAATCAGCAGGCGCTGAAGTCGGTGATCGGCAGGGCGCTCGACGGACTCTCCTACCGGGAGCGGGAAATCCTCCGCCTGCGTTTCGGCCTGGCCGACGGCTACAGCTACACGCTCGAGGAAGTTGGCTCGCTCTTCGACGTGACGCGGGAACGCGTTCGTCAGATCGAGGCCAAGGCGGTGGAAAAGCTTCGCGAGCCCGGCCTGCATGCGCAGCTCTCCGGATTCGTCGATGAAAAGGCCTTCTCGCTGCTCAAGACGACATCACCCGGGCGACACCGACTCGTTTCGACAGCGGCACGCCAGATTCAAAGCGATACAGAAAGCGATACAGCCGTGAACATGTCGGAACTGGAGGCCGTGAGCACGTAACCGCACAGCCTCCAGGGCACTGCCAGTTTGACGCCGACCGCTGCCGGTCAGGCCGACTTCGCCTCGTCGAGGGCCTGCTGGAGCTTCGCCTTCGGCTGCACGCCCATGAACTGCTGCACGAGACGGCCACCCTGGAAGATCATGATCGTGGGGATACTCGCGACGTTGTAGGTCATCGCCAGTTGGCTGTTCTCGTCGACGTTCACCTTGCCGATGCGGAAGCTGCCGGCGTTCTCGGCGGAGAGTTCTTCGATCGTCGGTCCAATCATTCGGCAGGGGCCGCACCACGGGGCCCAGAAGTCGACGAGCACCGGCACCGGGGAGTCGAGCACTTCTTTCTGAAAATTGTCGTCGGTGAACTGCAGTGCGTTGCCCATGGTGAGTGCTCCTTTGTGTACGGCGGTGGTTCGGGTATGACTCGTTTTCAGGAGAGTCCAATGAGCCGCAGAGTATAGCAGGCCCTCATGCACGACCACCAGCATCACGCGATTCAGCTGGGGGCGGCCTGGGAGCCGCCCGCGCCGGCCGCGGCGGACGATCGGGTGGTCTGGACGCGGCGGTTTGGTCGGCCCGCCGGGCTCGGGCCGTGCGATCGGGTGCTGCTGGTCGTCAGCCAGCCGTCGGTTGCGGGCGAGGTCTCGGTCAACGCCGTGCCTCTGCCGCCGCTCGTCGCCGGTGCGAGCCGTTGGGCGGAGGACATCACGCCGCTGCTCCAGGATCGCAACGAACTCCGTGTCGCGGTGGCGGTGGCTTCGACCATCGATCACGCCCAGGCTCGCGGTCCGCACGGTCGCGGCCCGTTGCCGTCCGCCATCGGCATGGTCGCGCTTGAGATCGTGCCTGCGGACGATGGCACGAGCGGGCCCGCCACGGCATGAGCCGCGTGTCACGCTTGACACCGTTGGGTAGCGACCGCTACGAACACCGCAGAATGAAATGGTGCTCAGGGGACGGCATCGTGGCCTGAGTAACAGAGCACCTACCCCGAGAAGTCAAAGAGGTATTGGAATGTCGGTCATCCGCGTCGGCAGCAACGGCAGCTATGCAGAAGGTTGGGACGATGTGTTTGGTGCGTCGAAGGGCAAGGCCAAGGCCGCAGGCAAGAAGGCCGGGAAGAAGGCAGCCAAGAAAACGGCCGCCAAGCCCGCTGCCAGCAAGAAGCCTGCTGCAGTGAAAAAGGCTGCCAAGGCCGCCGCCCCCAAAACGGCGAAAAAGGCCGCCAAGAAGAAGGCCGGCAAGAAGCGGTAAGCGGGCTTAACCGCCCAGTTCGCGGGCGCGGGCGGCGGCGGTCACCACCGCGTCGATCAGCGCCCCGCGAACGCCCCGCTGCTCCAAAACGGCAAGGCCCGCGATCGTCGTGCCGCCGGGGCTCGAGACGCGGTCTTTGATCTGGGCGGGATGTTCGCCCGTCTGGTCGAGGAGCGCTGCCGTTCCCGAGAGTGTCTCGGTCGCGAGCGCCAGGCTGAGGCTCCGCGGCAGGCCGGCCTTCACGCCCCCGTCTGCCAACGCCTCGACGAGCAGGGCCACGAATCCCGGTCCCGAGCCCGACAGACCGGTGACAGCGTCCATGAGCGACTCGTCCGCTTCATGGACGCGGCCGACGGCTGATAGCAGCTCCAGCACGCGGGTCAGGGCGGCCGCGGGCACCTCCGGTGTGCGGCAGACCACCGAGACACCCCGACCAACCAGGCAGGGAGTGTTTGGCATCACGCGGACAACGCTTCGCCGGCCCGTGAGTTCGGCCAGCGTGTGCAGCGTCAGCCCGGCCACGATCGAGACGACGACCGCATCGGGAGCAAGCGCCGCCGCAAACTCCCGGCAGGCCACGGCCGCCTGCTGCGGCTTGACGGCGAGAAACACGAGCCGGGCCGCCGCTGCCGCCTCGGCACCACTGTCAGCAAAGCGAATCCCCGGCAGCCGCGTCGCCAGCCGTTCCCTGGCGGCCGGCACGGGGTCGTGCACCGTGATGTCGGACGGCGTGACGAGACTCGCCCGGCAGAATCCCTCGGCAAGCGCCAGCGCCATCTGGCCGCCGCCGATCATGGCGATCGACCTGGAACCCTCTGGGTGTGTGGCGTGCGTCATGGCTGTGCTGTTCCTGCTCCCGAAGGCTCGCCGGGGTCTTCGTTGTTCAGACTGTCGTTGTTCAGACTGTCGGTATTCAAGGCCGCGTCGATCGCGGCGGCATCGATTCGGCTCACCCAGAGCTGGCTCGTCGCCGCCCGGCCGCCGCTGTCGCCGCCGCGGCTGGCCGTCCACATGAGCAGCGTGCCGTCGGGCGAGAATGCGGGCAGCACGTCGGCCCCTTCATGGTCGGTGATGCGGAGCGGTGTGCCGATCCGGAAACCGATTCTTTCCGGGGCGGCGCCGGTTGCCACGTATCGGGCCGCCCAGAGATCATAGTTTGGGCGTTTGCTGGGGTCTGAATGATCGGCGCCGGTCCAGATCAACCACGGCTTCGTGGGGTGCCAGTAGGGGGCCCAACGCACCCCCTGCCCACTGGTGAGGGGCATGTCGTCCGAGCCGTCGGCCCGCATGACGTGGATCTGCAGCATGTCTTTCTCGAGGCGATCGGTCCGGTAGGCGATGAAGCGGCCATCGGGGGAAAAGAATGGGCCGCCGTCGTAGCCGGGCTGGTTCGTGAGCTGGCGGACGTTGCTGCCGTCGGCGTCCATCACGTAGATGTCTGGATCGCCGTCCCGATCGCTCACGAACAGGATCTGGCTGCCATCGGGCGAATAGGAACACTCGGCGTCGTAGCCGGGCTCGTTCGTCAATTGGACGAGGGTGCCCTCTGCCGGATTGCTGCCATCCCCCGAGGCAACCGTGAGCGGGGCCGTGAAAATGTCGGTCTGTGGATCGAAGTCCCACTGGTATCGTCGTCGCCGACCCGTTTTCCGATCCTCCTCGGCCTGGGCCCTCGCCGTAGACTCCGTGGCTTCGAGCTGTGGATCGAGATGACTCGATGCAAAGAGCAGACGCGTGCCGTCGGGGGAGAACCAGCTGCAGGTCGTCCGACCGCGGCCGGTGCTGATCCGAACCGGCGTCGCGGGCCGCGGCGCCATCGCGGCGAAGGGCTGCACGAAGATCTGATAGAACGGGTAGTCGGGGGGCACCGCCTGGTAGCAGATCTGCCGAGTGTCGGGGGCAAAATAGCCTTCACCTGCCTTCGGCATCCCGCTGGTGAGCTGCACGGGCGCCGATAGAAACCGGTGCTCAAGCGGCGACAGGGTGCCGGCCAGCACGTCGGTCGCGGCGGTCCCTTGGCCAGGCTCGGCGGTGACTCCCATCACGGGTAGCACGCAGGCCAACCAGCCCACGTATGCCTGCATGAAACATGCCCGAAAGAAACATGCCCGGAGGAAATATGGATTGAAGGTTTTGTGCATGAGGTCCAGTATATGCGAAGTGAAGCCGAGGCCGATCGGAAGCAGGATCAGAAACGACACCAGCAGGAGACGTGGACGGCATGAAAATCTATACGAAGACCGGCGATGCGGGAGAGACGGGCCTCTTTGGTGGCCCTCGGGTATCGAAGGACCACGCGCGGATCGAGGCCTTCGGAACGGTGGACGAGCTCAACAGTCATCTCGGGCTGGTCCGCACGCTGCCGGCCGCCTCGGCGTTCGACTCGCTCCTCCGCCGCGTCCAGTGCGAACTGTTCGATCTCGGTGCCCAGCTGGCGACGCCCGGGGCCGTTGACGAGCGGATTACGACCGACCACGTCGAATATCTGGAATCGGAGATCGATCGGCATGAGGCACTGATCGAGCCGCTGAAGTGCTTCATTCTGCCGACCGGCACGCCGCTGGCAGCGGCGCTCCATGTCGCCCGGACCGTCTGCCGGCGGGCCGAACGTCGCGTGGTCACGCTGGCCAGCCGGCTGGAGACAACGGTTCCCGCCAATGCGATCGAGTATTTGAACCGTTTGGGCGACCTGCTCTTCGTGCTGGCCCGGGTGGCCAACCGTCAGGAGTCTGTGGCCGACGATCCCTGGCATCCGTCCCCATGACCGATACGACCGACGGTGCCGCCCCCACTGCAACGACCACCTTCAGCACCGCCGTCCTGCGGGCTGCGGGGGAGTTTGTCGCGCTCCGACAGCGGGTTGCCGCGCAGCACGCCGCCGGTGCACCGGGGATCCAGACCTGCGGACTCGCCACCGAGTTGTGCGATGCGGTCGTGATCGGGCTCTGGGATGCGGTCCTCGCCGATCTGCCCGCTCCCGATGCGGCCACGCTCCGGCGGCATGCAGTGCTCGTGGCTCACGGCGGCTACGGCCGTCGCGAGATGGCACCCTTCTCCGATATCGACCTGATGCTGCTCCATGACCGGGCGGCAGCTGCACCGGTCGCCGTCGCCGCCAAGCAGCTGCTCCAGAATCTGTTCGACGCCGGTGCCGAGGTGGGCCAGAGTGTGCGGACCATGGACGAAGCCTGTCGCCTCGCCGCCGCCGACCCCACGATTCTTAGCTCCCTGTTCGCATGCCGACCGCTGGCGGGCAATGCCGATCTGGTCGCACGGCTCGACACGCGGCTCCGGGGCATTGTGCAGAGGGGACAGTTGCGACTGGCCCGGACGCTCGTGGCTGCTCGCCGCGCGGAGTCGGTAAAGTATGGCGAAACGGTGGCCCTGTTGGAGCCGAACGTGAAGCGGTCGCCCGGCGGCCTACGGGACATCCAACTGGTCCGCTGGCTGGGCCGCGTGCTCTGGGGTGAGTCTGCGTTCGACACGCTGGCACTCGCGGGGCACCTCTCACGGGTCGATGCGGAGACGCTTCGCAATGCGGCTGAGTTTCTGACCCGGCTCCGCAACGACCTGCATCTGGCGGCTGGCAAATCGGCCGACGAACTCACCCGGGATCAGCAGCTCCGCATCGCCGAGGCCCGGGGCATCGAGTCGCGGGACGGACTCTTGGGCGTGGAGCAGTTCATGCGAGACTACTTCCGGCACACGCGGGGGGTCGCCCAGGTGGTCGAGACGCTCGTTGCCGGCTTCCAAAGGCCCCACCCGGCGCGGACCTTCGTCGACGGGTTTCTGGGCAACCGGGTCGACGGCCTGTTTCGTGTCGGGTCGCACGATGTCGCGGCCGTCGCCGGCAGCCTGCCACGGGTGGCGGGAGACCTCGATTCGATCGTGCGGCTTGTGGAGCTGTCGATGGTCTACGATCTGCCGATCGACCATGCCACCTGGGCCGCAGTGCGGGAAAAGGCGGCGGAGTTGCCAGCGACGGCCGCCGCCAGAGAGCGATTCCTCGGGCTCTTCGCCCGGCCACAGCGGCTGGGGGCCGCGCTGCGGAAACTCCACGAGGTGGGGGCCCTCGAGATCCTCATTCCGGAGTTCGCGCACGCCCGGAATCTGTTGCAGTTCAACAACTACCACAAGTACACCGTCGATGAGCACTGCATCCTGGCCGTCGAGCGGGCGGCGGAACTCCAGGACGAGACCGGCTGGCTGGGCGATGTCTGGCGGCAGCTGAACCGTAAGCGTTCCCTGCTCCTGGCGCTCCTGATTCACGACCTCGGCAAAGGGTTTGTCGAAGACCACAGTGAGCTGGGGGCGCGGATGGCCCGCGATGTGGCGGCCCGCTTCGGCCTGCCGGTCGACGAATCCGAAATCATCGAAGTCCTCGTGCTCAAACATCTCGCGATGGCGCACCAGGCGTTCCGTCGCAACACGGACGATGACAGCCTCGTGGTGCGGTTTGCCCGCGAGGTCGGCTCGCCGGAGGTATTGCGGATGCTCGCCGTTTTGACCGCGGCCGATGTCAGCGCGGTCGGGCCTGGCGTCTGGACGCGGTGGAAGGCTGATTTGCTCGGCGAACTCTACTTTCGCACGCTCGACACCCTCGACGGCGAGAGCCCGTCCGTGGCGGCGGAGCGTCATCGCCGCGGGCTTGACGGCCTGCTGGCGGACCGCGATGCCGACGATCGTATCGTGCGGCTTGCCCGCCAACTGCCGCTCGCCTATCTCCACGACACGGAGCCGGGCCGCATGATCGAGGAGCTGGGAAAGCTCTCGCGGCTGGCGGCGGATGGACTCTTCGTGGCCGCCCGCTGGCAGGAAGCGAATGGCACTGTTGCCGTCACGGTGGCCGCGCGGGAGTCGGTTGCCCGTGGCATCTTTCACAGGCTCACCGGCGCCCTCACCAGCCAGCGGCTGGAGATCCTGGCGGCCGACATTCACACGCTCGACCAAGGACTCGCGCTCGATCACTTCGTCGTCCACGATCCGGACTATGCGGGCGAGCCGCCGGCCGAGCGGTTGGCGGAGATTACGGCCGCCATCCGCGACTCCATCAAGGCGGATCGATCCCCGTCGTTCACGCGGCGTTGGAATCCATTCGCTCCGCTGCCAACTCCGGGGGCTACCGCACCGGCCCGCGTGCGGTTCGACAACGAGAGTTCAGCGAACGCCACGATTCTGGAGGTGTTTGCCAACGATTCTGCGGGCCTGCTCTACGCGATCGCTCTGGCGATCTACGAGGAAGGGCTCTCGGTGCGGTCGGCGAAGATCGGCACCTATCTCGACCAGGTCGTGGACGCATTCCACGTCACCGACGAGGACGGTCGGAAGGTGGTCGACCCCGAGCGGCTTGCCCGGATCCGGCAGACCCTCGAGCGCGTTGCCGCTCCGGTCACCGGGCCCGGCGGTTTGGGCAATTCGACATCTGTCGAGTAAACTCTATAGATACGTGTTGATGACGTTCTCGAAGAGTTCCTGTCGGCCGCTGGTGCAGGCCGTGGCCTCGCCCTTGGCCAGCATCTCCTTTTCGAGCGTCTTGAAGCTCTCGCTGCCCGCGTCGATCCGCTTGCCCAGCGGGCCCGACCAGCTGGCATACCGCTCGTCGACGAGCTTCTGGATCGCACCGTCGGCCCGCATCGCCGCGGCGATTTTCAGCCCCCGCGCGAAGGCGTCCATGCCCCCGATGTGGGCGTGGAAGAGGTCGACCGGTTCGAAGCTCTCGCGACGGACCTTGGCGTCGAAGTTCACGCCGCCGGGGGCCAGCCCGCCGTACTTGAGGATCGAATACATGATCTGCGTCGTGAGATAGATGCTGGTCGGGAACTGGTCGGTGTCCCAGCCCACCAGCGTGTCGCCGGTGTTGGCATCGATCGAACCGAGAAAGCCCTGCATGCCGGCATATTCCAGTTCGTGCTGCATCTCGTGGCCGGCGAGCGTGGCGTGGTTGGTCTCGATGTTCATCTTCACATGCTTTTCGAGTCCATTGGCCCGCAGGAAGTTGATGCAGGTGGCGCAGTCGAAGTCGTATTGGTGCTTGGTGGGCTCACGCGGCTTCGGCTCGAAGTAGAACTGGCCGGTGAAGCCGATCTCCTTGGCGTAGTCGACGGCCATGTGCATGAACCGGGCGAGGTGGTCAACCTCACGCTTCATATCGGTGTTCCAGAGGCATTGGTAGCCCTCGCGGCCGCCCCAGAAGGTATAGCCCTCGCCGCCGAGCATCTGGGTGACCTCCATCGCCTTCTTCACCTGCGCGGCGGCATAGGCGAAGACATCGGCATTGCAGCTGGTGGCCGCGCCATGCACGTAGCGGGGGTTTGAAAAGAGATTGGCCGTGCCCCACAGGAGCTTGATGCCGGTCTTTGCCTGGTGGGTTTTGAGCGCTGCTGCCACGGTGTCGAGATTCTTGTGCGAGTCGGCGAGTGTCTTCCCCTCGGGGGCGACGTCGCGGTCGTGGAAGCAGTAGAAGCCGACCCCGAGCTTCTCCATGAACTCGAAGGCCACTTCAACGCGGGAGAGCGCGGCCTCGAGCGTGTCGCCCCCCTTCTCCCAGGGGCGGATCATGGTCGGGGCGCCGAAGGGGTCGGCACCGGTGCCGCGGAAGGAGTGCCAGTAGGAGACGGCGAACCGCAGATGGTCGCGCATGGTCTTCCCCTCGACGACCGCGTCGGGGTCGTAGTGGCGGAAGGCCAGCATGTTCTTGGTGGCGGGGCCCTCAAAGCGGATCTTCGGGATGCCGGGAAATGCCTCGGAACCAGTGCTGTGTGCGGCTGCCATCGAACGGATGCTCCTGCGGAATCAAAAAAGAGGAAGGGCACGCGTGGGGGTGCCTGTCGACCGTTGAGAATCGCCAAGTTATATCGGCAGCACCGTCGATTGTCGCCTGCATTGCAGCAGGGCTGCAGAGGCTATTTACGGCGTCGTAGCGATGTGGGAACGTGCCCAATACACTCGACCAACTCCCGCAGGTCGTCATCTGATGCTCCCCACCGTCACGATCCTGATTCCCGTCTACAACGACTCTCGTTCGGCGACGCTGTTACTTGAACGGCTCTCCGCCGAGGCGGCCCGACTGCCCTGCCGGCTGGGCGTGCTCTTCGTGGACGACGGCTCATCGGTGCAGGAAGCCGCGGCCCTTCCCGCACCGACGGCGGCGATTCCGCAGGTCGATGTCCTTCGCCTGCGGCGGAATCTCGGGCACCAGCGGGCGATTGCCGTGGGATTGGCGCGACTGGCTGCTGACAGCCGGCCCGACTTCGTGGTGGTGATGGACGGCGATGGCGAGGACGATCCGGTAACCATCGAGCCGCTGCTGGCGGCCGCCATGGCTGGCGATGGGCACACGGCGGTGTTTGCCCAGCGGCTCAAGCGGCACGACGGCATCGGGTTTCTGGCCGGATATCGTCTCTTTCGCGTCTTGCATCTTCTGCTCGTGGGCGCTGACGTGCAGGTCGGCAATTTCTCCGTCCTCCCGGCAGCGGTGCTCGACCGTGTGGTGGGGATCGCGGAGATCTGGAATCACTACGCGGCCGGGGTCATCCATGCGCGATTGCCGGTGCGGATGGTGCCGACCGCGAGGAGCCGCCGGCTCGCCGGACAATCGAAGATGAATCTGCCGGCGCTCGTGATGCACGGCATCTGTGCCCTCTCCGTCTGGAGCGATGTGATCGTGGCCCGGCTGTTTCTGGTTGTCGCCGGCCTGATCACGCTCACGCTGGCGCTGTTGGCTGGCGTCGTCATTGCCCGACTTTCGTCAGCGACGCTCGTGTCGGGCTGGGCGGCCGGTGCCACCGGTATTCTGGTCGTGGTGATGCTGCTGCTGGGGGTGATGTGCCTCCTGATGGCGCTCTTCGTGCTGGGCAGTCGCACCGCGGCTAATTTCCTGCCCCATCGCGACTGGCGGGATTACGTGCTCCCCCCGGTGCCGCTGGCGGGGGACCGTGGCGGCGGGCGACCCGCTGGCTGAGGATTCACCGCTCCGGGCGT
>Ga0164294_10004397_pt1 | contig 12287 bp, 11 predicted proteins | sample GEODES005metaG_FD_111479 | JGI IMG/M metagenome (GOLD analysis project Ga0164294, IMG submission 111479) | Oligotrophic lake water microbial communities from Sparkling Lake, Wisconsin, USA - GEODES005 metaG | ecosystem: Environmental > Aquatic > Freshwater > Lake | place: USA: Sparkling Lake... | reverse complement strand
GTTTGGTGGCAAGGGAGACCGCCGACGGTTCACCTGTAGTGGTTAGGGGTGCAGCGGCGGCGTCGGCGTCGGGTGAGGGTGGTTTGATTCTCGGGTCGTCGCGGATTCCACATTGGTCCAATTGTTTTTTCAAAAAGTCGGAATCCCATAATTTGCGGAAACAACACGGGAGACATTTCCCATCGGCCGAAGAATCGGGAGATAGAAATCCGGGATTGTTTTTGAAATATTCGCCTTTTTTAATGACCACTTTTTCAACCGTTTTTCCATTCTCTTTGACCTTTATTTTGGTATCAATTGAACTGTGATGTTGGTCCGCATTATTGAATTCATACACATATGCACCTTTGGGAACTATATCGGTGTTTTTGGGAATGACATTACCACATTTTCCGGCATCTACATCGGCTTGTGTAATGGTCGAATTGGTTTTCAAACACCAATATCTTGGACAAATATAATAATTGTCGTTGTATTTTAAGGCTTGTGTATAATTTTCTTCGTCATAATCTTTGAGACGCGCATATTCACGTTTATTTAAAATGACTGGTTGACGTTGGACTTGGCTTGGACATAAACGAGAATATGTTTTGAATTTACCTTGTGGTTTTGAAATAAAAAGAGTGGGTTCGCGGGTTTTCAACCTTTTCAAAAAGTAATTATTGTTGCTTTCATTTAATAGTAATCCGTCGATATTGTTTTGTTGAGTATTTGAATTGCCATTCTCTGACAATGAGGACAATGGTGATGGAGAAGGAGGAGATGGCGTTTCCGCGCCACCTTTTGATTTGTTGGAGGATGAACCTGAATCGGATTCTTCATAATCGTCAAACAGAATATTACTGTTTGACCCTGACGATGACCCTGACGATGACGACCCTGATGATTCCGAAATATCGCCATATATGACCGAGTTTTCTTTTTCTTTATTAGAAGAGGAAGATTTGGAAGATTTGTCAGAGGAGATCGATTTCAACATGGATGTTTTCAATACTTCTTCCACATTTTTTCCATCCATCTCTGAATCTTTACTTTTGGATTTGGATTCGGAAGACTGTTTTGAAATATTATCATCTTCGGAATCACTACCTTCATAATCATCAAACAATATCGCATCATTGTATTCATCATCTTCTACATCTGGTTCGCGTATGTCCGACATATTCATTTCATCTTCGTCCAACAGGGGTTTGTCTAATTCGTCGCCTTCGACGCCTTCGACCAATTCTGACCGGATATTTCCTTCCACTGCATCTGTATGACGTTCTTCCTTTTCTTTCTCTTGTGTTTTTTTCGTCGTTGTCTTACAGAATCTTTGTATGGTGGATTTGTCAACCCCGCAATGATTGATATCTTGATTGATTTTAATAAAACTGTCAATATACACGTCCAACATATGAATATATTGTAAATTATCAATATTCCGAATCGTAAAAACGTGTCGGTATTCTGTATCAGAGATGATTTCTACGTGAACCATTACATGGAATCCGGGATGTTCTACAAAATCCAATGCGCGATTTACATATGCACCTTTGGTATGTTTGTGTTCTGTCAAAAATTGGATTATTTTGGTTCGGGCTTCTTGTTCGGTTAATCCCAAATTGGATTTCAATGCATCAATGATTTCCGTTTCATTATTGGTTTTCTTGTAAATTTCCAAAATGTATGCATTCTCGGCCTCCATTTCGGTATAATTCTCCACCCTTTTATATCGCATTTCAATTCCCGATTGATAATCAATATTTAATACATTGAAAATCGCCGAAATACATCCACTGTATTTTTGAAAATCCAATTTCTTACATATGGCCGCGGTTTTGTATACAATATCCACGATTTCGATACAGTCGTGTTCAATCGTATTAATATTCATCAGAGAATAACCACTTTCTTGTAAAATATCATTGATGATTTTGCGAACCGTGGAATAAACCTGTAGGATCAAATCATTGACAATTTCCAATACAATCGGTTTTGCAAATTCAATACGAATATTCATATTTCCATTGGGAAAAAGATCGACAATTACCGGCGTATTCATTTCCATAACAACCACGGTCAATAACTGTTTTTTGCTCCCGATTTTGTCCAACAGTTTCATTATCTCTGATTTTGTCAAAAAGGGTATCTTGGTTAGATTCGGGGAAACTTGTTCGTAATAAAATCGGAATAAATTGTCATATCTCAGACCCGGATTGTATTTTATCATTGGAATGTCTTGGGTGGCGTGAATATTCCGGAAAAGAACATCTAATGGTATTGTATGACGGACTTCTGGGTGAATGGTAATCCATATCTTGTCTATTCCACGGGTTTCATATTCGATTTGTTGAGGTTGCCTGTTTGATTCCACCTGAGTCCGGCGTCCAATTTCGTGAAACATGGCGATTTTGTCATACAGGGTTATTATGGATTGGTTCAGGATACGGCGATTGATTTGGGTTCGTTGTCTACGGGATTCGACCAGGTCTTTATTGGATTGGATATTATGTTTGGCTAAAAGTGGATAATAGATGTCTATTATGGAAGATTCAGAGATTTTGCGATGGTTGGCAAATTCGATTACATCTTCGGTCATACAGATGTATATTGTATTGTATTTGAGTTTACCGTAATTTAATAGAAGGCTGTCGTCAAACAGAAGGAGTTGGTTTTTCGGATTGGGGTCATACAGTGTATTTGATGTAGGTGGGATCGAATATGGATATGCCGGAAATAAAACATCGTGGTGGTCCGTGAATCGCATTCCTAATGGAATGAAAATCTCGGATGGTTGGGGAATATCTAATTTCAAAATATCGGCAAATCCATATGTAGGATGGTCTGTGGCGGTGGCGGCGGCGGGTTTCAACACGTGTGGATTCAATTGTAAATTGATAATTAACTGTTGCATTTCAGAGATGTCTAATGTACCGGTTGCTTCGGAACGGTATTTGAAAATATCGTGGATTGAAACCGATTTACGTGTTTGACTAAATAGGTATATTTCATCGTATGCAGTTGTTTCTTTTCCGAGTTCAATCATCATTTTCTTTTTGACAATTCTCAGAGAATCATCGGAATGTATTTCTTGGGTCGAATACACAATTTTGGTATTTGGGTGTATTTTGGAAATCTCGGATTGACTAAAAATGGTTTTCATAGAATCCGGTGTAGGACGGTCCTTTCCCATAAATACCCAAATTTGGTCAATCTCTTCAGAGATTGGATTTATCTTACATACTTTATATATCTCGTCCATCATATAATATAATATAATTATACAATACTATATAATTATATTTTTGCCATACAAACAAACAAACCGGACAATTCAAAACCGGACAAAATAATTCGGGAAATTCACAAACGCCGTCTGAGGTTGTTCTTCCTCTATACTCACCCCATCGCTCAATCCACCCACCAAATACTGACGAATTGAACTAATCGGAATACCAAATACGGTCTGCCAAGTGATAAATCCGTGTTTGACAACCCCATTCCTAAACAGATAATCCACATACTGTTTCCGGTAGATCTCATCAATCTCCGTAAAACAATAGTTTGATATGAAAAATCCGTTCAAATCCCCCTTGGAAAATCCATAATCTCCTACAGGACTCGTATTCAAAATACGATATGATATGCCAAATGTCAACAACGGATGTGCCGCTACATATTTTGCAATCAAATTCGTTGTTTCAGGCAAATCAATCATATTGTACTGACCAATCTGAATTCCCATGATTTTCGAAAAATAACAGATGGCGAGAAACAATCCACCGTATCCACACCCCACTTCGACGATTTTCGATGGTCCAGTCCCATCCCGTTCCCCCACAGCACGATAATGATCCAAAATACGTAGTGCGTGATAAATATATCGCAATGTCGTCGGACTCGCAACAAATTCGTTATCGGAATACCTAAAAGAATACACTTTAGGACTCCCATATTTATCATTCATCCGGACAAATTCGGCAATATGGTCGAATGTTAAACTGTATTCTTGGGAAATCAAAGACAAGTATTTCTCACCATATTCTTTGGAAACGTGTTCCAATGTATGTGTGTATGTTGACTCTGTTTTGAATGTCAATCCCTCAATCCCGTGATCTTTAATACTATTTAAATATTTTTGATACGAGTCATAAATGGACATATCTTGAATAATAATAATGATACATAGTTATTATTTATATGGTTTTTAGGGGATACAAAAAAATACGTAATGTTCAGAGATTTTGTCATAAAGTGTATATTTTTTATTTTGACAAAATCTCTGAACATTCTATCTATCTATCAAAATAAGGACTATCTTTGATTTTCATTCCACAATATTCCTGATTATTTTTCTTGTAATCTTTGGGAGTATGCAGATTGGCCTCTTTGGCTTCCACCAATAAAAACTTGAAATTGTCCCAGAATTCATTTTTATGACCAATCGATTTCGTGGCAATGTGGGACAATTCGTGCAAGGCAACAAACGTCAATGTATTTTCATCAATCAAGTCTTCATTGTTGGTTTTATCTTCATTCAAACAGAAGGCCAATTTCTCGCCCTTGTTTTCGCTATACGCCGTGTATTCGCTGGTGGGCAATGTTTCCATCACTTTTTGAGGATTGAATCCTTTCACCAATCTCTGAACGTTTTCTTGAGTCGGATACTTTTTATCCAAATATTCCACTAATTTTTTACATTTTTCAGTAACCCCCGCCAATAAATCGACGGCCTTTTGCAACTTCTTGCGTTCGCGAACGCAATATTTGTTTCCATCCACACCAGACACAATACATTTTAAATCAAATGTGTCTTTATTATCCAAATACGTGTAAACGCAAACGACTAAAACAAACCCGATAATGATATACCCTAAATATTCCAATCTATTCATATACATATATTCCCATAATTATAATGCGGAAAATTTTGAACATTCTCTGACAATCTCGGATTCTTTGGGGGCATTTTCGCCCAAACAAACAATATTCATATTTGATTTCCGGAAATACATTCGAATCGTTTGATTGATATTCGATCTTGTCAGAGAATGATAATATGTTTTGTATATTTGGGAATATGGAACGATTTCGTCGGGGTTGTCATACAGTATATATTCCAATCCATTATGTATATCTTGTGAATCACCATTCTCTGATGCAATCACCATATTTCCCTGTATGAATCCCTTTGCAATTTCGATTTCTCTGACAGAAACGCCCTGTTTGACCAGTTCATTCAACAATTTAATAATGATGGGAATGACACCCGGACCTGTACCATTACGTATAATTTTCCGCGAATTTACACTGGCATAAATGAAAAATGCACCTGTATGTTCAAAATATTCGGTATACACTTTGGATGAATACGTTAAACCGTTTTCATCACGTAATAATTTGAAAAGCCGGCTACTCATATACCCACCAATAATATATTTGACTAAATCGAGTGTATATTTATCTAAATTCGTTTGTGGACAGGTTCGAAACCCGATTCCGAAATAGGTGGCCAGAACCCCTTTTTTATTCAAAACGGTACATTGAATCTCTGATTGTGGGTCCAATGAATAGGATGGAGGTCGTAGTATCGGCTGCGGCGGCGGTGTCCTACAGTGACCTTTTGTATTTCGTTTTACGAAATCCGTTTTTTTCAAATGCGCAATAATAGTAGGAAAGGGGATTTGGGACACAATACTCAATACCATTCGGTTGGGGTGATAAAACCGTTTATACATATTGACAATGTCATCGTATTCTAAAATGTGTTTTCGTTGGGCGGTTTTTATGTGGTATTCAATCGTGTCAATGGGATGTTCGAAAGAACTGCCCTTGTATAAAAGCCGGTCAATCATATGAAATAAAATGGTGTTGGGTTGGTCAGTCAAAAGAATGGTTTCTTCCATAACCACTTGTTTTTCTTTGGAATATTCGCGTTTGTCAAACAGGGAATTATTTATCATATCGGAAAGGACGTCGATAGAACGCTGAAAATGTGGATTATTGCATTTGACAATAAAACAAGTATGACGTTTATCAGTAGTTGCATTGACATAAGCCCCGTTCTCATCGTAATTGGTGGATATTTTGGTTGCGTCGGATATTTTGGCGGTTCCTTTGAAACACATGTGTTCAATGAAATGCGATGCGCCGTGATATTGTTCTCTTTCGTGGATAGACCCTACATCGCAAAATACGCGAATATAGGTTATGGGTAATGCATTTATTGGAGTCTCGTATATAACCCGGAATCCATTTTCAAATTGGTGATGTTGTATGTCCGATTTGTTCATATAGTATTTTTGCAATTATTACTATATGAAAATATTATAATTATAATTTTGTTCATTCTGATTGTTCATTCTGATTATTGGTTTTTGGGTATCAAACAATCATAATGATTACGATTTGAATATTTTAGATGAATTGTTTTTTCCGGTGTAATGGGATCAAATGGTAATATTGTACTAACTATTACATATTTTTCGTCAAATATTTCAATCCTATATTTATACAATGTTGCAAACGCAAGTAATTCATAGTAACCTCCAAATTCGGTTTCTTGATACATTTTACGAATATATTCATATTTTGAAATTGGATTATCATAATAATCAAAAAATGGATAATCTTTAAAATTTTTATCCATATATTTTACAATTTCGTTTCTTATATCATAATGATACTCTTGTGTATTGTATACAAAGTATGAAAATGCGCGAAATAAACACGCACCATCTCCTATCATTTCTACCGTTTTATAATGGTTTAATATATATTCTTGTGGGTTTAATTCAGATTCTTGTGGGTTTAATACAGGTTCTTGTGGGTTTAATTCAGATTTAGTTTGGTTTAACTGTTCTATGATATCATTGAATTGATTAATTTTTGTTATATTCATTCGAATACTTTTATCGATTCCCTGTATATTTATAATTAAATTGATAATGGCATTTACTGTTTCACTATCTGGTTTGTGTTGTATGGTTGTATAAAACGGACTTTTATAAAATAATCTTAATATACGAAATTGTTTTTTTTCGATGGTTAAATCATCGTTTTTTGAAATGTCTACAATTTCATTCATCAATGTAAAAAAATCGAATCGACTTATAATAGTATTTTCCGGAATATTATTGTCAAAATTAGATAAATCAATTTGAACATCTAAATAATCATAGGTATCGAGACTACTTTCGGAATTTATTTGATGTTCGATTGTTTTCGTATAATTATTATATTTCTCAATAATTTCATCGTCAATCTCTGAATTGTCCTCTGTATAAATAATATCGTTTGATATTTTCAAAATTATATATTCCAATAACTCTTTATTTTCTTTGATTTTTAACAAATCTTTTATTTTGTACAATAAACAAATTGCCAATTTTTCATCAAATTTGTAATTATTTTTCCATTCCAAAATTGTAAAAACATTTTGAATCATTAAATCTTCATCTATACTTTCATTATTATATGCAAATTTTATGAATAACCCACTTTTATAATTCGGCCAATGTGCAATAGATGTATTTTTATCAATAGGTGTATTTCCATCAATATTTTTTCCTGTGCGAGTATCATCATACATATAAATATGGGGTCTACTACCACCGTATCCGAATATATTCCCCCATATAGATTTTGTTCCTTTTTTCAATGTTTTATCATACCATTTGTCACTTTCGTTCGAAACACTTTTATGAAATGGATTTAAACTAAATTCTTTCGGTTGAACATAAAACAGACCTTTTAGATTATTGCCTCGTGTAGTAAGATATTTCGATGTTTCTATAACGGCTCCTACACCAATTCTATTTTTATGAATTTGTCTATTTTGGTTATATTTGGAAATTGTACCAAATGCGGTTTTTTGTTTTTGAAGCTTACTGATTGACCGACCTTTTGGACCATTTGATTTATACGCAACATATTTATGTTTAACTAATTCATTACAGAATTTAGTGTCTTTCCAAATAGGGTCATTAAGCCACAATTCTTTACAACATTCATCCACCATCCGTATAAACCAATTATCTGTAGGAAGAACGGTTCCTCCATACAAGACGGATTTTTTTCGTTTTGTTTTTTTATTTTGTGTTTTGTATTTCACAGTTTTCATATCAATATATTATATATATATATTGATACTTGTATCATAGTGTATCATAGTGTATCATAGTAGTAATAGTGTGTGATTTACCTGGTTCCCTGACCAACCTCAAGAGGAACGCGTCCATAATCTGGTTCAATCGTGCTCTGGTTCCAAGGACCAATCTCCTGCTTTGGGATAATAGGGTCCGAACGAAGTTGGTAATTCGGATTGCGGAGTGTTTGACCAATTGTATCTAAACCAATGTGATAACCGGCCTGAAGAAGGTCGGGGAACTGAGAACCTCCGTTCAACACAGGATTCAAATTGCTCCATTGGTTATTGCTGTCTTGTGGCAACAAGTCAGAAGGATTGGCAACTGCTTTCTGGCTATATCCTCCCGAACTGGCAGTTGAAATCGAGGGAGTATCAACCGGACTTGCGGAAACACTTGGCATATGTGTTGGTGGGATACTGGCTTGTGGACTTACAGGTGGAGAATATGATCCACTGGTTAAACCGTCCATTGACGCGTATTTATTTTCAGAATAAGAATACACTCCGAATCCTAAAACGGCGACAATAATCAATATAAGAAACGGCGGTCCATATAATAAATTGGAAAATTTGCTCATCCTCTTTTATATAAACGGAGGATAAAATTATTTTTTTCATTCGTCTAAATGTTTTTTTTATTTCTTGCACGTTTTTATTTTTGTGAACCATAAATATCATTCTTTTTGATTTGTATTCGTTTCTTCTTTTTCGTCATTATCATCGGCTGAATCACCCCCATCATCCCCATCCCCCTCATCCTCGTCGTCGTCGTCATCCTCCTCATCCGAATCATCCGAATCATCATCAATATCATCCAACATATATGTATTTTTGATTCGTTTTGCTTCTAAATAAGAAGAAAGTGCTAAATCTCTCGCAATTTTCGCCTTTCGTTTTGCCTCTTTGTACATTTCATAATATACGTCGTTCCGGTTTTTGATTTGCACTTTTTCTTCTGGCAATTCTTCTAAATCAAATTCAACCTCACATAATTCGTCATTGTCGTTCAGAGATATTGTGTCTACATTTTTTGGTTCTGTTGTTTTTTCTAAATCTGTATTTACTTTGTTCGACGTATTAGATGTTTCGTCCGCGGCGGTATCATACAGGTTTATTTTGTCTGGGACAATTTCCGGAGTTTCAGAAAAAAATTTTTTTTCCGTTTCTGGTGACTTCTCGTGAATAACCTCTTTGACAGGCGGGGGAGTGGGGTCGGGAGTTGCGGCGGTGGTGGCGGTGGTGGCGGCAGATGTCTTAAATACACATTTTTCAAAAGGGTCAATCTGATTCAATACCATCATTTGTTTGATTTCGATTTCGATTTGGAAACTTTTCGACGAACATTTGACACCCTGTATTTCTAAAATAGTCATTATTTCGGTTTTGTCGGTAATACTTTCGGGGTCAACATTGTTCTCGTTTTCGTCGTATATTTTCAGAGAACAGGCGCCATCGGTTTTGGTGGAAACATTCGTACGAATCAGGTAATTCTTCCCCGATTTATAAGATTTCATGATTTGGGTAAAAGAGTCTTCGATGTCGGTCATTTCTAAAGTGGTTTCGAACCATTTTTCGCGATTGTCAAAAATATACTTTTGGGTAAATGTTTCTAAATGTTCGATCCATTGAATAAATTGTTCGTTCTCGCGGAGAAAAATCAAATCGCAAAACATTCGTTTGCCGGTTTTTACCAAACCATTTTTTGAAAAACATTTAGGTGATTGAATATACAGGGGTTTCTCATTGATGAAATATTTAGTGAAAAAGTTGCCATTTAATACGGTAGATGGGACGAGTGTCAATTGTTCAAATGGAAATTCTTTTGTGGCTGGATAAATCATATTATTTTTTTGTGATATTTTTGTTTTAGGAAAATTACGCATACGCTATATACGCCACATATGCCACATATGCCACATATGCGTTGTGTATTATTTCCATAATATCTTACAAGGGTGTATAAAGTAGGTGCGATGCATACGATTAAAGAAACGTTTATCGATTTCTTTAAAAAAGAGGAGACGAAGAAAGAAATGAAATTAATGGTTCGTCCTATTTTTGATTGGGTATATAATGAATTTTACGTTTACTTTTTGTTAATTTGCATATATAATATTGTTTTGGTATTCGTTCTTTTAGTCATAATGTATATTTTAATTTGTATTTGGTTCAGAGATGCGAATTATTTACATATTTATCCTATAATGGGTCAAAAAATGGATGTTTAAGAACGGGATTTTTATTTATTGGTGGTTATAAAAATATATATAATATATTATATATATGACAAACCCTAATTCTGGAGCCGCTGATTATGGAACAAGTGTTTATGGAGGTGCAGAGGATCAACACGCTGCCGCAGGACAAGGAAATCTAATTCAAATGAACCCTCCAATGCGAGGCGGTACTGATGCACAAGATCCGATTGGTCCTAAGTCGACTGGTGGACGTAGATGTGGACGTGGACGTAAAGGAAGCCGCGGACGTAAAAGCAGACGTGGAGGAACTGGTTTAGGAGAAATCCTCGTTCCTGCTGGATTAGTTTTAGCGAATAATTACACATACGGTCGTTATCGAGGCAAGAATGCGTCAAGACGTCGCGGACGCGGACGTGGATTTAGACCATTCTCGCGTTATTTGGGAGGAGAAGGAGAGGAAATGCCAAAAATGACGGGTGGTTTAGATATACCAGGCATGCAAAAAATGGGTGGTTCCGATATGCCCCCACCAAAAATGGGTGGAAATGCACCAATGCCCCCACAAATGGGCGGAAGTACACTGGTCGACCTTGCTGTCCCTGCTGGTTTGGTATACGCCAATGACCGTTATTACAACCGCAAGAGACGCGGATTCACCAACAAAAAGAGACGTGGTAGCCGCAGAACTCGTGGACGCCGCAGACGTTAAATACACATATACATAAGACATACAAAACACAAACATACAATACATACAATACATATTCGTTAACAAATATAATACTTATTCTCCGAAATATTATATATGACCGACCATCAATCACCCACTTCTCCATCACAAGAAATTGTCAACAAAATAAAACCGAGTTTTTCAGAGAATGTCCAAAAGTGGGTCTTGATAGATAATCAATTGAAACGAAACCACGAACAAGTCATCAAATTACGTGAATATCGCACACAACTCACAAAGGATATTCATCAATACATCAAAACAAACCATTTGGAAAATACATCGATTGGAATTTCGGATGGAGAATTGAATCTTTCAGAGAAACGCGATTATCAACCTCTGACGTTTACTTATATAAAATCCTGTTTGACAACCCTGATAAAAGATCCAAGTCAAGTCGAACGTATCATGGTATATTTACGCGAAAATCGCGAAATAAAAACAACTCCAGATATACGTCGAACATACAAATAAAATCATATATGTGTATTATATACATATATGTCACTTTTTGAACAAACTCTTATAAATAATTACGTGTTTTCAGAGAATGATGGTCAAATATCGGGAGGTGCGCCAATTACCGAATTAAGCGCATTGCAATCCACAAATGGGGGAATCATACAGGGTGGTTCTGACAAAGGCGTAACAAACGTCTTAAAAAACAAAGGCCATTTATCGGTTCCTATAGGACTCGTCATGATTTCACACAAAGAAAATGTATTTGCAAATCAGAGATTTCAAAATCGTCAAACGGTCGACGATGAATTGTTTGACCATCTTTTTAAAAATACGGAAAGTACCGAAAATACGAAATCCCCTTCCTCCTCCAAATCTACAAAATCCAAATCTCTGAAACTTCTTGAAAAAATTCCCAAAAAACAAACAAAGAAACAAACCAAATCGAAATAGATAGTCCTACAGACCCATTCTCCCGTCCTTCCTCCTCACCCCCATCCCCACCCCACCCCAAAAAAAATTTTCCGCCGGCCTGCGGCCGACGTCCTTGTCAAACACCCAATCCACAAAATTACCATTTTTGACCAGACCATTTTTGTCCATTGAACGAATTCAAATTTAATAATGAAGCCGCATTATCCTTCCAATAATTCACTTTATCGTCCAATGCCTTCTCTTTGGGAGATTTAATAAAATGATGTTGTTTGTTATATTCCATCATAGACAATTCTTTTTGAGAAGGTTTCGGTTTCTTTCCATAACAATTGAC
>Ga0164294_10004396_pt1 | contig 12288 bp, 13 predicted proteins | sample GEODES005metaG_FD_111479 | JGI IMG/M metagenome (GOLD analysis project Ga0164294, IMG submission 111479) | Oligotrophic lake water microbial communities from Sparkling Lake, Wisconsin, USA - GEODES005 metaG | ecosystem: Environmental > Aquatic > Freshwater > Lake | place: USA: Sparkling Lake... | reverse complement strand
GGCTCTGCATCATCAAAGGTAAACGCCACACCACCACATTGATAAAACTGCCCAATTGCAAACCGATCAGTGCTGCCAAAATGCAACCCAGATAAGGATAGGAAAACAAGATATCCATGGGGTTAATCATTCGGGTCAGCAATGCCCAGCAAGCTGTCAAGCAACGCCGGCTGTGCTTGTAAATTTGAAGCCGAACCTATGTGAATGATGCGCCCTTGGCCCAGCACCACGGCTTGGTGGCTGATAGCCAAAATCGCTTGGGGGTGTTGCTCGACGATGATGGCAGACAGGCCTTCATCACGGGTAATACGTGCAATAGCGCACAGCAATTCCTCCACGATGATGGGGGCCAAGCCCTCCAAAGGTTCATCCAACAAAAGTAATTTGGGGTTGAGCACCAAGGCTCTACCTACTGCCAACATTTGCTGCTCTCCCCCTGAGAGTTGATTGCCCATATTGCTTTTGCGGTCTGCCAAGCGCGGAAACAACGCGAACACCCGCTCTGGCGTCCAAGCGCCTGCTCTGGCAACAGCGGTCAGGTTTTCCAGCACTGTGAGCGATTTGAAAATATCACGCTCTTGGGGTACCCAACCTATGCCAGCTGCTGCCCTTTGGTATGAAGCCAAGGTGTGTAAAGCTTCGCTGCCCAAAAGAATGCGGCCACCATGCTGGCGAGCAGCACCTGCAATAGTGTTGATCAACGTGGTTTTTCCCGTGCCATTGCGACCTAGCAAAGCCAGTGTTTCGCCTTGCGCCAAGGACAAACAGATGTCATGCAAGATGACCGCTTCGCCATAACCTGCGCTCAAGTTATCAATATGCAGCAACTCAGCCATGGCTGCCTCCATGGCCTAAGTAAACCTCTCGCACACGAGCGTCAGCTGCCATCTCTGCAGGTGTGCCCTCTGTCAGCACCGCTCCATTGACCATGACCGTCATGCTTTTGGCAAAGCTGAACACCAAGTCCATATCGTGTTCAATCAGCAACACACTGACATCAGCTGGCAAGGCTGCCACAGTGCGCAAAAGCTCTTCACGTTCACCCGCAGGCACACCCGCCACCGGCTCGTCCAGTAACAACACACTGGGCTCACAAGCCAAGGCAATCGCCATTTCAAGTAAACGTCGTTTGCCATAGGCGAGTTGCAGCGTGGGTTGGTCCATGACTTCAATCAAATGAAACTGGCTTAACAAGTTTTCACAACGCTCATTAACCCGCGGGTCATACCCCAGCGGTCGCAGCGCTGCTGCACCCATCCCTAGGTGCTGCGAAACTGTCATGGCCAAAGTTTGCAAAGGCGTGAGTTCGTCAAACAATTGGTTGATTTGAAATGTACGCACCAGACCTCGTTGTACACGCTGATGCGGTGCCAAATGGCTGATGTCTTTGCCCAGCAGACGAATGCTGCCAGCAGTAGGTGGCAATACACCGGTGAACAAATTGATGAGTGTGGTTTTGCCAGCACCATTGGGGCCAATCAGCGCATGACGAGCACCGCGCGGTAACTGCAGACTGACTTTGTCAGTGGCGGTGATACCGCCAAAGCGTTTGACCAAGCCTTCGCAGGACAAAACGATGTCTGCACTCATGCGCGACGCCCCCATGTCCATGGGCGAATCAAACGCGCACGACCCACCAACATCAGCAACACCAAGAACAGGCCCAACCAAAATGTCCAGTACTGCGGCGTCCAAGCGGAAATGATGCTGTGCAAAATCTTGAACACCACAGCACCAATGATGCCGCCCCAAAGCCAACCCGTGCCACCGATGACCAACATCAGCAACACATCAGCAGAGCGATCAAAACCAAACACATCCAAAGAAGCAAAGCCAGTGGTTTGCGCTTGCAAACCACCCGCCATGCCAGCCAATGCTGCGGCCAATGTGTAAACCGCAATCAAACGCGCATGGACAGGTATGCCAATGGCTTGGGCACGCAAAGCGTTGTCGCGTATGGCTTGCAAGCTAAATCCAAAAGCAGAAACCACCACTTGACGCAACAACACAAAAACTGCCAAAGTGATACTCAGGGTGTACCAAGCTGCGGTTTGACCCATTAAGTCAAACTCAAACTGGCCCAACACAGGCCCCATGACCACGCCTTGCAAACCGTCGGCACCTCCGGTGATGAAGTCCAGCTTGTTGGCCAACTCTTGCAAGATCAAAGCCACGCCCAGCGTCACCATCAACCGTGTGAGGTCCGAGCCGCGCAAAATGCCCAAGCTGCAAAACGCACCCAACAAGGCTGAAACAGCTGTTGCAACTGCCAGCCCAAGCAAAGGGTCTGGGTTGATATGCTTGGCAAACAAAGCGGCGCTGTAAGCCCCCATGCCAAAAAACGCTGCATGACCCAAAGACACGATGCCGCTGTAGCCCAAAATCAAATCCAAGGACATGGCGAACAGGGCAATGACGGTGATTTCACTGATCAGCAACGCATGGGTAGGCAACAACAGAGGCAGGCAGAGCAAGAAAGCCCACAAGGCAAACTCCCACCAACGCGGCTTAGCAGCAAGCGACAAGCTCAGCGCCACACGGTTCATTTGCCACCCCTAAAAAACAAGCCTTGGGGTCGCCACAAAAGAATCAGGATCATCAAGCTGTAAACGATGAATGCACCCAACTTAGGGATGTAGTATTTACCCGCCACGTCAGCAATACCCAAAAGCAAAGCCGCCAACAAGGGTCCCGTCAAGCCTGAGGTGCCACCCACCGCGACCACAATCAAAAAGTAAATCATGAACTTAAGTGGAAAGGTGGGATCCAAGCCCAGCACTTCTGCGCCTAATGCACCGCCCAAACCAGCTAAGCCGGAGCCCACCGCAAAGGTGAGCAAAAACACCTTGTTCACATCAATGCCCAAACCTGCGGCCACGCGTTGGTTGTCCACCGCCGCTCTTAGCTGCGAGCCAAAGCGGGTGCGAACCAGCAGCAGTTGCAGCACCAGCGTCAATACCGCACAAACCACAATGATGGCCAAGCGGTAATGGCCCATCCCCAAAGCACCATCCCAAAGCTCGGTGCGGCCTTTTAAAAATTCAGGCAGCTGCAACAGTTGCTGGGTAGAGCCCACAAAATAATCCACGCCAGCCACTGCCATGAAAGTCAGACCAATAGAGAACAGCACTTGGTCGAGGTGGGGTTTGTTGTACATGCGCCGGTAAAGCGTGGCTTCCATCACTGCGCCCAGCAAGGCGGTGAACACAAAAGCCAAAGGCACACACAGCAAAAACGGCAGACCAGCATGCTGAATCAGCAGCACCGTTGTGTAGCCTCCGGCCATGGCAAATGCGCCATGCGCCAGGTTGATGAAGTTCATCAAACCCAGCGTGACCGCCAAGCCAATCGACAGGATGAAGAGCAACATCCCGTAGGCCACACCATCGAACAGCAGTGTCAACATGCGCTGCGCTTACTTGGTTTTGCCAGGGTCTTTCATGTCTTTGATGACATCAAATTCCATGTTGTAGAGTTGGCCATCCTTCTTTTCCACCTTGCGCAGGTAAATGTTATGCACCACATCGCGGGTTTGCGCATCGATGTAAATTTGGCCACGAGGACTTTCAAAAATTTGACCTTTCATGGCTGCCAACATGGCTTCACCACCACCTTGGCCACCCTTGGTATTTTTCAATGCTTCATAGATGACGCGCATGCCGTCATAGCCACCGACGGCCATGAAGTTGGGGCGCAAGCCGTTGTTGGCTTTCTTGAAGGCTTCAACGAATTTTTTGTTTAATGCAGAGGGGTGTGCCGCTGAATAGTGATGGGCCGTGACCACACCCAGAGCACCCTCACCCATGTTGTTCAGTTGATCGTCGTCCGTCAGGTCACCTGTTCCAATCAACTTGATGCCAGCCTTGTCCATACCGCGTTCCAAGAACTGCTTCATCACTGCAGCACCCGCTCCTGAAGGTACAAAGACGAACAGCGCATCGGGTTTCAAGTCGCGCACTTTTTGCAAAAAGGGGGCGAAGTCGGGGTTGCGTAAAGGTACGCGCAGGCTCTCAATCACTTCAGCGCTGTTGAGTTGCATACGTTCCTTGAAATAACGCTCGGCATCGATGCCAGGGCCGTAATCGCTGACCAAAGTCACCACCCGCTTCATGCCGTTCTTGGGTGCCCAGTCGGCCATGGCTACTGCGCATTGAGGCAATGTGAAGCTGGTTCTCACAATGAAAGGCGAAGCCTCGGTGATGCTGGAGGTGGCGGCCGCCATGACCACCATGGGGGTTTTGGACTGGGTCGCGACAGGCGCTGTGGCCAAAGCCAAGGGAGTCAGACCAAAACCGCTGAGCACCCCGACCTTATCGTTCACCACCAGTTCTTGCGCCAAGCGCTTGGTGGCGTCGGGCACGCCGCCGTCATCTTTGATGATGAGCTCAATTTTGCGACCCGCCACCGTGCTGCCGTTTTGCGCCATGTACAAACGCGCAGCTGCTTCAATTTGTTTGCCAGTGGAGGCTGATTGCCCCGTCATGGGCAATATAAGACCAATTTTGAAAACTTCCTGTGCCCATACCGAAGTGGCATTGAACAAGAGCGCCAAAGCCATCAATGGAAATATAAAACGTGTTTTCATAATGAAACTCCGAGGGATGACTGGGGCTGTAGATTGCAAGTGATTCTAGGGGCGACCTGGCGGGACACGTCAGGTTTTGCGGCGAATCAGGCGCACACTGGTCATAGGGTGCAAATCAGGGCTGCGCATCGCTTCGTTCAAATTCCGCTGCGCCATGCGACAGTGTTCGCGCATGATGGCCTCGGCCCTTGCGCCTTCGCGTTGCTCTATCGCTGCCAAGACTTGCCGGTGCTGGTCTTGGGCAATGATGAGCATGTCTCTGGCCTTGGCACTGTTGGCTTGGCCGATAACGAAGCTGGAAGGGGACGCAAATGGCAAACCAATCACCCGCTCCAACTCTCGCTGCAGCAGCGCACTGCCTGTCATCTGCGCTAGCAAAGCATGAAACCGCTCGTTGTGTGCGACATAAGCACTGAAAGCTTCATCATTCAAACTGTCGGTGCTTAAAAATTGATCAATCTGGTCTAGGCAAGTTTTGGCTTGTGCCAACAACTCAGGCGAATATCCGCGCTCAGCAGCAAGGCGTACCGCCAAACCCTCCAAGGTGCCTCTTAACTCGATGGCATCAGACACGTCGTGCTCGGTGAAGGTGCGTACCGCGTAGCCGCCATTGTTCAGCGCCTCCAATAAGCCCTCTTGTCCAAGCTTCATCAAGGCGGTGCGTATGGGGGTGCGCGACACGCCCAACTTGTCCACCAAGGTCAGCTCTGCGATGCGCGACCCTGAGGGTAATTCGCCCGCCAAAATCATTTCGCGCAATCGCAGTTGCGCTTTGACTGATTGCGAATGGGTGGGTTGTTCGTCGGTGTCGGGATTTGGTCTCATGAGGCTCAATTGTATGCAATATATCTCAAAAAAGACCTAAAATAGGCTTTAAAATCGATAAAATTATGTTTTTTGTATACCAAAACAAGCCCTCATCATGGAGCCCCCTATGACTGTCCCCCACATTCCCGCCCGCTACGACCACGTTGGCAGCTTCTTAAGACCGGCTTACCTCTTGGAAGCACGCGATCAAAAGGCCAAGGGCCAGATCACCTCCGAGCAACTGCGTGTGGTGGAAGACAAGGCCATCACAGAAATTGTGAAGTTCCAAGAAGACGTGGGCTTGAAGTCAATCACCGATGGCGAATTCCGTCGCACTTATTTCCACATCGACTTTTTGGAGCAAATGGGTGGCGTGAAAACCGACATCCCTGTCACCATCGAACGCCCCGATGGCACCCAAGAACTGGCTCCTCCCGTGATCCGCGTGATCGATAAAGTGCGCCACGTAAAAGACATACAACTTGCCGACTTCAACTACCTGAAATCGCAAATTACCAAGGGCAGCACGCCCAAGGTGACCATTCCCTCGCCCACCATGCTGCACTTTCGAGGTGGCCGCGCCGGCATCAGCAAAGACGCCTACCCAGAGCTTGACCCCGCTTTCTACGACGATGTCGCCAAGGCTTATGGCGATGAGCTGCGCTCGCTCTCAGCAGCAGGTTGCAACTATGTGCAAATGGACGACACCAACCTCGCCTACCTGTGCGATGACAAAATGCGCGAAGCTGCTCGCACCCGAGGCGACGACCCCAACGAATTGCCCCATCGCTATGCCGCCTTCATCAACAAAGTGGTGGCTCAAAAGCCTGCTGGCATGACACTCGCCATGCACCTGTGCCGTGGCAATTTCAAAAGCACCCATGCTGCTGCTGGTAATTACGAACCCGTGGCTGAAGCGCTGTTGTCTGAGATGAACATAGACGCCTACTTCCTTGAGTACGACGACGACCGCAGTGGTGACTTCCGCCCTTTGCGCTTCTTGGCCAAAGACAAGCTGGTGGTGCTGGGTTTGGTCACCACCAAGTTTGGCACTATGGAAAGCAAAGACATCTTGAAGCGACGTATCGATGAGGCCGCCAAATATGCGCCCCTTTCACAGTTGGCGCTCTCCCCCCAGTGCGGTTTTTCCAGCACAGTGCATGGCAACAACATCGCGGTGGAAGACCAGCGCAGCAAACTGCGCTTGGTTGTGGAAACCGCGCAAGAGGTGTGGGGCGACCTATAAGCCGTCAGTCCGAGACTATGTACCGTCATTCCGAGACTTAGGACCGTCATTGCGAGGAGCGAAGCGACGAAGCAATCTGCAAGCGATAGATTGCTTCAGCCCTTTGGACTTCGCAATGACAAACTGCGTTTTTGCGATGAGAGGGCTTGCGCTAAGGAGTAAGTTTCCACGGATTGATGACCTCCAGCCCCAGGCCTTCAAAGTCCTTGGCGTTTCGACTGACCATGCTCAAACCATGGACCAAGGCCGTGGCGGCCAGCAAGCTGTCGATGGCTGGCACTGGGCGACCTGCAGATGCGACCAACTTTCCCCAACGGTCCGCCACTTGCGCATCTACATCCAAGATACGACCTAGGAAAAACATACTTAGCTCGGATTGCACCCAGTCTGTGAGGGCGAGACGCCGAGCAGGATCTCTTACGCCTTCGATTCCTTTTCTCAACTCGCCGAGGGTTAGCACGCTCAAATACAGCGAAGAAGCAGGTCTCTGCGCAAACCACGTGGATACACCCGCATCGGGGGTTTTGCGCCGCAACTCAGACAGCACATTGGTGTCGAGCAAATAACTCATAAAGGGACATCACGGGTCAGGCTAGGGTCGCGCTCGAAGTGCAAATCCTCAGCACCAAACAAGGGGGAGGAACGCATCAGGTCTTCCAAGCCGCGCTCGTTGCAGGTGAGGCGGCTGTACATAGCCTGAGACACCACGACAGCCACTGGCTGACCGTGGTGGGTGATGTATTGAGGACCATCGCTTTCGGCGCATTTGACGACCTCGGACAAACGCGCCTTTGCCTCTTGTATTTGCCATGCTGTCATAGAATACCTCTTATTCTGACCAGTCAAGTCAGAATATAGCAGAATCTGGTTTGCGGGAGTGAGAGGCGACCGAGCTGCCTTTGTGGGGCTTACCGGGGATTGCTTCGCTGCACTCGCAATGACGGTCAAACCAACCCGAGCAACCTAACCGCGTTGTCCTTCAAGATGCCAGGCATCACCCCGGGTTTGAAGCCCGCCACCTCAAAGTCCTTCATCCAGCGCTCTGGGGTGATCAGGGGGTAGTCGCTGCCAAACAGCACACGGTCTTTCAGCAAAGTATTGGCATATTGCACGAGGCTCTTAGGGAAGTATTTCGGACTCCAGCCAGAAAGGTCGATCCAGACATTAGGCTTGTGCATAGCCACACTCAGCGCCTCGTCTTGCCAAGGAAAGCTGGGATGCGCCATGACGATTTGCATATCGCCCCAGTCTGCCGCCACCTCGTCCAAATGCATGGGATTGCTGTAGGCCAACTTCAAACCACCGCCACAGCGCATACCCGAGCCAATGCCACTGTGGCCGGTGTGAAAAATCGCGGGTAATTTGTGTTCGTTGATCACATCGTAGATCGGCCAAGCCATCTTGTCGTAAGGGTGGTAACCCTGCACCGTGGGGTGGAACTTGAAGCCGCGCACACCCTCCTCTTTGATGAGTCGCTCTGCCTCGCGAGCACCCATCTTGCCCTTGTGCGGGTCGATGCTGGCAAAGGCGATCATCATGTCGCTGTTATCTCGGGCGGCCTTGGCAATTTCCTCGTTGGGAATGCGCCGACGCCCCATGTGCGACTCCGCGTCCACAGTAAACATCACCAAACCAATCTTGCGTTCGCGGTAATAGGCCACGGTTTCTTCAATGGTGGGGCGGCGGTCCGAGCCGAAGTATTTGTCGGCGGCGCGGTCATATTCCTCCCCATAGTTGTCAAACGGGTTCCAGCAACTCACCTCGGCGTGGGTATGGATATCAATGGCAATCAGGTCGTTGTGATTCATGGTCGAATAAGATCCTTTGTAACAACTATAACGATCAAAAACGCTTTATGAATTCCGACCTTCACCTTGAAATGCTTGACGATGTAGCAGTGGTTCGTATTACCCGAGCCGCCAAACGCAACGCGTTGAACGACGAGCTCATCTTGGCGCTGCGTCACACCTTCGACAACCTGCCAAGCTCTGCCAAAGCTGCCGTACTGTGCGGTAGCGGCGAGCATTTTTGCGCGGGGCTTGACCTGAGTGAACTGCAAAGCCGCGATGCTGGCGAAGGTATGCACCATTCCAGAATGTGGCACGGCGCTTTTGAGCGCATCCAGTTTGGCGCAGTACCCGTCGTAGCCGCCCTGCAAGGCGCTGTGGTGGGCGGGGGCTTGGAGTTAGCCGCGTCATGCCACATTCGCGTGGCCGATGACACCACGTTTTACGCTCTACCTGAAGGGACACGTGGTATTTTCGTGGGCGGAGGCGGCGCGGTGCGCATCCCAAAGCTGATTGGCGTGGCGCGAATGACCGACATGATGATGACGGGACGCGTCTATAACGCGGTAGATGGTGAACGCGTTGGGTTTGCGCAGTATCTGGTACCTGCTGGAACAGCTTTTGACAAAGCGCTGGAGTTAGCCCAACGCATCGCCACCAACGCCCCCTTGACCAACTATGCTTTGATGCACGCCCTGCCCCGCATTGCCGAGCAACCTGCCGACCATGGCTTTGTGACCGAGTCGCTGATGTCATCCATTACCCAAGCCGCGCCCGAAGCCAAAGCCCGTGTCGAGGCTTTTTTACAAGGCCGCGCAGCCAAGGTTGAAAAGAAATGACGCTTTCAGCGCCCAAGTACCGCGCCATGCGTTATGGCATAACCAGCGTCCAAGTCGATACCCACGACAACGGTGTTCAGTACGTGCTGGCCGATGTGCCACTGGAGCCATACCCACGGCGCATGACTGATAAACTTTTGCATTGGGCACACAAAGCGCCAAACCGGACCTACGTCGCTAGGCGTCAGCGACTCAGCGATGGCAGCACAGGCGATTGGCAACACCTCTCCTACGCGCAGGCGCTCACCTCTGCAAGGCGCATAGGCCAAGCGCTGATCAACCGAGGTTTGAGTGCAGACAAACCAGTCCTCATCCTGAGTGAAAACAGCCTTGAACACGCCATGATGGCCCTTGGCTGCATGATGGTGGGCGTCGCTTACTGCCCTGTTTCCCCAGCCTACTCCACCGTCAGCAAAGACTATGAAAAGTTGAAACACATTATGCGCACACTGACACCTGGCATGGTGATGGCAGTAGACGCCGATCGCTTCGGCGCTGCCCTCGCCGCGTGTGTGCCCGACGACGTGGAAATTGTTTTGGGTAACGGCATTGTGGCTGACAGACTTCCCACAAGCTTTGCCGATCTGTTGGACACGCCTGACACCTCTGCGGTTGACGCCGCCATGCAGGCAACGGGGCCTGAAACTATCGTGAAATTTTTATTCACCTCGGGCTCGACCAATATGCCCAAGGGCGTGATCAACACGCATGGCATGTGGTGTGCCAATCAACAGCAAATGCTGCAGTCTATGCCGGTGCTGGGCGAAACGCCGCCCGTGCTGGTGGACTGGCTGCCGTGGAACCACACCTTTGGTGGCAACCACAATATGGGCCTCACGCTCTACCACGGTGGCTCTCTGTATATTGACGATGGAAAACCCGTGCCAGCACTCATGGGTGAAACTTTGCGCAATCTGCGCGAGGTGGCGCCCACGGTGTATTTCAATGTCCCCACAGGTTTGGAAGCTATCGCTAACTCCATGCACACCGACGATGTGCTGCGGCGCAATCTGCTCAGCAAAGTACGGATGTTTTTTTACTCCGGTGCGGCGTTAGCCCAACCGATTTGGGACAGCTTGCATGCCTCGCAAGAGCGAGAGGTGGGCGAGCGCATCGTCATGGGTACGGGGCTTGGCATGACCGAGACGGGGCCTTTTGGCATCTTTGTGCAGCGTCCAGAGGTGGAATCGGGCGACTTGGGGCTGCCCGCTGCTGGCTTGCAATTGAAGCTCGTTCCCATGGGCGACAAAGTGGAGGTGCGTTACAAAGGGCCGAATGTGACGTTAGGCTATTGGCGAGCCTCTGAAGCCAATGCCGATGCGTTTGATGAAGAGGGCTTTTTGAGAAGCGGCGACGCGGTGGTGTGGCGCGATCCAGCGCAACCACATCTAGGTTTGCGCTTTGACGGGCGTATCGCTGAAGACTTTAAGTTGTCCACCGGCACCTTTGTCAGCGTGGGTCCCTTGCGCGGCAAGATCATTGCAGCAGGCGCACCTTATGTGCAAGACGCTGTCATCACAGGCTTGAACATGAAAGAGGTGGGTGCCATGCTGTTCACCACGCCCAAAATTCGACAGTTAGCAGAATTAGACGCTGACGCACCTTTGGCAGGGGTGCTGGCTCACCCCAAGGTCTTGGCGCACTTTCAATTGGTGCTGAACGATTTAGCCCTCACTGCTACCGGCAGCGCCAACCGCGTAGCCCGCCTTGTGCTGTTATCCGAGCCGCCCTCCATCGACAAGGGCGAGGTCACTGACAAGGGCTCAATCAACCAACGCGCGGTGCTGAAACACCGAGATGCTTTGGTCTATGACTTCCACAACAACCTCATGCCAAACACTCTGCTGCCTCCAGAAAGAAAGACACCTCGCGATGAACCACGACACATTTAGCCGCCGCCGCGCCCTGCAAAGCCTTGGCTTGCCTTTGGCCTCCTCTGCAATTGCCCCTTGGGCTGCGTTTGCGCAAAACACCTTACCCGTCGAGCAGGTCAAAATTGTGTGTGGTTTTCCAGTGGGGGGAACAGCCGACACCACCAGTCGGCGAGTAGGCGACAAATTGGCTGGCTCGACTTACTCACGCAATGCGGCGATGGTTGAAAACAAAACCGGCGCAGGGGGTCGAATTGCCATCGAGGCTGTGAAAAACGCAAACCCAGATGGCAGCACACTTTTGCTCAGTGCCTATTCCATGCTGCTGATTTACCCGCACATTTACCGCAGCCTAAGCTACGACCCTTTCAATGACTTTGCGCCTGTGTCTATGGCCTCGGTGCTGTCGCACGGTTTGGCGGTGGGCCCCATGGTCCCTGCCAGCGTGAAAAACGTGAAAGATTTTTTAGCTTGGTGCAAAGCCAACCCCGACCGTGCCAACTATGGCTCGCCAGCGGCAGGCTCCACCCCGCATTTTTTGGGTGCCTTGCTCAGTTTAGAGAGTGGTGTGGCTATGCAGCACGTGGCTTACCGTGGCTCGGTGCCGGGGGTGACTGATGTGATTGCGGGTCAAATTCCTGCCATGTTCACGCCCCATGGCGACTTTTTGGCCAACCACCGCGCTGGGAAATTGCGCATCTTGGCAACTTCGGGCAAACAGCGTTCTTTGTTTGTGCCCGAGATCCCCACCTTTACCGAGCAAGGCTATAGCGGGTTAACGGTTGAAGAGTGGTTTGGCTTTTTTGCACCCGCCAAAACGCCTGCCAACGTCATCGCCACAGCCAACGCCGCCATCAACAGCATCTTGAAAGACAAAGGCGTGGTCAACAGCTTGGCGTTGCAAGGCCTCTCCGCCTTGGGCAGCAGCCCAGACGAAATGGCCAAAGAGATGCGCCGCCTCTACGAGCAATGGGGGCCCATCGTCAAGCGCATCGGCTTTACTGCCGAGTCTTGATCCCTTTAACGTTTGGGCGCAGGCATGGGTGGCAGCAAAGCTTCAATCGCTGAAGCCACTGCCAACAAACGCCTGTCGCTGGACACTGGGCCATCCAACTCCAAGCCCAACGGCAAGCCCGCTTTGGTCAAACCCATG
>Ga0164294_10004394_pt1 | contig 12291 bp, 9 predicted proteins | sample GEODES005metaG_FD_111479 | JGI IMG/M metagenome (GOLD analysis project Ga0164294, IMG submission 111479) | Oligotrophic lake water microbial communities from Sparkling Lake, Wisconsin, USA - GEODES005 metaG | ecosystem: Environmental > Aquatic > Freshwater > Lake | place: USA: Sparkling Lake... | reverse complement strand
TTCGAAAAGCTGAAAGCCCTGATCGAGGAGACCCGCACCGCGGGTACGATCATCGCGGGCGGCGATAGTCCTGAGGGTGAAGGGTACTTCATCAACCCGACCATCGTGCGAGACATTGCGGACGATGCGCGCCTTGTCACCGAAGAGCAGTTTGGCCCTGTGCTGCCGGTGATGCGCTTTGCCGATATCGACGATGTGGTGGCGCGGGCCAACAATACCAGCTTTGGTCTTGGCAACTCGGTGTGGTCGGCCGATCCGGCCCGCGCGGGGGCTGTGGCGGCGCGGCTTGATTCCGGGTCGGTTTGGATCAACAAGCATGGCGATATCGGCCCCGACACACCGTTTGCCGGTGCGAAGATGTCGGGCGTTGGGATTGAGATGGGCATGCATGGTCTGCTGGAATTCACTCAGGCCAAAGTGATCAACTATGCGAAGGTGGCAACGGTCTAAAGCCTTATGACGAACCCGGACTTACTCCTGAATGATGGCCAGACCATGCCCCAATTGGGGCTTGGCCTCATGCGGTTTGGCTCGGAAGCTGAAACTGCGGCCGTGCTCGCCAGGGCTGCGGACGCCGGTTACCGTCTGTTCGACAGCGCGGCTGTCTATGGCAACGAGCAACAGGTGGGCGAAGGGCTGCGCCAATCTGGCCTTGCGCGCGGCGATGTTTTCGTCACCACCAAGCTGTGGAACACCGAGCATGGCCGCGAGAAGCCCCGCGCCGCACTGGCAGGCAGCCTCCAGCGGTTGGGGCTCGATCAGGTCGATCTTTATCTGATCCATTGGCCGCTACCGATGGACGACCTTTACGTCGAAACCTGGCGCGCGCTTATTGAACTGCGGGACGAAGGGCTGGTTCGCTCAATCGGTGTTTCGAACTTCACGGTGGAACATCTAGGTCGGCTGATCGCGGAAACCGGAGTCGCGCCGGCGGTGAATCAGGTCGAAATGCACCCTCGTTTTCAGCAGCGCGATCTTCAAGCCTTCCATGGGCAGCATGGCGTCATCGCGCAGGCGTGGTCGCCGTTCGGAGGCGGCGGGACTGGCGGTGTCCCCTTGCTAGGTGAGCCTGTTCTCGAACAGATCGCAGCCAAGCATGTGCGCACGCCGTCGCAAGTTGTGCTGCGCTGGCTCACCCAGTCCGGCGCATCCGCTATTCCCAAGGCGACAAGTGCGCAGCATCTCGTGCAGAACATGACCTCGCTGTCGTTTGATCTCGATGAGGCTGATCTCGCCGCAATTGCAACGCTGGACAGCACGGAGGGCCGCACTGGCCCCGATCCGCAAACTTTCGCGGTGAAGCACTTCGCTTGAAGTCAGGGGCCAGCGGCTCAGGGCTGCCAGTCAGGCTTGGGCAAATCCTCGGGCCGCAGTTCGAAGCCCAGTGGGATGCACCAAGAGCGGTCTTCAAGCAGGATTGCTTCGCTGTGCTCCAGGACCAGCGCGTCGAGCGCGCCCTCGTGCGGCGTATCGCGGCTGGATTCGACCAGCGCCGCGATCTGGGCCCGCAAGGCTGCGGTCGCCGCGCGCAGTTCGGCATCTGAGGCAGCCGGATCATCCAGCACCGCTTTGCTTTGCTTCGACTGATTTTCGAGGCCCTTCGCGTCAGCGTGAAGCAGCGTAGCGACCGCCCCTGCCATGGCGAGATAGCGCTGGAGCGTGCCGCGATAATAGCGGCGCGCAAGCGGCAGGCGCTGCTGCATGAAGCCAATCGCGGCGAGCGAGAGGTGAAGCTGCTCGATCACGTGCTTGTCGGCATTGCCCAGCGCAGGGAGGACAACCTCGCCCAGCGCGCGCTGGACCACTTGCAGCTGTGTCTCGAAATCCTGGTTCATGCCGTTGCACTCCGGAAAAAGCTGCGCAGATCGGAGAGGGCGAGGTAGCCCATTCCAGCAACATGGTTGAGCAGCACGTCTTGGTGGGTGGCCGCGCCGCGCGCTGCACGTGTGGAAGCGGCCAGCAGCAGCACCGAGACGAGGTAGCGGTTGAACACCCCGAAATAGCGAATGCGCGTAGGATCGACCGGGAGGCCAGAGGCCTTTTCATAGGCGGCATAGAGCTCGGCTTCGGGCATCATCCCCGAGACCAGGATCGTCTCGCCATCTTCGGCATAGTGCTGGAAAATCGGCAGCGCGGCATAGGTCAGGTCCTGGTGCCGGTCGCCCAGCACCGCGCCTTCCCAATCGAGCCAGGCGGTGATTTCGCCCTTCGCTTCATCGAACAGAAAATTGCCGCTGCGATAATCGGCATGGACAATGGAGACATGATCGATCGGCGGGGCATTGCGGATGAGCCACTTGTAGACCACCGCCATGACCGGCTCTTCCTCGATCCGGTCCTCCTCCCAGATGCGCCGCGCGGCATTGACCTGCCGGATCACTGAGACGTTCGAGCCGACCTCTGGCCGGTCGAAGCTGGCCAGCACGGGCGGCGCGCCGATGGGCAGATTGTGGATTCGGGCGAGGTAATCGATGAACTGGGGTGCCAGTTTTGCGCGCAGTTCCGGTCCGTAGTTCTGGCCCAGCCCGGTAACTTTGCCGGCATCATGCGAGGGCTTGGCCGTGCCTGCGGCAAAGCCATAGACCATCGCAGGATAGGGCAGGAACTGCGCCTCAGGGTCCATCCAGTAAGCGTGCGGGACGGGCACGGTGCCCTCGACCGCGCGGATCACTTCGAATTCGCGCCGACGGCTCGACTCGGTGACCGAGGCCGCCGGCTCCATGCGCAGCACCATCGGGGTGACGACTTGCGTCTGACCATCGCTCTCCGTGCCGCGCCAATGCAGGTTGAACACCATCTGCAGCTTGGATGCGCCGCCTGAAAGCCAGCGCGCGTCAGCGATGCGCACCGGATAGCGCAACTGGTCGGTGATCAGCCGCTGTGTGCCATCCACCAGCGTTTCGAGCGCAACCGCCTGGAACGAGGGACCATTGCGGCGGTGCATCTTGCGGGTAAGCACGGCGTCCACTTCGCGCTCGGTCGGAAACCGCGCGCGGACTTCTTCGATGAAGGCATCGCTAGGATGCTGCCGGATGCTGTCGTCGTTCATGGTCTCGTCCGTCGTCCCGCTCTTGTATGGGTCAGGCATCGTGCTTGTCGGCCATCCCGCGCGAGAGGTGCGCGAGGCCGGCGAAATCGGCGATATGGCTGTATCCGATGCGGGCTCCGCTTTCCCAGCGCATCAGCGTCTGGAAGGCAGCGCTCGACGGATTGAAGTTGTACCAAGGCGCGGCGGCGACGGTGGTGCCGACTGCATCCCAGCAATTGCCGCGATCGTCCTCGAACTCGACGATGGCGCGGGTAACCAGCATGTTGAACCGCTGCGCGCGCATGGTCGCGCGCACGAGCGGCCGACGCTCGCCATCGACCACTACATAGCCGAACTTGAACGGACCGTAGACCACTTCCTTGTTCTCGAACTCGAGCCCGAGGACGAGGAAGGCGCCGAGATCGGGGCCAAGGTTGACATGGACCCAGGTGCCGCCCTTGCTGCCCCAGTCGTTGCGCGGGCCCCAACTCTTGTTCATGCCCTCGGTGCAATCAACCCGGTACTCGCGGCCATGGAGCGCAAGCGTGCCGGTAACCCGGCCCTTGCTTTCCATATGGCCGGTGTTCCAGCCGTCGTAACCCGCAAGCTTGGAGGAGGCGATCAGCGGGTTTTCCGCCGGATCGTGCGGATCAAATGGATCGCACACCGCGTTGTAGGCGATGTCGAGCGTGCAATTGCCATCGAGCGACTGGTACTGAAACGCGCAATCGCGCGCGCTGTGCGCCTGAAATGATAGGCCATTGGCAAGCGTGAAATTGTCGAAGCGCTCGGGGCAGGGCAAGTGCATCTGCGCGTCGTTGTGTTCGATTTGCCAGGGATGCAGGCTCAGTCCTTTATGGATCTCGATCGAGCTGTGACAGACGCCAAGATTGGGCCGGGCCAGATTGTAGAGATTGCCGCTGATCCCCGCGTCTGGCACCGAAAAGATCAGAAACAGCGTCTCGGTCCAAAGCGTGTCTGCCGGATCGCGGGGATGAAACGCGAAGTCTTGAGCAGTGATCATTGCGGAATCTCCTGCGCTGGCCGGCTCAGCATGCAATCATGCCGCCCTCAATGACATGCTCGGTGCCGGAAATGTACCTCGATTCATCCGATGCAAGGAACACCACCAGCGGCGAGACCTCGGCGGCTTCGGCAAACCGTCCGAGCGGGATGCCCGATGCCGCGCCGCCGCCATCCTCGCCGGTCGCGGCTGTCATCATCGGAGTCCTGATATAGCCCGGATGCACCGAATTGGCGCGGATGTTGTGGATGCCATATTCGACCGCGACCTGCTTGGTCATGCCGCGCACCGCGAACTTGCTGCCGGCATAGGCGAGATTGGGAGTGCCTATCACGGCGAGCATACCCGCGACCGAGGAGATGTTGACAATCGCACCTCCGCCGCTGGCGATCATCGAGGGCAGCACCGCGCGCATCCCCAGAAACACGCCGGTCTGGTTGACCGCGCAGACGTGCGCAAAATCGGCCGCCGAGAGGTCGGCAGCCTTGGAGATCGGGCCGATGATACCTGCGTTGTTGACGAGCACGGTTACCGGACCAAAGCGCGCTTCGCCGGCGCCAACTACTTCAGCCCAGCCCGCTTCGCTTGTGACATCGTGGCGCACGAACAGGGCTTGGCTACCCAGCGTCTCGGCCAGCGCTTCGCCCGCCTGCGCATTGATATCGGTGAGGATCACGCTTGCCCCTTCGGCAACAAAAGCATGGGCGTGGGCTTCGCCCATGCCTTGCGACGCACCCGTGATGATGGCGACTTTGCCGGATAATCTACCCATGTCATCTCTCCACTTTACCGGGCGTTGGGCCGAGCGTTGGTTCCAACGCGGTAAAGTTACCCGCATTTCGAACGTCTACGCCGCTGCTCGAACGATATGCGCGCTTACCATCTCCTGTGCTGTTGAATATCGTTCACCGGTGCAATGTCAATGCTGCCCTCGTTCGATGGCATCGCGTCGAAGCGGCCCCTGCAGACATCGGCAGACCCGGCGCGATAGGCCAGGGCCCGCGTCCGAACCCATGAAGCAGGTCGTATCGCAGCTCCTACTTTCATCATAAGTATCTGTTTTTATGACATAAAAACTTCCGTAAAGGTCGCGTCGGCAATGGGGCCTTTGGGCTTGGTCAAATCAACCGATCCGCCGTGCCGCGCCAAGTGGGGCGAGGTGGCGCTCTGCGTTTTTCAACTATGGTGTTGACAGGGTGGCGGCTCAAAGTTATTAAGTGAACTGGCTCACTAAATCCGTTCGGGCGGAAGAAAACCCCGACCCCTTGGCAAGGCCGGATAAATCTGGCGGGCAAGGCGACAAGACCAAGATCTCAGGATTTCAAGGGAAGGGGATTTCCATGACCAAGCATAAATTTGGCATTGCATCCGCGTTAACAGCACTGGCTCTGGCAAACGCGACCGCCGCTCACGCGCAGGCGGCTCAGGCTCCGCAGAGCGGGGCTGCTGCCAGCGAACCGTCAAGCGAGATCATCGTGACCGCGCAGCGCCGGGCCGAAGCGCTGGAGCGCACGCCTGTGGCCATTTCGGTGCTCAGCGGCGAAAGCCTTGCCAAGCGGGCCATCGTGACCGAAGCCGATCTTCAAGCGGCAAGTCCCGGCCTCATCATTCGCGCGGGTTACAATTCCAACCAGCTCAATTACGCCTTGCGCGGCCAATCGCTCGATGCCTTCAGCGATACGCGCCCGGGCGTATTGCCCTATTTCAATGAGATTCAGCTCGATGGCGTCGGTGGCGGCTCATCGGCGTTCTACGATCTGCAGTCGGTGCAGGTCCTCAAGGGGCCGCAGGGCACCCTGTTCGGACGCAATTCCACTGGCGGCGCCGTGCTGTTCACATCGGTCAAGCCGGATGAGAACTTCGGTGGGTATTTCAGTGCGCGCGCGGGCAATTACAACGCCTACCAGCTGGAAGGGGCGATCAACGTTCCGCTGGCAGGCGACAGAGTGCTCGCCCGCGTTGCTGGGTTCTATGAAAAACGCGACGGCTATCAGCGCAACCTGTTCAACAACACGCGGGCTGGCAATGTCGATCGCTATGGTCTGCGCGGCAGCCTGACCTTCAAGCTCTCGGATACGATCAAGAACGAGCTGGTGGTCGATTACCTGCATTCGGGGGGCAACAGTCTGAGCGGGTTGATCGACAGTCTTGAGCCGACCGGGCTCATCCCGCTGGTCGCGCTGACCAATTTCGGCAATCAGGCGCAGTACAATTTCCTGATCAACGCTTTCACCGGTGGTGCAGCCGGATGCAATGCGACGACCAACAATTGCGCCGCTGCCTATGCCGCCGCTAACCCCAAGCTCGATCCTGGCGGTCTTGCATCCTATCTTGCGACGCAGAAGGCGCGTGGCCCCTATCAGATCGAATCTGATGGCCCGGCAGTCTATCGCGGACGCAATATCATCATCTCGAACATCACCACGTTCGAGATTGCACCCGAGACCAAGATCCGCAACATCTTCGGTTATACCTATCTCCAGAACGGCATCAGGGGCGATATCGACGGCACGCCTTATGGCATTGACGACAACGGCACTGGCGGCAAAAACGATGATACCCGGCAGTATTCCGAGGAACTGCAGCTGGTCGGCAAGGCGTTCGGCGGAAATCTCGATTATGTGATCGGCGGTTTCTGGTCGCACGAAACCAACGTGAACGTGACGACCAGCCTCTTGCTGCAATTTCCGCCGCTCACTTCGCAGACAAATTACAACAAGCTGACCACGCGTGACATGATCGCAGGCTATGCGCAGGGCACTTATGATCTCGGCGAGGCAACCGGCCTCGAAGGCCTCGGCATCACGATCGGCGCGCGCTATACGCATGAGAAGATCAAGTTCGACACGCTTCCGGCGGACACGGCGTTCAATGAGCCGCCCGCAGTGCGCGCGACGTTCGATTTCAATCAGCGCAAATCCTTTGGCAATCTGAGCTGGACGCTGGGGGTCCAGTATCAGGTCAATCCCGGTCTGCTGATCTATGTCGCCTCGCGTCGAAGCTATAAAAATGGTGGATACAACGGCATCCAGAACCCAAGGCCTGGCCTCGGCTCCACTGGCGGCAACGAATACGGACTCGAAACACTGACCGATGCTGAAATCGGCATCAAGTACCGTGGCCAAATGGGCGGGGTTCCGGTGCAGTTCAATCTGGCCGGATACCAGAACTGGATCAAGAACGGTCAGCGCGTGGCCTATACGTTGCTGGGTTCAACCCCCGCGGCGGTTACCGTGAACGTGCCGTTCTCGAAGATCACCGGCTTCGAATTCGATGGTTCGTTCCGCCCGGCCTCGTGGTTGAACTTGGGCGGATCGCTGAACTATACCGATGCCCGGTTCACCGACAATCTCGTCTCCATTGGCGGCGGCGCGCCCGTGCCGTTTGGCACCTATCCCGATACGCCGGAGTGGTCGGGTTCGGCCTTTGGCGAGGTTACCGTCCCGGTTCGCGATTCGATTGATCTGAGCGTCCGCTCCGATCTTTACTCCCAGTCGTTGTTCTGGTTCGCCTCGACCGGCAACCGCAGCCCCGGCGCAAACGTCAAAGGCTACACGCTGGTGAACTTCCGCGTCGGCCTTGCCGACAACAAGGCGGGCTGGTCGCTTGCGGCCAACCTCAAGAATGCGTTCAACCGTGTCTACTACGTCGGCGGCATCGCCACCGGCGAGCTGTTCCAGTTCAACACGGTGGTTCCTGGCGCACCGCGCACGATCATGGCCGAACTGCGCTACAAGTTCTAAGCTTAGGGCCGGGCGGGTTCCCTCCCCCGCCCGGCTCACCAAACCCTGCCGATCACGGGGCGTCGTTCAACAAAGTTGATCCAGGAGAACACGGATGTCTGGCAAGCTTCGCTTTGGCGCTTTCTGCGGCCCTCACCATCCGTTGAACGAGAACCCGACGCTCACTTTACAGCGCGATCTCGAGCTGGCGGAGCACTTGGAATACCTCGGCTTTGACGAGCTGTGGTACGGCGAGCACCATTCGGCTGGGTGGGAGCTGATTGCCAGTCCCGAAGTGATGATCGCGGCAGCGGCTGAGCGCACCAGCCGCATCAAGCTCGGTTCGGCGGTTACTTCGGTCCCTTACCACCATCCGCTCATGATTGCAGAGCGATACAGCCAGCTCGATCATATGACGCGGGGCCGTGTGATGCTCGGCATGGGGCCTGGCTCGCTGGCGTCGGATGCCAAGATGATGGGCATTCCGGTCTCCCAACAGCGCGACCGGATGGACGAAGGCATTGACGTGCTCGTCCGCTTGCTGCGCGGCGAGACAGTGACGGCAAAGACTGATTGGTTCACGCTCGATAACGCGCGGATCCACATGACACCCTATTCGCGCCCCAGCATCGATATGATCGCTGCAAGCACCATTTCGCCAACAGGATCACGTGCTGCGGGTCGCAACGGCATTGGCATGCTCTCGTTCGGCGCGACGTCCGGCGGGGCTTTCGACGCGCTTTCAGCCAACTGGAACATTGCCGAGGACGTGGCCAAGGCCAGTGGCAAGACGATTGATCGCAAGAACTGGCGCCTTGTCGCGCCGATGCACATCGCACCGACGCGCGAGCAGGCCCGCAAGGAGGTCGAGTTCGGCGTGGAAGGTTGGGCCGACTATCTGCGCAACGTTGCGGCCTTGCCGATCGTTCCGGGCGGAGGTGATGTCATTGATGCGCTGATGAGCTCGCACATGGCGGTCATCGGCACGCCCGACGACGCCGTGGCGCAGATCAAAAGGTTGCAGGCGCAGTCGGGCGGGTTCGGCACTCTGGTGCTGTTTGCCCATAACTGGGCTGATTGGCCCGAGACCAAGCGTTCCTACGAAATGTTCGCCCGGTTCGTTATGCCGCAGGTTGACGACATGATCGACAACCGCGCTGTGTCCGAAGCCGAATGCCGGGCCAATCGGCCGGAGCTCGCAGGCCAGATCGGTGCCGCGATCCAAGACCGCATCCAACGCCACATCGACGAGCATGGCCAGAAGGATATCGCGCCGGAACTGATCGCAGCGCTGCCTTCGAAGAATTGATAGTGGGGGTCACGATGGGCGGCTTCAGGCGGCCCATCGTGGTTTCAAAATCAGGCGCTCAGCCGTGAAACACCGCCCAGATAGGCTGGAATTGTGCCGCTGAGCGTGACGGCATGATCCAGTTGGAGCGCTTCTAGCTGCGAGAGGTCCGCCGTGACCGCTTCGAACCGGGGGCGAAGTTCCACTAGCACCGCGCCAATATCGGACATGAAGCCTGAGAGCCGCAAATCGGGATAGGCGGCGGCCACTTCCTTTAAGATCGCCGTGATATGCTCGCTGGCTGCAATCACAGCCGCTGAGAGCGTACCCTCTCGGCTGGCCTTGTCATAGGCCTGCTTGCCCAGGAACATGGTGCGGATCATGTTGCGTGGCTCGGGCCGCTGGATCAGCCCCGCGAACACCGCCATCTCGGCGCGGATTGCTCCGTCCATTGGTTGCATCAGGCCAAACTCGACACAATCGAGGATCGCCAGCGGTGCGGGTTCGTGGCCGAGCATGCGCTCAAGCTCGCGCATGCGGTGCGCAGCAATGGCGTCGGCATAGGCCGCATGGGCGAGCGGTTCCGTATTGGCGCTGTCCCAAGGTTGTGACGCGTGCGCGCGGTCGGAGAGCAGCCACTCTTCCGCAGCGCGAACCTCCTCGCCTTCGGTCACCACGGCATGGACAAGGTTTGCCTTAAGCGCGGCTTCGCCGGCAAAAGTGCGACCCAGTAGCAGTACCTCTAAGCCCGCCTCGACGCCAACCAGCCTTGGCATGCGCTGGGTGCCGCCCGCGCCCGGCAGCAGGCCGACTGCGCATTCCGGGAGGCCAAGCACGGCGCGGCTATTGCTGGTGACGACGCGGTAGTGTGCGCCAAGCGCCAATTCGCAGCCGCCACCCAAAGCCACCCCGGCAATCGCGGCCGCAACGGGCTTGCCCGCGGTTTCGAGCCGCCGAATCGCGTGGCTGAGGGGGAAGAAGTGGTCGAAAGCCATGTCGAAGCGGTCAGCGGCGCGGGCTGCGACGATCATGTCATAGGCGACGCCGAGCTCAGTGAGGTCAGCGCCTGCACAAAACCCGGTCACCTTGCCTGAACGCACGACGACCCCTTTCACATCGGCGTGGTGGAGCCATTCGGCGAATTCGGCGAGTTCGTGGATGGCCTTGTTCGAAAACACGTTCATCGATCTACCGGGGCAATCGAAGACCAGATGCACGAGGCCGTTCTCGTGGAGCTCGGTGCGGAACTGGGAGAGGGTGGGCGGGGTCATGCTGACATCTCCGTGGTCGGCGCGCGCGGCTTGCGGAACTTGCCCGCATCGTCGCGCACGGGCTGTGAGGTGACTTCGATCGAGCGCGGGTGCTTGGCACGCGCGAGATGGTCGGTGAGGAATCCGGCGAGGCCCGCGACGGTTATCGCCGCATCGCTTTCGATAACGGCGTGGACAATCGCGCCGAGATCGGCGTCCGGCTTGCCAAACACGGCGCAGCTGCGCACATCCGGGTGTCGCAGCAGGGCCGCTTCCACTTCAGCGGGCCAGATATTGATGCCCCCGCTGATGATCAGGTCGTCCTTGCGATCAGCCAGAAAGAGATAGCCGTCGGTGTCGAGCCAGCCCACATCGCCGACGCTTTCCCAACCATCGGCAGTCGCACGGCGATCGGCGCCGATATAGCGGTAGGTAGATCCGCGGCCGCCCGGCGGCATGGCATAGACTTCGCCTTGCTCGCCTGCGGCAGCGTCGCTCCCATCGCTGCACAGGATGCGGATGCGGGCATGGCCAATGGGACGGCCGACCGAACCGGGGCGCTCAAGCCACTCGCGCCCGCCGATCCAGCAGCGGACGAGGCCTTCGGTCGCGCCGTAGACTTCCCAGATGTGGTCCGGGCCGAGCCAGTCGATCCATGCCTGCTTGAGCCAACGCGCCATTGGGGCGGCGGTGTGGACAACCTGCTTCCAAGAAGCGAAGTGCGCGCGTGGCCGCGCGGTTTCGGGCAGGGCCATGATCCGGTGCATCATCGTCGGCACCATCAGGGCCCAGTCGATCCCCTCGCGCGCGATTGCGTCGAGCGCCATCTCGGCATTGAAGCGGTCCATCGTATGAACGGCCGAGCCGTTCCACAGCGCGAACACCGCCGCGCTGAACGGGGCGTTGTGATAGAGCGGCCCGGGCACGAGCGCGCGGCCATCAGCAGGGATGCCGATGAAGGCGGTGCCGGCGGGAAAGCCGGCAGGGCGGCCATCGACGATGACCTTGGGCGTGCCGGTGCTGCCGCCGCTGGTGCAGGCCTTCCACGACGCCGCAATCGGGCGCGGCTCGACCGGGGCATGGTCGGACGAGGGCGCGGGCAGCATCGCGGCATCGATGGCGCAGCGCGGCTGCATCACGTCGAGGATGGCGTCACGCTCTGCGGGGGGAAGGCGATGCGAGAGCGGCGCAGGGGTCGCGCCGCAGCGATAGATGGCGAACGTGAGCGCGAGGAACTCGGGCCCGTTGGGCAACTGGAAGGCTATCAAATCGTGCGGCTCCACGTTTTTGCCCACAAGCCATGCCGCCAGGTGGGCACTGCGCGAATCCAGCTGGCCGAACGTCCAGCGTTCGCTCCCATGAACCAATGCCTCGCGCTCGGCGGGAACCCGCGTGAACAGCTCCGCGAGCGGCAGAAAGGCTTCAGAAGCCAACGGCATCGGCACCCTTCAGCGAGAGGATCGTGCGGGCATCGTCAGGCGTGGCGATCTCCAGCCCCAGCCCCTGAATGATCTGGCGCACGCGGGTGACTTGCTCCGCGTTGCTTTTCGCGAAATGGCCGCGCCCGATCCACAGGCTGTCTTCCAGTCCGACCCGCACGTGGCCCCCCATGCTTGCAGCCATCGCGGCGACTTTCATCTGGTTCGCGCCTGCGGCCAGCACCGACCAGCGGTAATGGTCGCCAAACAGCCGGTCTGCCGTGCGCTTCATGTGCATCACATCGTCGGGATGCGCGCCGATCCCGCCGAGCAGGCCGAAGCAGGTCTGGATGAACAGCGGGGCCTTTACCAGTCCCTCGCTCCAGAAGTAGTGCAGGTTGTAGAGGTGGCTGGTGTCGTAGCATTCGAACTCATAGCGCGTGCCGGTGGGGTTCAGCGTGTCGAGCGCATAACGAATGTCCTTGAAGCTATTGCGGAAGACGAGGTCATGGCTCCCCTCCAGCATCTCCGGCTCCCATGCATGCTTGAAGTCCTTGAAGC
>Ga0164294_10004392_pt1 | contig 12296 bp, 9 predicted proteins | sample GEODES005metaG_FD_111479 | JGI IMG/M metagenome (GOLD analysis project Ga0164294, IMG submission 111479) | Oligotrophic lake water microbial communities from Sparkling Lake, Wisconsin, USA - GEODES005 metaG | ecosystem: Environmental > Aquatic > Freshwater > Lake | place: USA: Sparkling Lake... | reverse complement strand
GCTCTTTGCTCTTTGCTGTTCACCACTCCTCCAAGGCATCTTCCAGTGCTGCCTCAAAGGGCCGCGAGCCATCGCGATGCCCCAGCTTCTCATCCAGGGCCTCCATGCGGCGGATGAGGTCCGCCACGTGTTGCCGGGGATAAGGTCCGCCAGCCGCAGCGCAGAAATGGGTGCGGCAGCCGAAGGGGCGATGCGCGTAAATGGTGCAGCGCCCGTTCTTGCCAAGCAGCGGGCAGGCGTCTTCAGGATGCGGCGTGAGCTTTTTCTTGCCGCTGGCCCGCACGCCCTGAGCGGCCAGCAAGGCTTCGACCTTGGTCACCAGCGGCGTCTTGCCCGTGACGCGGAAGTGGCAGCATGTGGTGCGCATCTCGCACTGTCGCGGCAGCGGGCGCTGCTCGATCTCCGCGTAGATCGCGCGCAGTTCTTGCAGCAGGGGTTTGAGGGTGGCGGGGGGCATGGAGGGCGGGGCGATGTGGAGAGGTAGAGCAGTGAGAGGTGGAGAGGCATGACCATGCAAGTGCGCACTTCTCACTTTTCCACTTCTCCACCTCTCACGTCATCACCTTGCACCCACTTCATTCCCCTCGTAACCATCGCCGCCAACACGCATGCACCGCTGGTCGACCCTGGAGCAAAAAATCAGTGCCGCTCTGAACCAGGGCTGGCACTGGTTGCGCACGGTGCCGCACCTAGAGGCGGGCGCGCTGCTGGGCATGGTGGCGCTGCTGCTGCTGCTTCAGGCGCTGGGCTATCACGAGCCCTTTCTGCCCTGGATGCCGGTGAATGGCGACGAGGTGCCGCGCGACTGGCATCCGCCGGATGTGTGGGTGCTGATGTATCACTACCTGATGCCGTATTTGAAGCTGCTGGGCTTGCTCGGCGGCGTGGTGCTGCATTTGGCGCTGCTGCGGGCGCAGAACGACATGCGCCGTCTGCTGCTGCCGGTGTGGCTGGCATGCGCGGGCTTCGCCGTGCTGCTAGGCATCGCGGACTTCCAAGGTCAGTGGCGGGAGCTGCATGAGCTGACCATCGGCCAGCCTTTCCCTCTGGTCGCGTATCTGGGCAAGATCGTGCTGCAATCGCTGGCCGTGCTTTCCCCCGCGCTGGCGCTGACTTATTACCAGCGTTGCAACACCTGGGAGCGCTACGTGCTGCGCCTGTTCGCCGAGCCGCTGGCCTTCTGCCTGGCGGCGTTTTGCTCGCTCTGGCTGCTTGCGGACTGGATCGACAACATGAAGGATTTCCAGGAGGCGAAGGTGCCCTTTGCCAAGCTGTTGTCCTTCTATTTCGGCCTGCTGCCCTATGTCGTGGTGGAGTGTCTCACGCCCGTGCTGCTGCTGTCTCTGCTGCATGTGCTGACCCGTCTGGTGCGCGGCAATGAACTGGTCGCGCTCATCGGCTGCGGTTTGAGCCCGGCGCGTGTGGCGCGGCCCATGCTGGTGGCTGCGGCGCTGCTGAGCCTGCTGGGCATGGCCTTCAACTATGACTGGGCCACGCGGGGTGAGGCCGAGCGCCAGGCGATGATGCGCGGCATGAAGGCCGGGCTCTCCGGCACGCTCATGGCCACCTCGGTCATGCATTACGACGAAGGCACGCGGCGGCAGTGGTTCATCGCCGCCGTGCCCTACCGGCTGCGCGATGAGAAGCTGCGCGGCGTGCAGGTGCGGCAGTTCGATGCGCAGGGAAACCTGGAGCAGTCCTGGTTCGGCGCGACTGGCTACTGGTGGGGCGAAGGGCGCTGGGCCTTCTTCCGCGGCCAGCATTTGGACTACCGCCAGCGCACGGGCACGCCCAAGATCAACTGGTATAACCACGACGAAAGCGGCCAGCAGAGCGTGGACGTGCGCGGCTGGAAGGAGACGTTGTGGGACATTGTCAGCAGCACTCAGCAACCGCAGGTCATGGGCGTGGTCGATCTGGCGGGCTGGTTTCAGACGCACAATCAAGGCCAGGGCGAGTCCTCGCAGCATCGGCATCGCGCCGAGCTGTGGCATCGCTTCAGCTTGCCATGGCAGGGCTTCTTCCTGGTGCTCGCAGCCGCGGCGCTGACGCCGCTGCATTCGCGGCGCGGCCTGTGGCAGGGCATCGGGCTCAGCCTCGGCTTGTATTTCGTGCTGCTGTTCGTCAACAGCACCACGCTCAATCTTGCGCGCGGCGGCCACGCGCCCATGGGCATCGTGTGGCTGCCGCATGTGCTGCTGGCGGAGATGGCGCTGCTGACCTTCCGCGCGCGTTTTGGTGCCAAGGCCTTGCCCGTGGCAACGCGGTCATCGCGCCGGAAGGTGACCTGGAAACGCTTCCTGCAAGCCCTGCGCGGGCGCTGCACTGAGCGCTGCTATCGCACGGAGAAGTCGCGTTGGTGGTGAGCGCTTGCCCCAGGCACGTTTGTCGTTCGAGCTTTAGCTCGTTCATGGAAGACGAGCTGAAGCTCGAACGACGAACGCGTGCTGCGATGCTACCGCTTGCAACCTCGTGACCGCTCCCAACACTGCGCGCATGGATGAATCCCCGCCCGCTTTCGTGCCCCTGACCTTCGAGCAATGCCGTGTGCTCGGCTGCTTGATTGAAAAGGAAAACACCACGCCCGACGCTTACCCGATGACGCTCAATGGCTTGGTCACGGCCTGTAACCAATCGACCAATCGCGAGCCGGTGGTGACTTTCTCCGAGGAGACCGTGCTGGAGGCGCTGGACGGCTTGAAGGCGCGCCAGTTCGCCATGCAGTTGTCGCAAGCCGGAGCGCGGGTGCAGAAATACAAGCACAACCTGGAGCACAAACTCCCGTGGCTGGAGAAGCCACACATCGCCCTGCTCTGTGTGCTGCTGTTGCGCGGCGCGCAAACGATTGGCGAACTGCGCCAGCGCACCGAGCGCCTGTATCGCTTCCCTGATCTCGAAGGTATTGAAGCCACGCTGCAAGCCATGATCACGGGCGATGGCCAGGAGCCAACCGTTGTGCTGTTCCCACCGGGTCCAGGCAGGAAATCACCGCTCTACTTGCACACGCTGGCAGGCATTCCCGACGCCCCCACGCTTGCCGCACCTGCGGTGACGGCGACCTTTGAAACGAGCAGCGCTGTTCGTGAAGACGATAACCTTTGGCGGGCGAGGATTGAGGGCGAACTCGCTGCACTGCGCGAGGAACTGCGTGCGTTGAAGGAGAAGCTTGGGGAGTAAGGAGTGACGGCATCTTGCCGTCGAACAGAAAAGTGACGGCAAGATGCCGTCGCTCCTTGCTCTACCTCTTCGCGTCCTTCTGCTTCTTGAGGTCATCGACCTGCTTGCGCAGCTCAGTGTCCTTGCGTTGCAGTTCATCCAGGCGTTGCCAGATCGTCTTAGCTTCGGTAGGGCCGTCGAGGTTGGCTTGCAGCGATTGCAGGGACTTCGCGGCTTCTTCGCGCATGGGGTCGGTGTAGGGCTTCGCGACCAAGGTCAGCGGCTCGAGCACGGCGATGGCGGCGGGGTCTTTGAGCGTGCCGAGTGCTTTCGCGGCACCGTAGCGCACGTCGGGTTTCGGATGATTGAGCTGGGTGACCAGGAAGCTGCGCACGGGGCTGCGGTCCTTGTCGTTGCGCGCGAGGAAGGCGAGCGCGTCGAGGTTGTTTGCGTAGCTGCGCGATTCAAAATTCGCGGGGTTCTGCTGCAAGCGCGCGAGGATGGCAGGCACGGTGGAGGCCTCGTCTTGAGCGCGCAAGGCAGCGATGGCGGCATCGGTGAGCTCTTCATTGTAGCTGGTCGAGGCGAGGTGCTTGTTCAGCTCGGCGGACACGGTGGCATCGCCAGGGCGAGCGCCCCAGGTCTGGATGATGGCGGCGAGGATGAGCGGGTTCTTCTCGGTCTGCGCGTGGGTCATTAGCGCGGTGCGCGCTTCATCGTGATGAAAGGCGGCGAGCGCTTCAACGACTTCTTTGCGTGTGCGGGCATCAGGTTGGTTCAGGCTGGTGGCGAGCACGGCGCGCGCTTCATCACTGCCGATTTTCTTCAGCGCCTTGGCGGCCTCGCTGCGAACGGCGTGGAAGGCGTCGCCATTCAGCGTGGTCTTCAGGAGTGCGATGCTCTCCGCGTCCTTGCGCTCGCCGAGTTTCTGCGCGGCCAACATGCGGCCAATCGTGTCGCTCTTGAGCTGGCGCTTCAGCATGTCGTTCGACGGCGTGAAGTTGATCTTCGCCAATACGGTGTAGTCTGGGTCGATGCGCACAAGCTCTGGTGCAGCATCGACTGGAAAGTAGAAGTCCTCTTCGGCCTGCGTAATCTTCGCGGTGAAGTTGACCGGCTTGTCCTTGCTAATGAAACGCACCGGCAGATCGAAGGCAAAGAGCAGCACTTCATCGCTGAGCTGCTGCTGCTGCTTGACGGTGACCTTGGCCAGCTTCGTGGCGGCATCGAAGCTGTAGGTGATGCCGAGTTCGGGCTGGCCACCGTGGTAGAGCCACTGGTCGAAGAATTGGTCCAGGCTCAGGCCGCTGAGCTCGGCGCAGACGTCATGCAAGTCATCGGTGCTGACGACTTGATTGCGATGCCGCTCGACATAGGTCTGGATGCAGCGGCGATACAAATCGGGGCCGAGCTTGCTGCGCAGCATGTGCAGAATCCACGCGCCCTTGGGATACACGCGGTAGTCGAACTGCTCCATCGGGTCCGCGTAATCGCGCCAGACGACGGGCTTGGTATCGGTGGCAGCGAGCACGCGCTGCGCCTCGCGCCACAGGCTGTAGAGCATGGCATCGCGGCCACTCTTCTGCTCCTCATAAAGAATGGTGTAATAGCTGGCGAAGCCCTCGTTCAGCCACAGGTGCGACCAGTCGCGGCAGGTGAGCAGATCGCCGAACCATTGATGCGCGGTCTCATGCGCGTCGAGCCGATGCAGCGTGCTGAGCTGTTCGTCATCGCTCTTGAACAGCGCGCGTGCGGCGTTGAAGGTGCAGCTGGTGTTTTCCATGCCACCCGCGAGGAAGTCGAGGCAGTAAACCTGGTAATACTTGTTCCAGGGATAGGGCACGCCGATCTCCTGGTTGTAGAAGTTGAGGATCTTCTTGGTGTCGAGGAAGGCATTGGCGGCTTGGTCCTTTTCCGAGGGCGGCACGAACAGCGCCAGCCGCAGTTCGCCGACCTTGTCTTCGAGCTTGTGGAAGTAACCAGCCGCCAGCGCGACGAGGTAGTTCACATGCGGCTTGTCCTGCAACCAATGCACCGCCTTCAAGCCCTGTGCGTCTTTCGTGACACCAACGAGATGGCCATTGCTGATGACCTCCATGTCCTCAGGCACATGGCAGATGACCTCGCTGGTGAACCGCTCGTTCGGGTAGTCGTAGCAGGGGAACCAATGGCGATGCAGCTCGGCCTCGCCCTGCGTCCAGAGCTGTGTGTCGCCGGGCTTGTAGCCCATTTCTGGGGTGCGGAAATACAGACCGTTCTCCGGCTGCACGCGGTAGGTGATGGTCAGCTTTACCTCAGTGTCTGCAGGCACGGGCTGCGCGAAGTGAATGATCAACTGCGTGTCTGTGTTCTCAAAACTGGCGATCTCGGCCCCGGCGGCCTTCACTGTTTCAATGCCGAGCTGCACGGCGTCGAAGGTCAGCTTCGGCAGTGGCTTGGCGATGGGCTTCAGCTTCCATTCAATGGTGTTGCTGAGCGTGCGCTTGGCGAAGTCCGGCTTCACATCCAACTTCAAGTGCAGCAGATCGACCAAGCGGTCGCGGGCATACTTGCGCCCTGGTTGCGGATTGGTCGGCTTCGGCAGCAGGACCTTGTTGCAGTGCTCGCAGACATGGTCTGCGGCGAGGACGCTGGAGGCAAGAAGCAGGGAGAAGATCAGCAGGCGCATGGGTCAGATGGAATGAACTCAAAGCCTGCCTGTTAGGGCAGACGGTGTCGAGCTTCGTTTCCGCCGCCTGGAACCCGTTAGCCGCGCTTCTTCCAGTGGCTGCCGCTGGACAGGCCGGGCTGGTTGTTGCGCAAGTGCAGATCGGTGTAGTCCGTCTTGCCGTGCGCGCCGACCATCCACAGGCCGGTGGCCTTTTTCCACTGCTCGCTCATGGCTTCGCCGGTGTGGCAGCCCCAGCTCTGGCAGTAAGCATTGGAGGCGAAGGCGCTGCTGCGGATTTTCTTCAAGTCGTTCTGGTGCAGCCAGGCCGACGACACGCCGTAGATGTCCGAACTGTAGTCGAACATGAAGCAATACTTGTTGCTGTGGCCATAGAATTCGAAACCATTGATCTTGGTGCGTGAACGGTTCTGCCCGCGGTTGATGTAGCCGATGACCTCGTCGCCCGTGCGAAACCAGACCACGCGGATGTTGTATTTCGCCTGCTTCTCCTGAATCCAGGTGGTGTAGGGCTTGCCATCGGCGGCACTGCGGCGCAGATAGCTGTCGCGATACACCAGCCACGTGATCGGCAGGTTTGGCTGTGTCGCACGCAAGTCCTTCACGCGCTGCATGGCGGTGGCGATGAAGTTGCCCCACCATCGATCATGCTGCTCCCCTGCGCGGCGCAGGTCTTCCCATTTCCGCAGCGCCGGACCGCCGCTGACGAGGATGTATTCGGTCGATTGCGCCGAGGCACTCACGACGAGCGCGAGCGAGCAGGCGATGATCCACTGAGTCAGGCGGCGGTGCAGATTCATAGGGTGCGGATCGTTAAGCCGTTTCTTTGGCATCCGCCAGCACGCTTTCGCCACGGATGATGTCTTCCAAGGTCTGGCGTGAGCGCACGAGCGAGGCCTTGGCACCATCGACCATGACCTCGGCAGCAAGTGGGCGAGTGTTGTAGTTGGAGGCCATCGTGAAGCCATACGCACCGGCGCTCATCACCGCGAGCAGGTCGCCTTCCTTCACTGGTGCCATCTCGCGATCCTGCGCCAGGAAGTCGCCGGTCTCGCAGATGGGACCCACGATGTCGGCCTTCTCAGTCTCCGTGGTGGCTGGCTTGGTGGTGGGCACGATCTGGTGCCAGCCCTCGTAAAGAGTCGGGCGGATCAGGTCATTCATGCCAGCATCCACGATCTTGAAGGTCTTGGCGTTGCCCTTCTTTTCATAGAGCACGCGCGTCAGCAGCACGCCTGCGTTGCCGACCATGAAGCGGCCAGGCTCAAGCAGAATGCGCAGGCCCAGGGTTTCCAGATGCGGCGTGATCGCGTCGGCATAGGTCTGCACGCTCAGCGGTGCTTCCGCGCCCTGCTCGGACCACCAACCCGTGTCGCCCGAGTCCAGGCTTTGCTTGTAAACAATGCCGATGCCACCGCCGATGCTGAAGAACTTCAGGCCATGGCGCGCCTTCACTTCCTGCACCAGGGGCACGACCTTCTTCACCGCTTCGACAAAGGGATCCACGCTGGTGAGCTGCGAGCCGATATGCATTTGCAGGCCCTTGATTTCCAAGTTCGGGCAATCCTTCGCGATGGCGGCATAAGCGTCCAGCACGCGGTCGAAGTCGATGCCGAACTTGTTCTCGCTCTTGCCGGTGGTGATCTTGGCGTGTGTCTTGGCATCGACATTCGGATTCACCCGCAGCGCGATGGGCGCGATCTTGCCCAACTCACCCGCGACCTTGTCGATGTAGCGCACCTCGGCTTCGGACTCCGCATTGAAGCAGTAGATGCCTTCCTTCAGCGCATACTCGATCTCGTCGCGGGTCTTGCCCACACCGGCAAAGGTGCAGTTCGCCGCCTGGCCACCGGCCTTCAGCACACGGAACAACTCACCACCGGACACGATGTCAAAGCCGCCGCCGAGATTGGCAATGGTGTTCAGCACCGCGAGGTTCGAGTTCGCCTTCACCGCGTAGCAGACCAGATGGTCCACGCGGTTCATCGCTGTGTCCAGGCGTGTGAAGTGGTCTTGAATCGTCGCCTTGCTATACACATACAGTGGCGTGCCGTGCTTCTCGGCGAGCGTTTCAAGATCGGCGTTCTCCGCGTGCAAGCGGCCCTGGACATAACGGAAGTGGTGCATGGAACCGTGCTCCATAGCCAGCGAGCCGCGCTGCGCAAGGAGCCGAAGCGGCTCGCGGCAGATGGCGGCGCTGTGGAGAAGCTGAGCGATCTTGCCGCTCCCTGATCATCTGCGCCGATGGACAGGCTGTTGGCGCAAGTCACCCCAAAACAAAAAACCGTGCGACAGGCAGGCTGCGCGCACGGTTGGTTGAACCCAGCAGAGAAATCGTGATCGAGACTACCGCTTCTTCTTCTCCGCCGTGGCGACTTTTTTCTTGGCAGTAGGGGCGGCTTTCTTCGTGGGTGCTTTAGCCACGACTTTGGGCTTAACAGGCGGAGCCGCTTTTTTTGGAGGTGCCAGCTTGGTTTTGACCACGGGCTTTGGCGCTGGCTTCACGCTTTTAGCAGGAGCTTTGGCCTTGGGCTTCTCCACGGGCGCGGCTTTCAGAGGCTTAGCAGGTTCGACTTTGGCCACAGGTTTGGGAACCTCAATGACCACCGGCAAGGGCGCGGGTGGTGGGGCCACAATCAGAGGCTTGGCAGTGGGCAGCGGCTGCACCACGGGGCGCGGCATGGGCATGGAGCCTGGCGGCGGGGCGGCCAGCGACGGATCCTTCACGATCGCGGGTGGCGGTCCGTTTTTGCCCTTCTTCTTGTTCAGATTGGCGTTGCGCAGCGCTTTGGGAATCGGGTCCTCCTTCTTCTGCAGGGCTCGGCGCAGCTTGCGCAGGGCGATGTTCTGCAGCTGGCGGATACGCTCACGCGTCACGCCGAACTCCTGGCCGACTTCTTCCAGCGTGCGGGCCTTCTGGCCGTTCAAGCCAAAGCGAGCATCGATGATCTTGCGTTCGCGTTCATCCAGCACCGTCAGCAGGCCGTCGAGCTGGCCGTGCATATTCTTGTGGCTGAGCATCTCGAACGGCGTCTGCGCCGTGTCGTCGCCCACGATTTCACCGAACTCGGTGCTGTCGTCTTCGCTGATCGGCGCGTCCAGCGAGGCGGGGCGCATGGAGGCGACCTTCAGCTGGCTGAGCTTGGCGCGGTCGATGCCGATTTCCTCGGACAGCTCGTCGTCGCTGGGCTCGCGACCGAGTTCCTCGGACATCGACATGGCCACGCGGCGCATCTTGCTGATCTTGTCCACCATGTGGACCGGCAGACGGATGGTCTTGGATTGGTTCGCGAGCGCGCGTTTGATGGACTGCTTGATCCACCACGCGGCATAGGTGGAGAGCTTGCCGCCCTTGTTCGGGTCGAAGCGTTCCACGGCCTTCATCAGGCCGATGTTGCCTTCCGAGATCAGGTCGAGAAGCGGCAGGCCGTAGTTGGCGTAGTCCTGGGCGATCTTCACGACCAGTCGGAGGTTGGCGCGGATCATGTGCGACCGCGCCTCAGGGTCGCCTTTCTTGATCCGCTCGGCCAGCTCGACCTCCTGCTCCGGAGTCAGCAAGTCCGTCTTGCCGATCTCGCGCAGGTAGATCTTGATGCCTCCGTCGAGTTCCATGTTGGCCATATGTTAGTTACGTGGGAAAAAGTCGAAATTGTAACCCACGTGCTAAAACAACCAGCACATGGGGAACCTTGATTGACATAATGAAGGGCACTGTTCTACACATTTTTTCAGCAACTTGTCTGCCATAAAAGTAACGGCGGAAGACGTGTTGCGCTCGAAAGCTCGAAATATGGACAGTGGACGTGCTCATGGCACGCTGCGTTGAACCAAAAAAACCGATCTGGGTCAACTTGAATTTTAATAAATACGAAGCAATTTCAGGGAAATTCTAAAATGGAAGCGGCTGCTAGAGGATTTTGCCTAGTCTCTGGCTGACTGCACCTGAGGCTGACGGGACTTCAGAATGACGTTGGCTCCCAGCACACCGCTGAACATGGTCAGCGGATAAAGCACCGACCGCCGCCCGATGATGCTCCCGGGGTTGAGCACGCTGTTGCAGCCAATCTCCGCCTGATCGCCGAGCAACGCGCCAAATTTGCGCAGCCCGGTGGGAATCAGACTGGCTCCGTCTCGCACTGGCACTTCGCCGTGGTCCAGCCGGTAGTTCGACAGGATGACCCCGGCACCGAGGTGGGCTTTGTAGCCCAGGATGGAGTCGCCGACATAGTTAAAGTGCGGCACCTCGGCCTTGTCGAAGATGAGGCAGTTCTTGAATTCGCAGGAGTTCCCCAGCACCACACCGTCGCCCACAAGGACGTTGTCGCGGATGTAGCACCCGGCGCGCACCTGGCAGTTTTTGCCAATCCAGGCCGGCCCCTTGATCACCGCATGCGGTTCCACCACCGTGCCTTCGTCGATGAACACGTCCGGCCCGATGAAGGCCGAGGGCGCCACCTGCCCCAGGATCTGCGGCTTCAAGTGCTGCTTCAGGTAGCCGCCGATGCGGCTCAGGACCGTCCAGGCAGGCTCGCCTTCCACAAACAGCGCCGCATGGGCTGTGTGGCTAAAATCGAAGTAGTCGGCAGGGGCGAAGGTGGACATGGCGTGCAAGCATCCTACGGGTTGGCGACGACAGCAAAGGAGTTTCGCTTCCGGTGATCACGGGAGCGACGAGGATAGACCTCTGGTCTGTCGATGGCTTGAGGCTTTCCAGCCTAAAGCTCCTCTGCCCCTGGGCTGAAAGCCCCAGGCCGATGACGGGCCAGAGGCCCATCCTCCCGCTGGCGACTAGAGGTTATTGGGGGCACCTTGAATGAATCTACGTTGACAGTCCCAAGCGAATCAGCAGTTCCACCGGTGACACGCCTTCCAAGTTGTGCAGAGCGATATCCGCCTCCGTCAGCTTTTCAATCGGATGCGTGCTGGCGATACCCACCACCTTCATGCCGCCGCTCTTGCCTGCTTGAATGCCGACGAACGCATCTTCAAACACCACGCAGCGCCCGGGCTCGCGGTTCAACTTGGCCGCGCCCTTCAAAAACACCTCGGGGTCCGGCTTGCCACGCTGCACATCATCGGCAGACACAATGGCCTCGAACAAGCCCTCCAGGCCTGCCATCTCGATCACGGTGTCGATGTTCTTGCGCGGTGTGGACGAGCCCACACTGGCAGGGATGCCTGCTGCACGCGCGGCTAGCAGGAACTTCTTCACTCCCGGCAGCGCTTCGATGCCATCGCGTCGCAAGATCTCGCGATACAGCTCTTCCTTCCGATTCCCGAGCGCGATGATCTCCGCGTCATTGCCGCTCAGATGCGGCATCCACATCGGAAAGATATTTTGGTTCCTCATGCCAAAGGTCTGTTTCATGAACCCCTCTGACAGCGGCACTCCGATCTCAGCTGACAGCAATACCCAGCTTTCCTCGTGCTGCGCATGAGAGTCGATCACCACGCCGTCCCAGTCGAATAAGAAGCCTATGTCCATGCGCAGTCTTTGCGGTGAGATGGCGCGCAGTTCAACGCGAAACACAAAACTTGCGCAACTCCTGCGCAAGATGCGCGCGCAAGAAAAGCATCAGTGAAGCCAAAGCACGCGGAGCAAGTGACGACGCCGTGAGCTTCATTCCATCAGCATCGGGGCTCCTCCAGATGCCCAACTCTCACTCTCATGGAAGTCTTCGCCGTCACTGTCTTTGTCAGCCTCGCCTTCGCCGTCTTGTTCGCGGCGCTCTTCTTTGCGGAACGTTCTCAGCGTCAGCGTCGCAGTATCGACCAAGACGCGCTGCTGCCGCTGGATGAGGGAAGCCCAGGGCGAAGCGCTGAGAGCATGGATCCCGTGCCCGTGATTGTGCGTCCTTCCACCCTTCGCCCTTAGCCCTCTGCCCTTTGCTTTCCTTATGACCTCCAAAGTAACCATCGAATACAACGACCGGGTCGTGCGACAATTCATGATCGCCTCGGTCGTGTTTGGCGTTGTGGCCATGCTCGTCGGCGTGCTCATCGCCTCGCAGTTGAACTACCATGAGCTTAATCTGGCGAGCTGGCTGACCTTCGGTCGTCTGCGTCCGTTGCACACGAACGCGGCCATCTTCGCTTTCGTGGGCAACATGATGTTTGCTGGCGTTTACTACTCCACGCAGCGCTTGTGCAAGGTGCGCATGGGCACGGACTTGCTGTCCGCGATTCATTTCTGGGGCTGGCAGCTCATCATTGTCGCGGCGGCGATCACACTGCCGCTGGGCTTGTCACGTGGGCAGGAATACGCCGAGCTGATCTGGCCCATCAATATCGCGGTGGCGCTGATCTGGGTCGTTTTTGCGGTGAACTTCTTCCTCACGCTGCACAAGCGCAACGAGCCGAGCCTCTACGTCGCGCTTTGGTTCTACATCGCCACCATCGTCACGGTGGCCATGCTTTACATTGTTAATCACCTGTCGATCCCCACGAGCTGGACCCACAGCTACACGATCTT
>Ga0164294_10004391_pt1 | contig 12296 bp, 3 predicted proteins | sample GEODES005metaG_FD_111479 | JGI IMG/M metagenome (GOLD analysis project Ga0164294, IMG submission 111479) | Oligotrophic lake water microbial communities from Sparkling Lake, Wisconsin, USA - GEODES005 metaG | ecosystem: Environmental > Aquatic > Freshwater > Lake | place: USA: Sparkling Lake... | reverse complement strand
TTCCATATCAAATAGTGATTGAGAATAGTCAAGACACAGGAGCAAATGGTTTATATAGTTATAATGGAAATATTTTTTATCAAAAAAATGGAGATATATACAGAGGAATTAATTTTGAACAAGATATTGATTATGAATATTGGGCTATTGTTACTGGCGCAGATGAAATTTATATTAATAGTGGTATTGGCTCGTCTAGTTTATTTCCTTTAACTGGCTGGAGCGGAAATAATGAATTAGGTTATTATGGTGATATTACTATCAAACCAAAATATGTTCAATTAGATTATGTATATAATAGTGACTCTAATGGTAGATTTACTGGAGTTTTTGAAGAAACTATAGTAGCACAATTAACAGGAATAAAAAAGATATCAGCAGCAAGTAGTCATACTTATGCATTGAAAAATGACAATACTATTACTGGTTGGGGAAGTAATTTTTATTCTCAAATTGATCCTGATAATACCTCTACTATGTGGACTGGGAATTGGAATAATAATAAATTAAATTTATTAACTGGAGTATCAGACATTCTAGCTAATTACTTTGCTGGGTTAGCATTATTTGATAATAATACAATAAGCGGTTGGGGAGGTTTCGGAGCTAGTGCGCAAAGTGGGAACTATTTAACTGGAGTAAAACAAATAGACGGAGGTATTGCATTTTTCAACGCTTTATTGCAAAATGAAGTATTAACAGGATGGGGAACGAGTACAGTAGCTTATCCAAAAATAGCTAGTGGAGTTAAACAATATAATAGTTCAGCTTATGGAACATATTATGAATATATTAGTGGTCAAGAAGTTAAAAATTTAGTTTCTGGTAACGCTTATTTTAATTATACCATAGAAGTTGAAAGACCGACTATAGTAACAGAAACAATAACAACAATAGTTAGTCAAATTTCTGGTTATGAAAATCAACTATTATTTTCTGGAGTAACTGGATACAATACTGGTTGGTATAAAGATATCCCAGATTTTTGTGGAACAGGATTTCCGCTTTATCTTATTTCTGGTATTATCGGAACTATCACGGGAGATGTATTAACTGGAATTGATATAACCACTTCATCTTCTATTTCTCAAAGAGTAGTTCTCTCAAATCAAACTTATCAAACTGGATTTTCTTCTGGTATTTACGACTCTCTCAAAACTGGAAATTATATTTATGAATTTAATTATACCAATAATGGTAATGATGTTAACGGATTAGAAAATTTATACTTAGATTCTGGTTATTATACTCAACAGTCTAAAAATATTTTAGACATAGAAAATTGCTTGATAACAAATAAAAATACCACCTTAAATTATAATAAAAATTATACTTTAGAAAAAAACATAGACTTCTTAAAAGATTTTGGCGTTGATTTATTATTGATTAACAAATTGATAGATAATAAAGATATAATTGAAATTTATTTATTTAAAATAAATAGTGGTCTTAATGTAGATTTAAATAATTTATTATTGATGAGTAAGTCTTCTAAAGATTTTAGATTTAATAATAGCGGATTAAATTATTCCGTAAATTTAAATGGTGTAGCTCAAATTACAGGGACCAATTATACTATATCTAATACGACATTAGGTTCTCCAGTTTCATTTTATGAATTTAGTGATAATCTTGATGGGGATTTCATCAAAACTAATGAATTTTTATTAAATTATACTGGTCAGACTGGTCAAGCTTTATCAACAAAAGACTTTTTATATTTAAATGGTCAAAAATTAATAAGTGGATATCAATATAATTTTGGGTCTTCTGCTGTGAGCTTTGTTACTGGAAACATTCCTGTCACAGGATTAATATATGGATTTAATGTGTTGGTTGATTATGTTGTATATACTGGTAATATGTATACTTTTGATTTACCTAGATTTAGTAAAAATAGTGAATTAATATGGTTAAATGGTATTAAATTAAAATCTGATAGCTATTATGAAATTTCAGAAAATGATTCTTTTTATAATCCAATTTTTAGTGACAAAACAGCTGTAAATATATATAATAATACGGATAATTATTTCAATGAGTAGTCAAAAAATTAAAGTACAAGCTATAACACTAGGTGGTAATAACCAATATATGGGTGGTAAAATATATTTTTGCAGTTTTAGTCCAAATTTTAGTGAAAAGCCAAGTGAAGTCCAAGTTAATGTGATAAGTGAAAATGGTCAATATCAAAAGCCAAATATTAATTTTAGTGCTTCCGTAAAAGTTAAAATTGGAAATTTAGATCTTGGAGACATGTATCCTTATAAATATAAAAATAGATATTCTTCTCAAGGGAATATTTTAGAAGTGTCATTTATAGACCCAAGTTTTATTTTAGATAAAATTTTTATTGGATTAATGGGCAAGCATGGATGGAGCACAAGCTTTTCAAAAGAAATAGGCGAGAGAGATAAAAAAACTTTCTCAGAGGCTCTAGGAATACCTAGTAGCAGTAGTAGTAGTAGTAGCAGTAGTAGTTCTACTGGCCAAGGTACTGATATTTATCATAAGGTAACTGACAATTTTTGGTTAGTTGGAAGACAGTTTCATCCTTGTGATGAAAATAAAGATAATGTCATAACTCATCAGGAAGCATATAATGTAGACCCTTGTGATCCATGTCCATCTTGCCCAGAAGATAAATATGAGAATCGTTGTCAAGAATTAGCTTATACAACTATATTTGAAGTAGGATACTCTTTTCAAGATCTAATAGATATGATTGCATCGTTTAGTATAAAACAAGGGTCAACAACCATAACTTTAGAGGTTCCTACAGGATTAAGTGCTGATCAATTAAATAAATTCTATAGAGACTACCATGGACCTTTAAGAGAAGTCTTAACAGCTTGGGCAAATGATTTTGGTCTTAATTGGTATTACGATATAAAAGATAAAAAAATTAAATTCATCGATATCTCGTCGAAAGAAATACAAGTAGATGTTAAAACTACAATTGCTAAATATGATAAAAAAAGTCTTATTTCTTATGATCACGAAGTATCTGCTGAAAATACTAGTCAACGAGGCGCAATCTCTTGGTATGAAAGGGGTGGAGAAAGAAAAAGCGCAGACTGCTCAAAGGCTAATACGGTTATACTTTCTGCGCTATATGGGGCTGATTATCTTGGTAATAGAAGTCGAACTCTTCTTAAAGGAGATGACATTAATTCTAATACGGACATAATGGGTTCAATATTAAGAGCTTATAACCCATTGCTTCGTGAATTATTCTGGCAAAGAGCTGTTTATAAAATGAACAAATCATCAGATCTGATAGATTATATCAATGATTTTTCTATAGGTATTGCTAGTAACAGTAGTAGTAGTAGTAGTGTTCCATTTGGAAGTCTTGGCGATGATAATTACGAATATCAATCATCTAATAATAAAATACTACCAGAATTAGGGGATATGCAAGTTCTTGCAGTTATTGATTGCGGTTTATCTAAAAGCGATAAAGAAAAAACAACTTTTCAAAAATTTGCTAATGCTCAATATGAAGATCTAACAAGAAGCATGAACACTTACGATAGAATAAAATTTATTCAAAATAGCGGATTTTTTGTTGTTGCGTATATAAATGAAGATACTTTAGGTAAAAGGTACGATATGGAAGATGAGCTTTATAGTTTTCTTGGTAAATTTTTTATTAGAGAGCACCTTTTTCGTTTGTGTGGAATCACTGGAAATGATGAATTTGTAAAAAATAATACTAACTTAGAGTCTGCTGATGGCACAGCTACTATTTATTCTAAAAAAGATGGTATTGGTAGTCATCCATTAAGTAAATATAAATTTTATAAAAGTGGTTATTTAGGATGTATTGTTGGAAGTGGTAATGTATCTATGACAGATCCAAAATCAGATGGAAAAAGCATTGGACAGAGTCAAGGGTTTTCAATGCAGGAAAGGTCAGCAAATGGAATAAATACCGTGCAGTTACAAGAAACTCCTCAAAATTATATTGACGCAGGGGGCAGCGCTGGATCTATGATATCTCCTGAAAAAGGTAAAGAAAGTATGTCTAGGTTTGAGCAAACTGCAATTATTTTAGAGCGAGAACCTAAGTGGCAGCCAGAAGTTCAATTATTTCAAGATCAATATAATGATTATATCAATAAAAATTTAAGTCAAATGGAATGGAAATTATTCGGAAATAATGGTATGCCTCCTGGATCAGATTGGGTGACAACAGCATTTGGAGGAAATACTGGATTTTTAAAAAGTGGAACAGCTGGATCAATTAAAGTATTTGTTGTGGAGACTGGAGATTTTCCTGTATATCCCGTATTCCAAGATGATTTCGGTAGTACTGAAAATCATCCTAAAGATCAAACAGCTACCTCTTCTAGAAAAATGCTAAGAAGAGTAGGCGGAAAATATTCTCCTCAAACTCCAATAGGGTTATTAAATAATACATGTCATAAGATTACATTCGGTGACAATAAAACTCTACCAGAAATTTATACTCCACCACATACTTTTGTCAAAGCAACTAAAAAAGATTTAATAGAAAAAGATATTATAAGTAAGACAAAGTCACAAGGAGCAGGAGGAGGAGCTAAATCTTGTGATGCAGGTTTACAAACAGAAACTCATAGAGTGCCAGCCTACAGGATATATGTTTCCCAAGCTTTTTCTCAAGCGGTTACATTGCCAAAAATACAAACTGGAGTATTTTCAAATATGAAATGCGATCCTACAGTAAGAAATTTAAATGTTACTTATACTAAATTAACTGACGATGATTTTAAAAGCTATACTGGAAGTAATGGCTATGGATGTATTCCTAATATGAATTATCTAAGCGGGATAAATAATGCTTATACTGGTAATGTTTTTTCTAATACTATACCAGATGATAGTTTGAATGTAGAAATCAAAGGTTTACCAGATCTTCAAGACTACGCTCAAGAAATTAAGCAAGGATTAGATAGCGTTAATATACAAATTTCTGATCAAGGCATTAATTCAACTTTACAATATAGCACAAAAATGGTAAAAGGTATATCTTCAGATTTATTAAAATTTCAAAATTCTAGGAGATTTGATAAAGGTTCTAGAGGTATATAATGGTAACAAATTCTTTCATAAAAAGAAATTTTTTAAATCAAACTGGAGATTTTAATACTACTTGGAGAATTTCTGCTAATAATTTAAATGGATCTGGAACATTTGGCATAAGTGGAGCAGGAGAAGTCTATTCATTCACAATAAAAAGTGGAGAAATATATGACCCATATAATAAACTGCTTGGTTCATATCAAGTTAATATACCTTTTACTTTGCAAAACGATATAACTAATTCAAAAGACTCCTTATATTATAATGAATCTCCTAAATTTTTATTTAAAACTAATGATTTTTTCACAGATCATAATTATAATTATTTTTTCGTTAATCCTTCTGGCCTAGATATTGATTTTGATTTTTTTATAAAAGGCGAAGCAACTACTTTACAAATTTCCACATTAAATAGTAGGTCTAAAAATGATAATACTAATGTCATAGTAAATACAATAACTGGTAAAATTGTTAACACGAATAGTAATTTAAATGTAAAAATTTTTGATGGAAATATTCTAGATGCTCCGCAGTATACATTATCTGGATTTCCACTATCTTTTAATGATACTGGATACTTTTACATAAATTCAGATAGTGGGACAAATACATTTTTAAATAATAACTTAAATTTAGGAATGGTTTTAAACACTAATTTTGGACAAAGCAATTTTAATCTAAATATCGTAAATGAGTATATACCTTTTAGATTTTCTTCACTTTCACTAAGTCCGAGCGGGGATATGTCTATAGCCCAAGATCAAACATTAAATGTATTAGCTCAATATGGTACTGATAGTGGTTCGTTTTTAAATATAAAATTAGAGTATATATCTGGTTCGACTGGATTTTTTACTGGATATCTTCCAGGTACAGGATATGTAACTGATACAATTTATGGGATAATAACTGGATCTGGTTATATAGAAAAAATATTAAATTATCCAATCTTATTAACAGGATATAACGCATTCAAATCAGGTTATGATTATTCTGAGGCAACAAATGTAAAAATAACTGGTTTTGCTTATGCTACTGGAGATGTTATATTTAATTATTCTGTGACTGGAACTGGATTAGGTACAGGTTTTGCATATTTAGATATACCTTCTAGTGGAAATATTAATGTTCATCTTTCTGGATATGTACCTTATGTAGGAGGTGGACTTTTAACTTATACAGCTGGTAATTTTATAACAACTGGATATTCAGTAGATCAAACCAATAACCCAATAACAATAACTGGATATTCTTCTCAAGTCACAAATTTTATAAACGTAAAATATACTGGAGATATAACTGGAGTATTTTTAGAGAGTGGGCAGTATAAAAGCAAACCATTTAGTGGATATCATACGTCTTCATATGCTGGGCAAAAAATAACCAGCGACCCATATTATTCATTAGCTACTGGATACGCTACTGGATATAACAAAACTGGAATTGTAGATGCTGATTTTTTTAGATTTTTTGAAGGTGGAAATTATTTTTTTATAAAGAACGCCACAGGAATTTCTGGGTATTCTCTTATATCTGATTCTGAGAGTATAATTACTGGATTATCAGGCTTATTAAATTGTAAAACTGCAGATCCTATAAAATATTCTGGTATAGCATTAATGTCTGGGATTAATAAATTTAATCTTTTTGTAGATGAGTGCGATGAAAATCCAATATTCTTTTATTTTCTAGCTACTGGTAAAGCTATTGGAGAAATTAATTTAATTTCCTCCTTAGATAATAACATAGTTGATACTGATATATTAAAATTTTTAATTATTGGCGCCAGTGGAAGCAATAAGAACAAATTTGCTAATTTAGAAAACTTAAATTATTTAATTGGGAACGCTTATGGAACTGGAATAAGAACTAGGATATCTCATCTTGGAAATACCATAAGTGGAAGTGGATATTTTAGTGGTATTTTTTCAGAAGGTTCTTGCGAAAATTTAGGCATTTGGGAGCATAATTTTACTGATTTTACAATGACCACTGGCGTTTATCTAACAAATAACTATATATCTTCTTTTGAAAGTAAAATTATTTCTTCGGAAGAGAATATATCCTCTAATTTCAATAGTATTAAGTTCACTATTCTATAATGAAACTAGTGTAAATACACGAAGGAAAAAGGAAAAAATATGTATATTCCAGTGCAACACCCCAGAGATCCTTGTAATCTTCCTATTGAAAGTGGTGAAGCTCCAAATTTTAATTTTACTTTAGAAAATAAATTAAATTTAGATTACTCTACAAAGCATAAAGTTATAATATATAAAAGTGGCATAAATACTGGATACTGGCCTATATTTGAAACAAATTATCAAAATAATTTAAACTTTAATTTAAAACTAGACTCTGGGGAGTACAAGACTGAAATTAAGAGCATATACCAAGAAGATAAGACCTATTTAAATTTTTGTAATAATGGGATAGAAGTTTTAAATTTTATTGATACATCTATTAGCAATCAATCTGGTTTTAAAGTTTTTAAAACTTCTCTTGAATTATTCTTTGAAGATTTTTTGAAAGAAAATTCAAAAAACAAAATTGCAAACATTTATTTTGACAATGATCCACAAAATATAACTGGGTTTGATTTTACTAATAGCACTGGAATTTTAAGAAATTCTTTAACAGGAGTTAAGATTCTAAATTCTTATTTGGACGGTACATCAATCGTAGAAGCTATCCCTTATATAGATCGAGTATCTTGGTCTGAAGATAGCAATAATACAATACAAATCGTTAATATTATCACTAATAGTGCTCCATATCTAATTGGTGGTACTTCTCCTCGACCAAGTCTAACAGATATTTACTATTCTCCACCGTTTGAAATTAGATATAGAACATTAGCGAATTATTTAAATACTTATCTAGGGCCTGAGCGGTCAATTAATTTTATATTTTTTAATAAAAATTTAAACTTAAATGTAAACGAAAAACAATTTAAATACAATGAAAACCAACTTAAATTATTTTACAAAACTTTAGCTTTTGAACTAGATGGTTTATTTGGAGAAAATGAAGTATCTCCTATTATAAAATCTATAAATAACGCTAGAGATATTCAAAAACAAAGAGTAGATTGTCCAGATGAGTAAATATCTTACAAGAATAAATTCTTCAAGCGGAAATTATGGTGATTCCTTTGGATTGACCACTGCTATTAACGGTGACGGAAAATTAATTTATGTTTATTCTTATGAGAATACTGGAGTTCACGTTTATTTAAAAAATAATTTTACTAACCAATGGATGCCAAGTCATTATATAGATCGTACTGATCAATCCGATCCGATTGGATCTTTACAGATGAAAGTAAACAATCTTGGAAATATACTTTTATTTTCTGATGAAAAGCGGTTTTGGAGTTACAAAGCCCCAGTATATGATTTTGGATATGACGCCGCCAAAGGAGTTGTAAAAACAGAATTTATAAATAAATTAGCTATTAATTCAAATGGTAGAAAAATAATCACTAGCACAAAAAAACTAGACAATATTCCTAAAAAAGTTATTTTATATGATGAAGATAAAACCAGCGTAGCAAATTATGGTTTTACAGACTATTCAAGTCTTAAAGTTAAACAATTCGTTGATCCAACAATGGCAAGTTTAAATTGCTATAAAAAAATTGGAGTCGGTCTGGACCACTTTACTGTATTAAAAACCAACGGAAAAGTAACTGGCTGGGGATATGATTATATGGATGCAAATTCATTTCCTACTGGATTTACTAATGAAAATGATTTAATCAATGTGACTGATTTAGCATCCTTTGCTTATGGAAATCTTTTGATATACAATAGCGGTACATATACTGGATTGATAACTGGTTTCGGTTATAGCCAACTTTATAATGGAGACCCAAAAAGAACTGTATTTTCTAATATTCCTAAAAATACAGGTTTTACAAAAATAGCAGCATTGAATGGTATTGCCTTGGCTATCAATCAGAATAGTGGGACAGTTTTTAATTGGGGAGATGACACCAACATAGATTGGTATGAGTATCCAGCGATAATACCTGATCAAATACCTAAACCACTACATCCTATAACTGGCGCGGTAGACATTGCATTGGGAGGGACGCTGGGTCTTTATAATAGATCAACCGTTTATTTAATTCTTTTAAATAATAATACTTGCACGGGGTGGGGTTATAAAGATAATGGTCATTTCAATTTTCCATACCGTAATGGTAAAAAAATAAAATCAATTTCAGCTGGGATGAAAAATTCTTATTTATTATTTGATGATGGTGTCATACGTGGTTCTCCTGATATCAATGTCGCAGAGGGCTACAATGGTATGATTCCTTGGGAGTGTTTTGGAAGTGCTACTAGAATTAAAACTTCGAGTAAAGTTTCTTTAATTGATAATGATGATTTTAATCATGGTTTTACAGGACAAGGAGGAATTACTACTTTTTATTCCCCATCTCCTTACTATGGAGAAGACTACTCATCATTTTTCAAACCTTTTGGTGACAGTAGTCTACTTTATGATCGTCCTGAAGTTCTACCTTACAATTACACTCCAGCAGAAATAAATTTAAGAAATTCCGTGGATTTTAATTTATTTGATAGAACGCCTGATGAATACGAAACCCTTTATATATTTGATATATATCCAAGAACTCATAATTTAAACGCTGTAATCAAAGAAAATGGAAAAATACATACTTGGCTTGGAACTTCAAGTACGAATAGTTTATCCATAGAGTTTACGGATCTGAAGTGGGACCCGAATGGCGGTTGGCCAGAAGTGTTCACCCGAACGATGATGAAAGAAGAATTGCTGCGTATCCCAGAATCAATACAACAATGTACTGGCGAGGGTAATATAAATTCTAAGTTTGGAGATTCAATTGCTATGAACTCTGGGAATTTAATTTTTATCGCTGACCCTAGTTATAATAATACTGGAATTATTTATATATATTCTGAGCAATTAAATTGGGAAAAGACTGGAATAATAACTGGTAGTAAAAATAAAATCAATGAATCTTTTGGTGAAAATTTTTATATCACAGATGACGGAAATACTATTGCAGTAGGTTGCCCAGAGACATTTGATAAATCTGGATCTTTTTATATTTTTGAAAAAGAAGGAAATTCTTGGGAAGAAAAATTTAATATCACTGGGTTTAGTGGGCAGCATTATTCAGGCCTTGGAAGTAAAATTATTATTAATAATTCAAAAAATTTGATTCTAGTTTCATCTTTGAGTGGCTCAGGATCAATACATTTATATACTGGAAATAATCAAGGGTGGAGTGGTATAAGCATGATACAGAGCCCCTCAGATCCAAACTCGGGCGCCTGGGATTTAAATATTTTTAACCAATGGACAGCTAGCAAAAATTTAGAAACTTTAATTATACCAGATCCATATTTTAACTCAGGTGTGCCACAAACAACTTCTACTACAGTACGAATTCAAGAAGTAGCAAAAATAAGTGGAAACGATTTATCTTTCAACGATAATTTTGGTATTAGCTTAGCCATGAACTCGTCAGGAAATATTGTTGTAGTGGGTTCATATGGAGACGATATAAACGGAATTTCTAACGTTGGTTCTGCTTATATCTTTAATGGAGATGGATCTAATTGGGTTCAAGTAGCAAAGATCACAGGACGTGATGGTAGCGCAAACGATAGCTTTGGCTGTAGCGTAGCAATAAACTCGGGAGGAAATATTATTCTTGTTGGTGCAAGTGGTGATTTATCTGGTACTGGTTCAGCTTATATCTTTACTGGGGATGGCGTCAATTGGGCTCAAGCGGTAAAGATTACAGGAAGCAATTCTACTACAAATGGAAATTTCGGTTGTAGCGTAGCTCTAAATGCGTCAGGAAATGTTGCGCTCATAGGCGCAGTCAATGATAATATAATAGACCTTAGACCAAACTACGAAACCTTGAATTGGTACGGCCTTCAGGAACCCGAGGACGAAAATGGAAACCCAATCCCACCCGTAAACAGAAAACAAGGCGGCTCTGCTTATATTTTCACTGGAAATGGAATTAATTGGAAAGAAGCTAGGAAAATTAGACAACCAATGTATACTTCAAGTGAGTTAGACAATGAAGTGGACGACTACGACCCCAGGGACGGTACCCCATTCTCATATAAACTATTCACTAATATTTCTGGTAATGCTATTCCATGGATGAACATGTATTACTGGTCAGCCAATGTAACATATCGGATGGTCCTTCCAGACGCTTTTGGTTGTAGTGTAGCTCTAAATGCATTAGGAGACACAGCTATTATAGGAGCATCTAATACTCTTTTAGGTGACGGAAGTGGCAGGTATTACCCCCCACCGCACTATGACTCATTTGGTTCACTCAAGGCAAACGGTGGATCTGTATATGTATATACTGGAGCTGGAACAGGTTGGGCATGGGCTACTCAAATTTTTAAAGACCCAAATGGACCAAATTTTAATTGGAACTTGCCTAATGAGCCTTATAACAGTATAGACTATGACGCTGGGCTATCGGATTACTATGGCCGTTCAGAAGATTTGTTTATAAGTGATCATTATGGAAGTAGTGTAGCTATAAATTCATCGGGAAATATTTTGCTTGTAGGGTCTTCTGAAGATCTAGCCTCAGTTGCTAGCAATGAAGGAGCAGTATATTCATATACTGGAAATAAAAATAAGTGGAAGCAATCTGCAAAAATAAGTGGAAGTCGAAACACTGCATCATCCACAAACCATTTTTTTGGACATAGATTAGCTCTAAATAGCGCGGGAAATACTGCTGTCATAAGTTCAGAGGCAGGAAATTTATTTGTTTTTAGCGGTGGCCCAAGTAATTGGACAAAATATCAATATGTTCACCCTTTTGAAACTGATGAGAATTTTGGTAATGCCTTAGCTATTAATAGTTCAGGAAATGTTTTTGCTGTAGGCGCTCCCAAAAATGATACTTATGGCGAAAATTTTGGCCTCGCTTATATTTTGGCGGATAACTCTTCACCTCAATTTTCTAATTTTGGTGGCGGTGGCAGTGGTACTCTTTATGTTATTGAGGGAGACTATTTTGGCGATTATATTCCTTTACCTATCAGTTCGAGTAGTTCTTCTTCGTCTTCTAGTTCTTCGTCTTCTAGTTCTTCGTCTTCTAGTTCTTCGTCTTCTAGTTCTTCGTCTTCTAGTTCTTCGTCTTCTAGTTCTTCGTCTTCTAGTTCTTCGTCTTCTAGTTC
>Ga0164294_10004390_pt1 | contig 12296 bp, 11 predicted proteins | sample GEODES005metaG_FD_111479 | JGI IMG/M metagenome (GOLD analysis project Ga0164294, IMG submission 111479) | Oligotrophic lake water microbial communities from Sparkling Lake, Wisconsin, USA - GEODES005 metaG | ecosystem: Environmental > Aquatic > Freshwater > Lake | place: USA: Sparkling Lake... | reverse complement strand
TTCGCCCGGCGCGAGTTCGGTCAGCTGCTCGATCTTGGGGCGGAAGCATCCGACGCGATCGACCAGGTGCTGCGTCCCGGCCTGCATGAAGCTGACCTGCTGCCCCTTCTTCAACACGCCGTCGATCACGCGCACGAGAATGACGACGCCGAGATACGGGTCGTACCAGCTGTCGACCAACATCGCCTTCAGCGGCGCGCTGGCGTCGCCCTTCGGTGCGGGGATGCGTTCGACCACGGCGTCGAGGATTTCCTCGATGCCGATCCCCGACTTGGCGCTGGAGAGGATCGCTTGCGACGCGTCGAGCCCGATGACCTCCTCGATCTCCGCGCGCACCTTTTCCGGCTCGGCGGCAGGCAAGTCGATCTTGTTGATGACGGGCACGATTTCATGATCGTGCTCGATCGACTGATAGACGTTGGCGAGCGTCTGCGCCTCGACCCCCTGCGCCGCATCGACCACCAACAGCGCGCCTTCGCACGCGGCCAGGCTGCGCGACACTTCATAGGCGAAGTCCACGTGCCCCGGCGTGTCCATCAGGTTGAGCTCGTAACCCTTCCACGCCAGGCGCACCGTCTGCGCCTTGATGGTGATGCCGCGCTCCTTCTCGATATCCATGTTATCAAGGACTTGCGCGGACATCTCACGGTCGGACAGGCCGCCGGTGCGCTGAATCAGGCGATCGGCCAGCGTCGACTTGCCGTGGTCGATATGCGCGATGATCGAGAAATTGCGGATCTTGTCGAGAGGTGTGCTCATGGTCGCGGCGCCGATAGCAGGCTGCGCGCCAAACGCCAAAGGTCAAGCGTCCGACATCGTCCCGAGAATGGCCTTGAGCGCAGTGAGGTAGCGTTCCTCCCCCTGCCCGCTCACCATCGCCCAGCGCACGCCGCGGCGTTCCAGCACTTGCTTCGACAAGTCGAAGAACCGCTGGCGCTTGTCCGGCGTGCCGAACATGCGCGTGCCGTCTTCCACCCAGGGCAAGTCGATATCGAACAGCAGATAAAGGTCGGCGCACCCGTTCCAGCTGTCGAACCAGGGGTCGTGCTTGCCATAGAGCATCTCCGCCCAGACCTCGGTCATCAGCGGGTCGGTGTCGAGAATGACGGGGGTGCGCCCGCTTGCGATCGCCGAACGAGTCTGCGCGTCGTGCGCCTGCGCGATCGCGACCAGATCGCCCATCGTCCAGCCGGTGCCGAACGCCTCGGTGTAGGTCCGGCCATATTCGACGACGCAGGCCGAGCCGAAATGCCGCGCCAATTCGGGCGCCATCGTGGACTTGCCGGTGCTTTCGGGGCCGTGGAGACAGATCGAGCGGAGCTTCATGCCGCGCTTCCTTGCCGCGCCGCCTGCCAGCGCGCCAGTCCCCAAATCGCCAGGCCGAGCAGAAACACGTACAGTCCCATCGTGATCCACAGGTTCTTGGCGGCGTAGAGTCCGATCGAGAGGATGTTGGCGACGATCCACAGCCACCAATTCTCCAGCTTGCGCCAAGCCATGAGCAATTGGGCCGCAACGCTCGTCATCGCGACGCCGGCGTCCCAATAGGGCAGCGAAGCGTCGGTATACGTGTCCATCAACCAGCCCCAGCCGCCTACCGCTGCCAGGATCCCGCCGGCCCAGATGAAACGCCGGCCGACGCCCATCCGCTCGACCACGACGTCCCCGGCTTCCGCTCGCGACCGGCGCCATTGGATGAGGCCGTAGACGTTGAGGACCAGGAAAAAGACCTGCAGCAGCATGTCGCTGTACAGCTTGGCATGGAAGAACACCCAGCCGTAGATCGCGACTCCCGCGATCCCAAAGGCGTAGTTCCAGATATTGCGCCGCGCGACGAGCCAGACGTTGACCAAGACGAGCACCGCCGCCGCGCCCTCGATCGGCGACATCTCGCTCATGAACGCGCGAACGATGTCGACCGATGCCATCCGCCCGCCTTATCGACCGATCGCGGCGCGGTCGAGGTGGCGGAAAACGCCTATTGCCGGATTTATCGCTCTGGTAGACTGAACGGCGTCCGGGGATCGTAGGGCCGGTCGGCATTGTCGACGACCGCTGCGACCTTCGAATGGCATCACGAACGAGGGGACATAACGATGATGAGATATTCGACAGCGGCGGTGACCGCTCTCGCCCTATGCCTGACGAGCGGGGAGGCGCTGGCGCAGAGCAAGATGGCCAAGCCGAGCAGCGGCCAGCGGCTGCAGGAAAATACGATGAACGACGTGCCGCGGTGCACGCGCAAGCTCGGCACGGTCTCGATCGTCGACGGCGACGATCCCCGCGCTTGGACGCAATATTCGCTGGCCCCGCCGCAGAAGCTGTTGAAGGTACTCGTGCAGCGTTCGGGCTGTTTCAATATCGTCGACCGCGGTTCTGGCCTGCAAGCGGCGGAGCGGGAGCGCAACATCGGCGGTGGCTTAGGACTGCAACGCGGCTCCAATGTCGGCACCGGCCAGATCAAAGCCGCCGACTACGTCCTCATCGCCGAAATCTCGGGGGCCAACAGCAACGTCAGCGGCGGCGGCGCGGGTGCCGCGGTCGGTGGCATCATAGGCGGCGGGCTTGGCGGCTTGATCGGTGGGATCCGCAGCAAGAAGATGGAAGCGAACACGGTGCTGTCGCTGACCAATGTCCGCACCACGGAGACGATCGCGACGGCGGACGGCTATGCCGCCAAGAACAGCCTTGGCTTTGCGGCCGGCGGCGGCGGCTTTTGGGGATCGGGTGCGGCGGCGGCAGTCGGCGGCGGATACGACAATACCGATATCGGCAAGATCATCACGATCGCGTTCATCCAGGCCTATTCGAAGATGGTGAACGACCTCGGCCTGGTCCGGCCCGGCAGCACCGGAACCGCCGAAGCCGCACCGGCCAAGACCTTCACGGCGCAGCGGCCGGTGGCGATGCGCGTTTCGTCGCTGGGCGGCGCTAAGATCATTCGTACCCTGCCCCCCGGGGCGATCGTCTATCCCACGGGCAACAAGAACGGCCTGTGGTGGGAAGTCGCCGACGAGAACGACAATGTCGGCTGGGTGCTCAACACCGGGCTGGCGCCGACCCAATAACCGTCCGACGCAGCGTTGCGCGGCCTGGGTTGCCACAGCGACGCCAAGCGCTAGCATCCCCTCCTGACCAACGTCGGGAGGGGATATGCGGCACGTCGCCATCATCGGTTCGGGACCTGCCGGCTATTACACCGCGGAGGCGTGCCAGAAACAGTTCGGCGACGATGTTCGCGTCGACATCATCGATCGCCTCCCCGTCCCTTATGGCCTGATCCGCACCGGCGTCGCACCGGACCATCAGTCGATCAAGGGCGTCAGCCGCCGGTACGAAGCGACCGCCCTGTCGGACAACGTCCGGTTCGTCGGCAACGTCACCGTCGGCACGGACGTGACGATCCCGGAATTGCTCGACCTCTATGATGCGGTGGTAATGGCGACTGGCGCGCCCGCCGACCGGCCACTCGGCATCCCGGGCGACGATTTGCCCGGTGTCGTCGGATCGGCGGCGTTCGTCGGCTGGTACAACGGGCATCCCGATTTCGCCGACCTCGCACCGGTGTTGAACGGGCCCGGCGCCGTCGTCGTCGGCGCAGGCAACGTGGCGCTCGATGTCGCGCGCATTCTGGCAAAGACTGGCGAGGAATTCGCCGGGTCGGACATCGTCGGTCACGCGCTCGACCATCTCGACACCGCCGCGCACGAGACGATCACGATCCTAGCCCGGCGTGGGCCGCATCAGATCGCAATGACGCCGAAGGAACTGGGCGAGCTCGGTCACCTGACTCGCGCTATGCCCCGCGTCGACGCCGCCGACTTGCCACCCGAGGCCGACGATGCGGCGCTCGATCCAGGCCTGCGCAAGTCGGTGACGCACTTGCGCAACTTCGCGACCGTCGCCGTGGCGGACAAACCGATCACGATCGACTTCGATTTCTATGCGATGCCCATCGCGATCGAGGGCGACGGCAAGGTCGAGCGGGTCATCGTCGAACGCACGGCAATCGGCTCGGATGGCGGTGCGCACGGCACGGGCGAGACCTACGCCGTGCCTGCCGCTTTGGTGGTCAGTTGCATTGGGTATCGCACACCGCCGATCGAGGGCGTTCCCTACGATGCCAAGCTTGGCCGCTTCGCCAATGTCGAGGGACGGATCGGTCCCGGCCTGTATGCGGTCGGCTGGGCACGGCGCGGACCGACGGGAACGATCGGCACCAACCGCCCCGACGGCTTCCTGATCGCCGAACACATCGCCGAGGATACGGTCGACGCCAGCTGCAAGACGGGCCGGTCGGGCCTCGACGCGCTGCTGACCGAGCGTGGCACCGATGTCGTGACGTTCCGCGATTGGCAGAAAATCGAAGCGGCGGAAATTGCCGCCGCCCGTGCGGGTTCGCCTCGGGAAAAGTTCACCAGTATCGATGCGATGCTGGCGGCGCGGGGCGTGTGATTCAGCGGCTTGCGCGATAGGGGCGGCGTCGGTATAGGCGCCGCTTCCAAGCAACGGCCGGTCGCGACATTCGCCCGTCCGTCACTCCGTCGGGGAGTAGCTCAGCCTGGTAGAGCACTGCCTTCGGGAGGCAGGGGCCGGAGGTTCGAATCCTCTCTTCCCGACCACTTCCTTCAGCCCGATGGCGCCCCGGAGACGGTCGACACATCACCGCCACGGTCGTCGCCCCACCGCTTCTCGATCCTCCGCCGCCACGTGCCGAGCGGCCGTTCGACCCAGCGGTGCATCAGCAAGGCGTAAACAACGGCCGTGGCGAATGCGGCCAGCGTCGCGACGATCGGGTGCGATCCGTCTTCTGGCGCGAAGACGAGAATCAGTCCGCTATGGACGAGGTACAGCGTGTAGGAGAGAATCGCGATCTGCCTGGTCACGCCGTTGTTGAGTACCGCCGCCGCCACGCCGCGGTCGCGGATCAGCGTATTGAACAGGACGAGCAGCCCCAGTCCTTGGATCGTATAGCGATAGGATTGGCGAAACCCTTCGTCGCGGATCGCGAAGGTCGGGATCAGCAATGCCACCGCCAGCGCATAGCCGAACAGCCCCTTCGGCAGCATGTCGCGGTCGTCGGCAACCGGATTGTTCCAAAGTGCCAGGATCGACCCGAACAGGATCGAATCGATGCGCGTGTGCGTGGCAAAGTTGATGCGGTCGAAGGCGACGAGTGCGTGCACTTCCCACAACCGCACAGCGAGCACGCCCGCGCACAAAGCGAATAGAATTGCCGCGCTCGATGCGAAGCTGAAACGCCGCGCCAGCAGCGCCATTACCAGCGGAAAGGCGAGATAATAATGCTCTTCGACCGCCAACGACCATAATCCGATCGGCATGCCGCTGACCGGGAAATAGTTGGACAGGAACATGACGTCGAACGGTAGCCCAGCCCAATTGAGCGGGTGGACCAATCCCAGCACCGACAGCACCGCCAGGAAGGCTATCGTAATGTACATCGGTGGCAGGATGCGCACTGCGCGCCGCAGGTAGAATTGGCGGAAATCGATCCGCCCCTTTTCCTGCACCTCGCTGCGTAACAGCGTCGTGATCAAATACCCGCTCAGGAAAAAGAACAGGGTCACGCCGAACTGCCCGGGCACCACCCGTTGCAGTCCGACGTGCGAGCACATCACGATAATGATCGCCGTTGCACGCAACCCGTCGAGCGCCGGGATGGCTGCGTGATGCCGGGCGACGCCGTCCGTCAGTATCGACATGGTCCGACCGATCCGAACGGCGCGCCTAGACAGTTGGTCCTACTTCGTGGGGGCGCCCGCGGGCTTTGCGGCGGTGCCGGGCGCCGGCGGGGCCGAGAAGCCCGACTGGTACTGGATCTTCGCCTTGGCTTTTTCGGCCGTCAGCTTGTCCTGCAACAGCTTGCCCAGTTCCGCATTCTTTACCGCATTGACCGCATAGGGACGAACGGCATCGCCGGTCTGCGGCGCGGGCTTGTTGCCGGTAATCACGCTGACGGCGACCTTCGCACCCATCGGCACGACGAACGGCTCGCCCGCGGGCACCTTCAGGATCTGGGCCATCATCGGTGCCGGAACGGCCGCCGAGTCCATTTGCGCATTGCCGCGCTCATACTTGATGCCGTTGCTGTCGAGGACCGCGACGACATCGTTCATCGTCTTTGCCGCAGCAAGACCCTTCACGTAATCCTGACGCTTCGGCGTATCGAACTGGATCTGGTCGACGGTATAGATGGTCCGCCCGGCAAACATGTTCGCATTGTCGGACATATATTTGTCAACGGCGGTCGCGCCTGGCGCCTTGACGCCGCCGCCAATCTTCTTCGCGAGCATCTGCACCAGCAGCGCGTCTTCGAGTTGCTGGCGGCGAACGACGAACTCGGGGTTCTGGTCGATCCCGTCCTGACGCGCGGCATTGGCCAGCAGCTTGCGCTCGATGATCCGCTCCAGCGCCGCGTTCTGGACCATTTTCTTGTCCGCGTTCGGCGGGATCTGCATCGTCGCCAGTTCTGCGTTCAGTTCGGTCAGCGTTACTTCATCGCCGTCGACGGTCGCAACGACCTGACCGGTCGGCGCCTTGTGGCATCCGGCGACGAGGGACGCGGCGCCCACCGCTACCAAAAGCCAGCCACGGCGGCGCGAAAGCAGCGGGCGGGTAGAAAATCCGGTCATGTCTTTCAGTCCTTCTACAATACGTAATAGACGAAATCGAACGTTCGTTATGCCAACGGGCCGAACAGAATGCTGCGTAGCCGCGGAGGCGAAGCATGCCGTAAGTCCTCGATGAACTTGATCATCAACGGCCGGCTCGTGGCCATATCGTCGTTCGGCATCGACACGCGCGCAAGCATGCCGTCGGGATTGATACGTGCCAAGTTGGCACGCAGCACCGCCAGCCGCTGTTCGGACCACTTCACGGGGAAAGCCTCACCGATCCTGGTCCAATAAAGTACTTGTTCGCTACGTTCGTTGCCCATCGCCGAAAAGGCGTTGGCGGGCATGGTCCGATCACCACCGACGGGGATCATCGTCTCGACCGTCGGCGACAACGTATAGCCGCCGGCGGGATAGCAAATCTCCGGCCGGTGAATCTGCAGCACGCCGTCCTGATAATTCTTGTAGGCGATCAGCAGCATGATCACTTGGCCATCGGGGCCGGTGTAGGCGCGGGTGACCAGATTGTCGTACAGCCGGGCGGACAGTGCGTCCTCGGGCGGCAGGACGAGACCGCTGGTCTGCTGGAATTTCCAGGCGCCGACCGTATCCGGCACCAGCGCCTTGAAGGCATCGATGCTGATCGGCGCCGCATTCGGCTGCGGGATGCGCGCCGCCGCCGCCCCGCCGGCCGCCAGCATCGCGCCACCGACGACGAAGGCCCGCCGGTTAACGCGTGGTCCGACGCCGTGCTGCTTGCCGTCGTCCATCAGAACAGCCCTTCTTTGGTCGGAATCCGATCCGGCGCGAAACGCCGGAGCAGGGGTCCGACCGCCGAGTCGATGCCGAACAGGATCAGCAACGCGGCGGCGAACATCGTCAGCCCGGCGAAGTTGTGCAGAAAGCCCTGCGCCGCCGCTTCACCGGCATGGTAGGTCAGCAGGATCAGGATCAGCACCCGGACGAAGTTCGCAGCCATCGCGACCGGCACGATGAACACCGCGAGCACCAGCGCCCGCAGCAAGTTACCGGCGTGCCGCACATAGATGTAGAACGTCGCCAGCACCGACAGCGAGATGATCGAATTGAGGCCGGCACACGCCGCTGCGACCAGCAGTTGATATTGACCGACCTGGATCCACACCCCGGTATAGCCGATCGGATAACCGAACAGCGACAACAGCCCGACCGCCGTTTCGGTGATCGCGATCTTCATCGGTAATGTCAGGGCGTAAACCACCGTATCGGGCGGCGGGAAGACGAACGACATGTAGAACAACGGAAACGCCAGACGCCGAAGGACATGGCCGCCGACGATCGCATAGGCGCCGCTCAACAGCAGCGCATACATGACATAGCCCTCGATCTCGACGACCTGGGAAATGCGAGCGACGACATACAGCGCCAATAGCGGGACCATGACCACGACCGGCCGCCACCATGGCGGCGGCGCGATCGGACCGGCATGCTTTACGGCATGGAACAACAGCCAGACGCCCGTCAGGAGGACGATCGGCCCATGCGCGCCTTGTTCGGTCGCCCAGCTTTCGCGCGCGACCATCAGCATCGTCGGCAGGGCGACGACGGCCACCCCGGCCAACAACACGAGCGCAGCGATCAGCGTCGGCCCGCGCCACGGCCCGAAGCCGCGCGGCGCCGCCGCGACAGTCGCCGCCGCGCTTGGCACGCCCGCCCCCTCGTCCGTCGCAGCAGCGGCGGGTAAAGGGTCCGCGCGCCCGCGCGCGCTGTGGGGATCGTCGGTCATTGCCTGGTGCAATCTGTCATGACGTAGCGAACTTACCTGCCAGCCTCTCTCTCACGAAGCCGAGGCGCACGCCCAAGCCCCCATGCTCGGGATCAGTCGTAATTCTTCATTCCATAGCGGTCGCCGTACCCATAGCCGTACGGATCGGCAAACCCGCCCTTGTAGCGGTTCAACACGGTGCCCAGGCACGGCGACGGCGCCAACAGGCGCACGGCCTCTTCGATCTGGCGCGCGGTCGACACCCCGTGGTCGACGACCAGCAGATAGGCGTCGAGATACTGCATGCACACGATCGCATCATCGTCGGCAAAGACCGGCGGCAGATCGCAGATCACCAGCACGTCTTGCGGCATCGCGCGAAGCTGTTCGATGAAGGTGCGGAACCGGTCCGACGACAGCAGCTCGGTGGACGGTGCGTTGCTCCGGATCGTCGGTACCACGACCAACTTGCTGTCGGTGATCTGGACGGCGACATCGCGCGGATTGTCGACCTTGCCCTCCAGATAATCGCCCAGCCCCGTCTCCGTCGGATTTCCGAACGTGTCCCAAATCGACCCGCGCCGCAAATCGAGGTCGCACAACACCACCGTCGTGCCGGCCGTCGCCGCGAGCGCCGCGGCGAGATTGATCGACGTGAACGTCTTGCCGGCATCGGGCGTCGCGCTGGTGACGCCGATCATGCGCCAGTTGTTGCGCGCCATGATCTTGCCGACCTGCGCGCGCAGCAAATGATAGGCACGCGAGCGGCGGTCGCGATTGTTGAACCCGACGATCCGCTGTTCGTCGAGTGCGTCGCGCGACAGCGTCAGCGGTGCCAGCTGGTCGGTCGGGCCGATCAACGGGCGCGCGGATGCGGCCGCGCGTGATGAATTGGCCGTTCCCATGGTCGGCACGATCGCGGGATCGGTCATTCTTCTCTTTCCTTGGAGCGACGGCGGAACGGATTACGCAACAGGCCCTTGCCGGAACCCTCTCGCGGCGAGGAACGATCGTCGCCGCTGCCCGCGATGACCGGGATCAACGCCAGCGTCGGGCTCCCCGTGATCTGCGTGATACGGCCCGGCGTACGTACCGGTTGCAGGAACATTTCCACCATCAGACCCAGCAGCAAGCCGAGACCGATACCGCCGACCAATCCACCACCCAGGATGAGCAGTCGGTTGGGCGACGCCGGCTTATCCGGCACGACCGGAGGATCGACCACGACCAGCCGCTCGCCCAATTGTTCGTTGGCGGCGCGTGCGCCGGCTTGCGCCGTCATCAGCCGCTGCGAAATGGCGTCATACTGCTTGTACAGGCCGTCGAGCTTCTGCTGCAGCTGCTGCGCCAGCTGCTGCACGGCGGGCGCGCGCGACTGCGAACTGATGGCGGCGCTGACCTGGCCCTGCTCGGTCGACTTGGCCGCGCGCAGCTTGGCGATCTGTTCGTTGTTGAACCTGATCTGTTCGTCGATGTTGTTGACCGGCAGCTTCTTTACATTCTGTGCCGCCAGACGCTTCGCTTCTTCGAGCCGCGCCTTCGCCAACCGAACGTCGGGATGGTCTTCCGAATATTGCGCCCGCGCCGCTGCCAGCGCCGATTCGGCATTGGCGACGAGCGGATCGCGCTGGTCGGACGTATTGAGATCCGACTTCTGCAACTGCAGTGACTGGTTTTGACGCATCAGGTCGGCAATCTGCATGTCGTAGCCGACGCTGTTGCCGGTGACCGGCGTCGACGACCTAGCCAGCACGCCGCCATATTGCAGGTTCAGCTTGGCGATCTGGTCTTCCAGTCCGCCGATCTCGCGCTTTACGTTATTGCCCTGTTCGGTCAGGAACTGGACCGCCTGGTTCGCATTGGCGACATCGGCCGTCGAATTGAGCTCGACGATCTGCTCCATCAGGCTCTGCGCGATCGCCTGCGCCTTGACCGGATCCGAGTAGCGATACGACAGCTTGAACGCGATCGTACGGTCTTCGGGCTTGGTGGCGTTGAGATCGGCGTCGATCGAGCTCAACTGGATCTCGTCGCGCATCGTGTCGATGACCTGCGACAGCGGCTTGCGCGCGCGGTCCGAGGCATAAAGGTCGTTGGTTTCGATCAGCGCGAGCAGCTTGGGACGCGTAATGATCTGCTGGCGCAGACTCTCGATCCGGCGGTTGATCAGATCGCTGTCGTTGCCGGTCCCGATCACGTCGTTCGGCAGGCTGGGCGACTGTACCAGCAATACCGCGCTCGATTCATATTGCCGCGGCAGGAGGAAGACCGCCGCCAGAGCCGCGACCGCCGCCACGATGATCGGGACGATCAGGAACCACCGACGTTGCCACAGGATCGAGGGCAATTGCGCGATCAGACCGCCACTGCTGGCCGTCGTCACACTCGCGTCGTCACCATTGTAATAGTCGTTCACTGTCCCGCCCCAAAGGAATACTGCAAGCCCACGGCGAGCCCGACATTCGGCTGGCGCGGCGCAAACGACGAATAGATTTTCGCCACGTTCGCGGAGACGTAAGCCGTCAGTTTCTGGTTGATCTGATTGTCGTAGCGCGCCGACGCCGACAGATAATCGACCGCCGGCTGTGTCAACAGAGTCACGTCCCGCGACCGACCGGTCTTGGCATAAGACCCGGATACCGTCACGCGCTCACGCTCCGACAGGCGAGTCGAATAATCGGCGGACACGGTCGTCGACACGCGCACGCTGCCGTTCGCGGTCGGCTGCGGGCTGCGCTGGCCGCTCAGGCAGAATTGCGAGAACTCACCCTGCCGGCACACCCGTAGGCGGGTCGAGATCGACGAATATTTGACGTCGGGCCGACCCGCGCGGCCGTCGATCGTCGTGAACGATCCGCCGATCGACGCCGAATACGTCCAACGCGCGCCGACTTGGCCGTCAACCGACGCCAGGATGTCGATCGTGCTGGCATCGCCCTGACCCAGGTCGAGATAATTGGTCCGGCCATAACCGCCGATCAGTCCGACGGAGAGCGTTTCGTTGATCCGGTGCGACAAATTCAACTCGCCATGCAGCGAGTTGTAATCGTTGAAGCCGGTCGTCTTGAACCGCATCGCCCGCGCATCGAAACTCGCCGACAAATTGGCATAGGCACCCAGGGTCATGTCGGCCGCCACAGTCGACCCATAGGACGTGATGCGCTCACGCTGGCCGAGGATGTTGACGTCGCTGAGCGAGATCAGGGGATCGACGGGCGGCGTCGGCAGCGTCGGGTCCGGCGTGATGATGATCGGGCCGGTGGTTGACAGGCCGGGGCGGCCGAACCCGCTGAACCCACCCTTGTTGTACGTGAAATAGCTGCTGCCGCGCAGCGTGAGCCATTCCGACTGACGCCGCACGATGCCGGCGTTGATGGCGTAATTGTCTTCCAGTCCGTACTTTTTCAGGAACTGGCGAAACTGCAGCGAGCCGTTGATATCGACCGACGTCAATTCGTCGCGGACCGAAATTGTCGGACGCAATTCCGCGGTCGCCGCAATGGCGGCACCGCCGGGATTGGGCTCGTTATAAGGATTGGTTTCCGCCGACCCGCCGATCGACGCGACCATACTCGTCTTGACATCCTGCGCGTGGGCAATCGCCGGCGCACCCGCCATCGCGACCAGCCCGATACAGCGCCCGGCATGCCGAACTGCTCGACTGCGCATTTTCAAACCCCCTTGTCGCGTTTCGCGAAAATTACGGAACGACGACGATATCACCCGTGACCAACGGGACAATGTTCGACTTGTCGAGCAACCCGCCGCCACTGCTACCCTTGAACAGCGACCCCAGCTTGATCTTCAAGGTGATCAACTGGTCGCCCTTGTGACGGATGATCGACACGCCGTCGAGGTTGGCGAACTCCGCCGGTCCCCCTGCCAGGCTGACCGCGTCGAGCACATTGATATAGCGT
>Ga0164294_10004389_pt1 | contig 12298 bp, 7 predicted proteins | sample GEODES005metaG_FD_111479 | JGI IMG/M metagenome (GOLD analysis project Ga0164294, IMG submission 111479) | Oligotrophic lake water microbial communities from Sparkling Lake, Wisconsin, USA - GEODES005 metaG | ecosystem: Environmental > Aquatic > Freshwater > Lake | place: USA: Sparkling Lake... | reverse complement strand
TCTGGAATCCGAGTTAGTGCGGTCTACGGATGTGAATCTGCGGAAAGAGCGCTAAACCCTTGATTCATAAGGGTCTTGTTATTGCCCACAGATTCTGTGGATAACTTTGTTGATAGTCCTGTCGGCAGGTGGTGCGCCCTAGGCGCGGCAAGGGGATTATTAGGTTGATTAAAAATTAGACAAATAATTAAACATTTATTTTTCAATGACTTAGGATGCTTACCCAGGTGCTCCTTTGCCTCTATACAGCCCGGCATGCTGGGAAAAACCCTACACCAATTTTGTGCATAAGTCAGCAAATGGTTGCAAAAAATCCGGGCGGAGGGCGGCACCGAAGCAAATCAAGGACTTAGCCCTCCCGAAGCGGCGAAACCCCGAGGCGGCAGGACGGCTGCAGATATCCAACGCTAAACTACAAACAATGAATGCCAACTAAAATGCAGAATTCAAGAATCGACTATTTCCAGCGCAGGCAGGCTTGGCGCACCGGCATTGGCTTGCGCCTGCGCTTACTGGAACGGTGGGCGCGAACGCACGCTTTAATCGAACCTGAAAACGCAGACCGAATCGACGGGATCTTGACATGTTTGAAAAGTGACACCCTGTCACTTGGCTTCGTAGGGGAAATATCGCGCGGAAAGTCTGAACTGATAAACGCCATTTTTTTCAGCGCAGATTCCCATCCGGTGCTACCGGTCGGCCCCGGACCCACCACCTTATGTCCTACTGAAATTAGATTCCGAGCGCAGTCGACGCCAAGCCTACAGCTGTTGCCGATACAAACCACTGAAGATTCGCGTCCGCTTTTGGCATGGCAGGAGCAACCCGAGTCATGGACACACATAGAACTAGAGGCAGACAATGCCGGGCAAGTGACGGAAGCTTTGCTGCGTATCACTTTGACGCAATCGCAGGACAGCTCAGCAGACCCATCCAAGCAGGAAACCAAACAATCCGCTGGCCTTAGCACCGCCGCGCGCGCGCTGGCGGTACGCGATCGTCAACCTCCCGAATCCCGCTTTGGAACCCGACTTACGCATTTTGGATATGCCGGGCTCGAATGCGCTAGCGGACGAGCCTGAGCGCGCACTCGGTTTGCTTGGAACGTGCGACCTGCTGGTGTTTGTGCTGTCCGCCGACATCGGCCTGACCGCTTCCGAACGCGCGCTATGGCGACAGCACTTAGCACAGGGTGAAGGAGCGGGGTGCGAGCGGTTGGTGGTACTGAACAAGGCAGACGCCTTCTGGGATTCGCGGCATGACGTGCACACCATCGAACGGCAACTGCACCAACAGCGGATGAACGTGGCAACAGCCCTGGGTATTGCCCCTGAACGCGTGGTGAGCGTGTCCGCCAGCAAGGCGAACGCGGCAAAAGGCGCAGGCGATACCGCACTTTTGGCACGCAGCGACCTGCGAAAACTTGAGCAACTCCTGTGGAAAACGCTCTTTGTCACGCATCACCAGCGCCGCCAGGAGGATCTATCCAACGAATTAGCCCTTTGTAAAGCGGCTATGGAGCAAGTACTCCACATGCGAACGCAGGAATTAAAGCAAGAGAAGGAGTTGCTGCTAGCGCAAGAAAGGCCGTTCGCTGGTAAAGGCAAAAACACATCAGTTGACGAAACAGAAATACAGATGGACTATGAAAAACAGAAACTCAAAATACAAGTCATCGAATCTACTTTGTTGACCCTTCTGGAGAAAATCAGACGCACACTGCAAATGCCTGACCTTGCGAGAACGGTCACTACTTTGGCTCAGAATTTGCGACAAAGTGAGGGATTGCCATCCGTCCGTCTTGCCTACGAAAAAGCGCAGAGAGATATTCAATCTACGTGGAGACTGGTTGAGCACTGGGCTGGCGAAATGGGCCAAATATTGGCGGCTTCTGACCCGAAGACGGACTCCAAATCAGAATCCACGCATCAGTCGCCCCCGCCGCTGCAACTCGCCGCCTATGCGGCTTTGCTGAAACAAGCGCTGCATGGGCATCTTCAGTTTCTCGGCAATAGCCAAGTGCACAAGCTAAAGCAAGCCGATTTCACTGCGAAGTTGGTGACCGCAGTGCACACGAGTATCACGGACATATCACAGCAAATGTGCCGTAGCTGTGAAGACTGGCACGCTGAAGCCAGCAAAACTCTGCGCCAAAGGTACTCATTCAACCAAGCCGCGGCGCGTCAAGAGCCTACACAGACTAGCCAGACGACCGAATATGTATCGACCGAATTGCAAGCCCGTGGAGACAAGTTACAGCAGTTGAACCAGACGCTAGACACTTATTTTCTAACCCTCATGGAAGCGAACGGCCTTGAGTAGATACCAGTGACAGCCCAATTCGCTAAAAACAGTACTATAGTTGCAGATAAATTATCGAATAAAAAGAAAAGGGGAGAGTCATGAGAAGTCAAAATGGTCCAAGCCGGGTGTTGGTGGTCGATGACAGTGCCACCATCCGACGCAGCGCCGAGGTTTTTTTGCGTCAAGGTGGCTATGAGGTGATGCTCGCCGAAGACGGCTTTGACGCCTTGTCGAAGATCGGTAGTCAAAGGCCAGATCTTGTTTTCTGCGACGTCATGATGCCCAGGCTAGACGGGTTCCAGACTTGTACCATCCTCAAGCAAAGTGCGGATTTCGCTGACGTACCCGTCGTGATGCTCTCGTCCAAAGATGGGGTGTTCGACAAGGCCCGCGGGAAAATCGCCGGTGCGGCAAGTTACCTCACCAAACCGTTTGGTAAACAGGACATTTTGGATGCAGCAGCGGCTTGGACAAGTGCCGCGGCCAAGCCATGAGATGGCAGTTCAAAAAATTCTCATCGTAGACGACTCGAAGACAGAAAGCTTGGTGCTGTCCGAGCTTCTGATTGGTGCTGGATACACAGTCTTCAATGCGGGTACCTCTGCGGAAGCTTGGAATTTCCTCCAAACCGATCGCCCCGATTTGATCCTCATGGACGTGGTTATGCCAGGCGTCAACGGTTTCGAATTCACCCGCCAGTTACAGCGAACGCAGCGGTATGCGGATTTGCCTATTTTTCTCTGCTCAAGCAAGAGTCTGATGAGCGACAAGCTGTGGGGGCTGCGCCAAGGAGCCAAAGGCTATTTCACCAAGCCAGTGAACGCCACCGCTCTGCTGTCTCAAATTCAAGCCCTCGGATAAGTGAATTCCGATGGCCAAACACATCAGCAATACGGAGGCGCAGACGCATGACGCCCAAGCCGCGCATGGTATTCAACCAGCGCAACCGGCTGCGAGGTGGTTGGCATGTGTTTCCCCGCAAAACCGCTACCTTTTTGTCTTGGATCACACGGGCGAAATAATCCGGGGGCCTACCGTAACGAAAGTCCCCTTTACACAGCCTTGGTTTTGCGGCCTCATCAGCCTGCGAGGCAAGCTGCATGGGGTTATTGATTTGCCCGACTTCTTGGCAATAAGCAGGGGTGCGATTTCAGAGGAATCCACCGGTCTGCGACGCCAGATGGATGAACAAAGCGGCTGTATTTTGACCCTGGGCCCGTCACTGGGAATGCTGTGTGGCCTTGTTGTTGGAAAATTAGAAGGCCTGCGTAGCGCCGAGGATTTCGACCCTGTTCCAGCCAGCGCAGCCCACTGTGGCCCGCTGATCAACGGCATCTACCGCGACCGCAACGGTGGTCAATGGCTGGAGGTCAACCTTGCCGACTTGGTGACCTCCCTCAAAAGGCACTCGATCAGCCTAGCGCAGGCGTCGCTATGAAAAAAGCCGGTGCGGCCAAGACTATCGGGGCGACATCCGTGTCGCAACAGGCCCAAACGGGCAAACCCGCAGGCGAGGCGGTAGCAGATACGAGCGATGACGCCTTCATCACCCTCCCGTTCTTTCTAGGGCGACGCACAGCCCGGCAATTCCGCCGGATTTTCATTGGCGTTCTGGCCTTCAGCCTGCCCATGGTCTTGGCGATCTCGGGCTACCAGTACCTGGAGGAGCGGTCACTCCTCCCGAAAGTCATCGCATCCAGCAGCATGGCGAGCGATATGCGTTTTCTGGGTCGCGCGGCCGACGTCGCATCGCAAGGCAAGACCACTGCAATGGATCAACTGTCAGCACGTTCCACATCGCTGAGCGAATCACTCCGCTTGCTGGAGGCCGAAGACTCTCTGCCCGCATGGGTCGGTGTAGCTGTGGTCCCAAAAGAGCGGATTGCGAACATCGCTGCGCTGGTGCGCCAGGCACAAGTGGCGGGCCAGCGCGTCGCATTGGCGCAGTCCAATGCGCGGGAAACCAAACAACTGGCCAATTCGATCGCAGAAGAAACTACGCGTTTTTCTCAGAATTTGCGCACCACGGCATTTTTCAAGCCGACGGGCATCCTGATTGACGCCGAGACGGAAACATGGAATGCCCTGGAGAATATGGTCGCCTTGACCAAGCAATGGGCGCAGCAACTGCGGTCCGACAACGACGTCGCCAAGCTTGTTGGGCAGATTCTCCCCCAACTGGCGGCGTTTAGCCAGCGTGAATCCGCCTTAGCGCAAGCACTGGCCAACCAAAGAACCAATGCGCCGAAAGATCTGGTGGCCAGTGCGCGTGCAGCCAAGCTCATGCAAACAGCACGCTCCATTGCAGCACTGACCCAAGACCTGCAGAACAAAATAGACGGCATGAAAGAATTGAGAGGGCTTGCTTCTCAAGTAGATTTAGGGGCGGAACAATTGGACGCGGAGGTGCGGGCACTCAGAGATGAACTCCAGCGGGGTCTCCATCACAACGACGCGCAGTGGGTGGTCGATATGTTGCTGCGCGCACTTCTCCTGGTTGCGCTAGTGGGCTTGTTGTACCTGCGGTTCTCACAGCAGGACTACGCACAGCAGCAGGCCGACAACCTGCGCCGGAACACACTCTTGCAACTGCAATGGGCCGAGGCCGCTACCCAAGAGGCAAAACAGGCCAATGAGACCACGCAATTGGCCATATTACGGTTGATGCAAGAACTGCAAGATATCGCCTCCGGCGACCTCACCAAGCGGGCTACTATCAGCGAGGCCGTAACAGGCGGTATCGCTGATGCAGTGAACTACACCGTGGAAGAACTGCGTATGCTGGTCGTTGGCGTACTACGAACCGGTGAACGGGTGATGTTGACGATCGCCCAGGTTGACGCCACTTCCTCGGTTCTGCTGGAATCCTCTCGAAGTCAACTGTCAGCCATGCGCACGGCAGGCCAATCGGTTGTACACCTCGCCCGGCAAGTGGACACCATATCAGCACAAGCCCAGGTATCCGCTGAAGTAGCACGCCAATCCCGCGCGGCAGCGCAATCCGGCCTGGATGCCGTTCAGGAAGCCATCAACAGCATCAACATGCTGCGCGACCATGTTCATGAGACATCCAAACGCATTAAACGTCTAGGAGAATCGTCCCAAGAAATCGGAGAAATCACTGCACTGATTTACGGTATAACCGAACAAACCAATACCTTGGCAGTCAACGCCGCCATTCAGGCGGCTTCTGCCGGTGAGGCCGGACGGGGATTCTCGGTCGTCGCTGAAGAGGTAGGTCAACTGGCCGAACGCTGCGCCAATGCGACGCGGCAAATCACCACATTGGTCATTGGCATACAGACAGATGCGCAAAACGCCATCGGGGCGATGGAACGATCGGCCCAGAGTGTTGTGGAGGGTACAAAACTATCCGACCGCGCGGGTGTAGCGCTCAACGCAATTAACCAACTATCGACGGATGTGACATCGCGCATTGAAAAGATCGCCGACACGGCCAACCAGGAATCGGAATCCGCCAAAGCAATAGCCCACGGCATGCAAAACATCGTCGGGCTGATCGAACAGACATCCCACGGCACACAGCTTAATGCCGACAAGGTTCAGGGCTTGCGCAGCGCCGCAGACGATCTGCGCGAGTCGGTAGCCCGATTTAACGTGACCTGATGCTATGAGTGACCTGCTGCAATTTTCAAGCGAAACCGATCCAAGCACGGGAGCAGCGAAAGACCTGGGACCCTTGGCCTGGGTGCTCACTGACCTGCGCCAATCGATGCCGATGGCGATCCTGGGTCTACGCCGGGCGGCACGCGCGTCCAAGTCGGCGGCACTGGAGAGCGAGGGCTGGCAGGATGACCTTAACCTGCTTTCAGCACAACGCCAGTTCGAGCAAGCCGCCGGTGCCTTGGCCTTGGTTGGCCAATTGGAGACTGCAAAAATACTGAATGAAGCCAAGACCGCCGTAGAAACTTTTATCCAAAAACCGGCGACCTGCACAGAAGAGGCCGTAGCGCAGATTCATCGCGCCAGCCAGGCTGTCATTAACTTTTCCCAAGCGCGTTTAAGCGGGCACACCTACTCCCCCGTCGCGCTGTTCCCAAGCTATCGGGCGGTTCATCGCATTCACTACACAGGTCACATCCATCCTGCAGATTTATGGCCGTCGCTTTGGCGCTGGCAGGCGCTTGCGCGCCCACCTGTGCCTGCGGGGACCATGCCTACGGGTGACGACCGGATGGCGATGTTTGACCAAGCCTTGCTCGGAAGCCTACGCAGTGCCGACCCCGCTTCGGCGCAGAAAGTCGTCGAATGGTGCAGCGCGCTGGCCCACGGCAGCAGCGATGAACTACCCAGCACCTACTGGCATATCGCTGCCGGATTTTTCGAAGCGGTCAGCCTCAACCTTCTGACCCATACGTTCGAGATCAAACGTGCGATGACCGCACTGCGCGGATCCTTCATCCGCCAGCACCTCGGGGCAGAGCAATTGGCGCAGCACGCCCGTGAGATGCTTTTTTTCTGTGCTTGCGCGCGTCCCAGTCCGGATCTCAACGCACCCCACTTAGAGCTGGTCCGTAAAAGTTACGGCTTGGCGGACGCATCGGCCATTGACTACCAAACCGATACCTTTAGCGAGCGCGACCCCCAGCGCTGGGCCGCACTGCACGAAAAGTTAAGCGCATTGATCGAAACTTGGGCTGCCGTGATGAGCGGTCAGAAATCTGAAATTCCCGTTATCACCGCGCAATTGGCAGACCTGAGCGCCTTGGCAACACAGGCGGCCCCCTTGTCTGCCGAATTGCTCCGGGAGCTGATGGGCTACCTCCACACCCTTCAGCAATCCCAGCAAGCTCCCAGCGGTGCCATCAACATGGAAGTCGCGGTCGCATTGCTGACGCTGCAGGCGGCGTGCGAAGACCCCTACTCCGCAGGCGAACTGTTGGACCAGCGTTGCCAACAACTGACGCGGCGGCTGCGCCAAGCGCGTCAGACCCAGCATGTCGAAGCCCTGGACGATTGGATGCTGAAAATCTTCCACCGTGGTGCCACCGAGCGCTCCATGACCAGCCTGGTCAGCGCACTGAACAAGGTACTGCAAGGGATTGAGCGCTGTTTAGAGCGCTATTTCGCAGACGCAGCGGACGCCCGTGCGTTACCGCAGGCACTGGATGAACTGGAGCAGGCAAATGGCATATTTGCGATGCTGGGCTTGGAGCAGGCTCACTTGGCGACAAAGCACCTGCGCGGACAAATCTCCAGCATGGCCCAGCAGCCGACATCCGGCGTGATTTCTCACGCAACCCAAACGCTGTGGGCTGCCAATTTGGGGGCCTTGCGCGTTGTCACTGACACACTGGTACTCCAACCGGCTTTAGCGAAAACGCTTTTTTACTTTGATGCCTCAGCCGGGCAACTGGTCCCAAGCGCGTTGCCGGCACAGGCCCGCCCCGAACCCATGCCTATTGAGGCAGAGAATTCGGATCTGCTGCTTGGGCACGAAGTACCAGCGCCGGTGGAAGTACCGCCAACCCGGAGCCAGGCTTCAGTCGCTGACCTGACAGATGGCCCGGATGCGGAAATCTTGGCGGTATTTTTCGTAGAGGTCAGACAGCTGCTCACCCAAGCGGACCACACGATACGGGGCGCGGCTTCCCCCGAGGTACAAATAGAGGACATACGGGTCGTTCGCCGGGCATTCCACACGCTCAAGGGCGGCGCCCGCATGGTCGGCTTAAATGAACTCGGCGAAGCGGCGTGGGCGTTGGAGCAACTCTGTAATGCCTACATGGCACAAGAACGCAGCTTGGATGGCCACATCCTGCCACTATCGCACCAAGCCTTGCTGTGCTTTCATGAATGGATTGACGCCATCGAACACGACCAGGCAGTCATCTGGGATGCAAGCGAGTTCCGCATCAGCGCTGACGCGCTGCGGCTTGGGGGCACCATGCGCCCTCTTCGAAACGATCCGGTCGCAACGCCCGTCGCGGAGCTGTACCGAGAAGTCGGGCCCTTGCGGCTCAGTGCAAAGTTGTTCCAGGTCTTCACGGCAGAAGCCGCAGACCGCATCGACCGGCTTGGACAACTGGTGCAGCAGATGGCCTTGGACACAGAACCCGATCCGAACCACCCCCAATCTATTCAAAACTTGCTGCATGCCCTACACGGCAGCGCATCAACCGTGGGGTTTTGGGGGCTGGCCACCGTGGCCCGTGTCATGGAGCAAGCGCTGCAAGGTTTCACGCCCAGCGCCACCATCCCAATACTGACGGCGGTGCAGCTGTGCATCACCGAAATGCAGCGGCTGTTGCAAAGGTTCATCGAAGGCCATCTAGAGGATGCGCAGCCCGACGTACTTGCCTCGCTCGAAGCGTCAGTCCCAGTGGATCGCTCCCCAACGCTGGAGGCGGACGGGAATACGCTGGATGCGGACCTCTGGCCAACGTTTCGCGACGAAGGTCGCGAACTACTGCCTGCACTCGACCGTGCCTTGCGCATGTGGACAACCCAACCCGATGACACCACCCATGCCGATCAGGTGCGCAGGCTTTTGCACACGCTCAAAGGCAGCGCACGATCGGCAGGCGCAGCGCAACTCGGCACGATGGCACACAGCTTGGAGTCCGCCCTATCCGAAAAACCAGAAGGGTTGAGCAACGATGCTTGGTTATCGGCCGCCATGGACTACCTGGACACCATGCTGGCGCATTTCGATGGGCTGCAGGGGGTAGCCTCCACGGGTCTTACATTCGCCCCCGCGCCGCAAGCTCAAACGCAAACGCAAACGCCCACGATTGATCCGCCAACGCAAGATCCGCGGCGCACGGTTCGCGTCAGCGCAGAACACTTAGACAGGGTTTTAAGCCAATGCAGCGACGTGTTGGTCGCGCGCTCACGCATGCAATCCAGCGCTGGCTCCATGCTGGTCACGCTGGAGCAACTCTCCCTGAATGCGTCCCGTCTGCGCGAGCAATTGCGCACCCTGGAGATGCAAAGTGATCTCCAAATAAAGTCGCGCAACAATACAACCGACGGGAATTCGCAAAGTCTTGACCCACTCGAACTTGATCGCTTCACGCGCTTGCAGGAAATAAGCCGGATGATGGCCGAATCAACCGACGATCTGGGCGCTTTGAATAAAAATCTGCGCGACGGTCTGACCGAACTCGACCGCGATCTCGTGCTGCAAAAACGCCACGGCCAGGAACTTCAGCAAGAAGTCCTGGGTATGCGCTTGGTCGCTTTCGACGGTGTCTCGGATCGCTTGTACGCGGTCGTACGGCAGGCCGCCAAACATAAGGGGCGCAGCGTGCGCTTGGACATCAAGGGAAGCGGTACCGAAGTGGACCGCAGCATGTTGGAACGCTTAGCCCCCTGCCTGGAGCATCTGGTGCGCAACGCGGTGATGCACGGCATTGAGACCAGCCCCGAACGCCTGGCGCTGGGTAAACCGCCAACCGGAGAAATCAGCGTCGCGGTTCAGCAACTTGGGCAGCAGATCCACATCGATGTGCGAGACGATGGCGCGGGGCTACGCAAAGACCGGATCCGATCAAAAGCCATTGCGCAAGGTCTGCTGACAGACGATGCGGACCTTAGCGATGAGGATGCCATTGCCCTTTTGACACGATCTGGATTTTCCACATCAGAGGACGTGAACATGTTCGCGGGGCGGGGGGTTGGAATGGATGTGGTGCAAACCGAAGTGCGCGCCCTGGGCGGGCACCTGACCATCCAATCAGAGCCGGGTCGAGGCTTGTTTTTCAGCATGTTTTTCCCAATCACCACCGGGCTCACCCAGGTCGTTTTGTTCCGCGTGGGCGACCTCATCTTTGGCGCACCGCGTGCGACGCTTCTTCAAGTTCTGCAGCAACCCGCTGCGCCAGACCGTCCGTCAGCTACCAAGCTGCAACTCCAAGGGCATGGCGAAGTGGACTTGTTTTGGGGGGGTGATCTACTCGAAGGCCCCGATCCGGCCCCATTGGAAACCCGGCACCCGGAAACTATCGCAGTCTTTGGCAGCCCCGGTTCGGTGGTGGCGCTGCGGGTCACAGAAGTCCTGGGTGACCGGGAGATGGCCGTGAAAGACCTGGGTCCCCAACTCTCCAAACTGCCGGCCCTGGTGACCGTGTCGCCGCTACCGACAGGGGATCTGGTCTTGATTTACGACCCCCTGGCGCTGGCGCAGGCATACGGTAAGGCAGCACACCGCCGGCAGTTGGCCAGAACGGCCCAGGATCCGTATGGTCCAGCGCAACCCCAAGCCGCAGGCTCGGGTTACATCACGGTTCTGGTCGTGGATGACTCCATCACGGTGCGCCGCGTCACGCAGCGACTGTTGACGCGGGCAGGCATGCACGTAGTACTGGCGAATAACGGCCTGGATGCGCTGAACAAAATGAAGACGCTGCGGCCCGACCTGATCCTCAGCGACATCGAAATGCCGCATATGGATGGCTTCGATTTGGCGCGCGCGGTGCGCGCCGATCCGCATACGGCCGACATCCCCTTCATCATCATCAGTTCCCGCGTAGGGGAGAAGCACCGCGGCATCGCGCTAGCGCTTGGCGTCAACGACTACCTTGGAAAACCCTACTCCGAGGACGTGCTACTGGGCGTGGTGCGCACGTATTTTCCAGACAGAGCACTTGCCTGACGGGCGTAGGACCCGTCCATCACCACGGGGCCAAAACCGCCTTCACATCAGAAGCTGTCAACACTTCCGACAAAACCACCGGCGCTTGGTCTTTGCGGTACAGCACGTAAACCGGTACACCGCTGCGCCCGAGCTGCCCCAGCGCCACGCTGATCGCCGGATCGCGCAGCGTCCAATCAGCCCGCATCAGCGTCACGTTTTTGGCCGCGAATGCGTTGAGCACCTCCGGGTCAGACAGCACGGTTTGCTTGTTGTACTGGCAGGTAATGCACCAGGCGGCGGTGAAGTCCACAAATACCGGCCGCCCGGCCTGCATCTCGGCGGCAACCGCCTGCGTACTCCAGGTGGACCAAGTCACGGCACGGCTGCTGGATTGGGCCTGTGCGGGCGCAGTGGGCAGCGCCTTGGCAGCGTCCACTCCCGCCATATGCCACAAGACCCATAACAACCACAGCACCGTCGCAGCGATCGGAATGGCCATCACCTGGCGCAAACGCAGCATCCAGGGCCCTGGTCGGGGCAACCAGGCCGCCAGCTGGGGCATGCTGCTGACCAGCGCAAACGGCAGCGCCAAGCCGAGTCCCAGGGCAGCAAAAATGCCCAGCGATTGCGCGGCAGGCAAGGTCACGGCCAGACCCAGCGACGCACCCATAAAAGGCGCGCTACACGGCGACGCCACCGCGACCGCTAACACGCCGGAGAAAAACGCATCGGCTACCGGGTGGCGCAATTGCACGCCGGCCCAACTGGCGGGCAACACCTGCCCGAACTCCAGCCAACCCATCAAATTGAGGGCTATCAAGGTGAACAGCAGCGCCAAACCCGCCACGACGACGGGTGACTGCATTTGAAAGCCCCAGCCCAGTTGCTCGCCCCCAGCCCGCAGGGCCAGCAGCACCGCACCGAGCGCCAACATCGCCAGCAAGACCCCGGCGGTATAGGCCAGCCCCGGCAGGTGCGCAGCCAATCCAGTGCGGCGCTTCTGGTTGGCAAGCCCCAAGGCTTTGATCGCCAAGACCGGCAGCACGCAAGGCATCAAATTCAAAATCAAGCCACCCAAGAAGGCTGCCGCCAACGCAACGGCCAAAGACGTGAACGAAGCCGTGGCTTGCACCGGGGCTGCGGCATTGGCCGCCAGCGCAGCAGCCAATGCCGGAATGACCGCGCCCGCGGCATCCGCACTGGCCAGCGCAGGCCAGCTGCCCTGCACCGGGGCCGCGACAACCAGGCCCGCGCCATCCCGCGCCAGCACCACCGTGAGGTCTGCGACCTCGTCCACCCGTTGGGCAGACATGGGTAACCGAGCGGACCACGACGCGCCCTGCCACACCTGCGTGCCCGGCTCGGGCTCACCGCCGGTGCGCACCGCGTCGCCCT
>Ga0164294_10004386_pt1 | contig 12301 bp, 14 predicted proteins | sample GEODES005metaG_FD_111479 | JGI IMG/M metagenome (GOLD analysis project Ga0164294, IMG submission 111479) | Oligotrophic lake water microbial communities from Sparkling Lake, Wisconsin, USA - GEODES005 metaG | ecosystem: Environmental > Aquatic > Freshwater > Lake | place: USA: Sparkling Lake... | reverse complement strand
GTCGCAGTGTGCCAGACTTTCGGCTGCGGGACGGCACGCGGCTCAACGAGCATTTGCGGGACGGGCGGGGGTTGCTTCTCGACTTTGGCGCGGTTGAATCGCTGCGGTCGCTGGCGGCGCGCTGGCATGGCCGCGTCGATTATCTTGGAGCGAGCAGCGACGATCGCATGGGCATCACCGCCCTGCTGGTGCGGCCCGATGGGATTGTAGCATGGGCCTGTAATGGCACCCCAGGTGACGATGTTGAGCAGGTGGCGAACCATTGGTTTGGCAATCCACGATCACGTGAGCACGCATAGAGCATCACGGGCCCGGCGGGTTACCGGCACCGTCGCGTTGCGACCCTGAAAGCGGGAAAAGCGCGCCCAAGCGGCCCTCATCGGGCGGGGTCGGATCAACCGGGCCGCTTTGTGCAGTTCGAGCGAGGAAGAGGCTCGCCTCCTGCCAGCGGGCTTGAACCGGCCGAGCAGCGCGTAACGACGCGCCGCCACCGATGCGCGCAGTGTAAGCCATCGTCTCGGCCGGAAGCGTCGCGGTGCCTGCGACGTAACGCTCATATCTGCCTGGCCCCGCGTTATACGCGGCGAGCCCGCCAGCCATGCCATAGCGGGCCGCGAGCTCGGCGAGATACATGGCGCCGCCGATCATGTTGCGGCGCGCGTCAAACGGATCGGCCCCGAGATTGTATCGGGCGCTCAGATAGGTCCAGGTTGCCGGCATGATCTGCATGCATCCCATCGCCCCCTTGGGCGATACGATCCGGGCGTTGCCGCCGGACTCCGCCATCATCACGCGCAGCACGATATCGACCGATAGGCCGGAGCGGCTAGCGGCTTCTGAAGCATACCCCGCGCAAGCGTTGCCCGTGCGAGGCGGAGCCGGCTGTGCGGTGCTCGACGTACCGCCAGCGAGCAGTACGATCGCGCAGAGGCACCGGAGAGAACCGGCGCTCATGACCAGGTCCACAGCGGTAATGCGCGCCCGACAATCCGGCGGCGGTCGACCGCTCCGAAATAGCGACTGTCGAATGAATCTCGCCGGTAAGGTGCGATCAAGAACACCTCGCTTGCTCGCAACCGCCGGCATCCCGACCACGCCGGCAGCGGGCGGCCGAAGCGATCGCGCGGCAGCGCGGAGGCGACGGGCCGCGCGTCGATCGTGACGCGCACGCCGATGCGACACACAGTCGCGCCGCTTGCGGCGGCGACGGGCTTGATCAGCAGTACGTTAGCTTCGACGTAGCGGCGCTCGGCCATGAAGCTCCCGAGGGTAGGCCACGGTCGCAACGCGACCAGATCGCCGACCTGCGGGGCAGCACCCGACTCGATGCGGTAGAGGCCCAGCGGCACGCTCGCCGATGCGTTCCATACCAGCCGCAGCTGTGGACGGTGAAAGGTGGGAAAGAGCAACAAAGCGAGCGCGCCGCCGCTGCAAGCGAGCAAGCCGACGCGCAGCGGATGGCGAAGCGAGCAACGCGGCGCGGTGACCGCATCTGCCGAACTGGCGGGACCCTGTTCCATCAGCCCTGCTCCGGGGCGTGATCGCCGGGCCGGCGCGCGGCCGGCAGCACAGTGCCGTTGTTCGGGTCAGACGTGGATGCGCACGCGCCGCGGTCGGCCCAGGCGCGCAAATCCTCGAGCGTGTAAACGACGCGCCCGCCGATCTTCCGGTAGGCTGGACCGGTGCCGTAGGTGCGATGCTTCTCGAGCGTGCGCGCCGAGAGGCCGACATAGTGGGCGGCCTCCTTGGTGCGCAGATAACGTGTGTCCTTGATGATGTCGGGCATGACCGGGCTCCTTGGTGAGGCAAGCGAGGCGCCTGCCAAGCGCCTCGCGAACCCGGTCATCATCGGCGACGAAAGAAGACCTGTGGTGGCCGGAAAGAGGGGGTGAGCGTTCCGACCACATCGCAAGCGAGCGATCGGCTATGATGGCGGGCGTGGTCCCAACAGTCGTCTATATCCTTGTCCGATCATATCCTCGCCCACATCAAGCAGGCGGCGAAGGTCCGATCGTTCGGAGCTCGTCCGCCAATCGGGCGGCATTGGGTCGAGCAGCAGTTCGGCGATGTCGCGGAGCGACGCGCCTTGCCGGGACAGATCGTGGACACAGAGCATCGCCGCGTGACGGCGAGCGTGGGCAAACGGCACATGGCGAAGCGGGGTGCCGTGGCCGATTGCGCGCCGGAAGGTCGTGGCGGCCTGAACGCGCGCCGTGTGTCCGTTGTCTGGATGAAGATAAATGCCGAAGCCGCCGCCCCTGGCAGGGGCAAGGCCGGAAGGCAGCCAGAGCGAAAGCTCGGGTGCGCCGCGTCGACGGATCAGGAGGTGCGTACCGCCCGGCGATCCGATCCGGAACACGCGCTCGCCCCAGCGCTCGAACAGGAAGCGGAGATCGCCGATGGGCCGCGCCCACGGTACGGGGCGGACGATCGTGAGGACGGAGGTATCAAGCTCGGGATTCCAGGCGACCGCCGGCGCCTCGACTGCGCCGGTGTTGGGATCGGGCGCGAAAGGTGAGCCCCCATTGGGACCACCTCCTTGCCAGCGGGTGCTGCGCGATCGTGATGAGCGTTCGGGCGGATCGCCGTGCGATCGCTTCGCCGGTTGTGCTGACACGTCGTGCCGACGCCGCCGCCGAGCGCCAAAGGTCGCGGAATTCGGAATTGCGCCGAAGCCATTCCCAGGCGAATCCGCGTGCATCCAATGCGGTCAGGGCCTGATAGTCGGCGGGTAAGCGTAAGCGATGATAACCTGGCATCGTAATCTCCTCGATGCCCCCTGCGACCATAAGCTATGTGGCCAATGTTGCAGTGCGCAATGAGGCCACGCCTTATCGGGAAATAAGCCTCCGCTTATCGCAAGTGGTTAATAATTAACGCCAAAATGGATCAAACGAAAGCCCCGCCCGGTCGATCCCGGGCGGGGCTTGGTCGGTCCGGCTCAGTCACCGTTGCGGCGGCTCGGGCGCGACCAGATCAGGTTGAAGGTCTCACCGTCCTCATCGTCGAAGAGGTTGGCGTAGATCGGGGCGGTGAAGCTCGGATCGTCAAGCTTGAGGCCCAGATAGTCACGGCCCTCGTTGGACTGCTTGGTCCAGGCGGCGCCGATCTCGGCCCGGCCGACCATTACCCGGTGCGAGGGAGCGTTGTCGTTGGCGCGGTTGCTGTCGGGAACGATGCGGACGCCCTTGGCCTGAACGCTGAGAGTGACGATGTCGCCGACGAACTCGTTGTTGGCGGTCTTCTTGAAGGTGCCGATGGTAGCCATGTTAAGTCTCCAGTCTTGATCCACGAGGTCCGTGCCCATCACGGTCTCGATGGCTTGGGACATGACCGGGGCTGCCGCGGCTGCAGTCGTCAGACCTGAAGCGTCAGCGGAAGACGGCGGCGGGGCGCTTTTTTGACCCGCGAGGAATGCCGGCGCAGCCGGCAGGGGAAAAAAGTGACCCAGAGCCGTTGCGGCCATGAGCGGCAGAGGCGAAGCCGGTCCCGATCATCAAAGCCATGAAGAGAGGCCGTTTGGGCACTGGCCTGGATCCGCCAAGGGAGACGTGGCGCCTTTCTCGGAGCCCTTCCAGAAGCCCGTCTTCCCGATCGTGGTTTCGGATACTGACGCTGACAGACAGGACGGTCGCCCTGTCCTCGTGCCCGCGCCGATAACACTGCCGTTCCGGGGAAGAGCTAGGTCTGCGCGAATCAGCCGTCCATCAAGCTCACATGAGGGTTGCGCTTGTGGGCGACGCCTTCGTTCCGAACCACCCGCCGAAGCGCCCAATGACGACGGTAGGGGATTGAGACGCAGCCGATCGGCGCCTCCTCCCGGCCATGACGAGAGATGGATAAAAAAAAGCCCCGCCCGGGATCGACCGGGCGGGGCTTGTTTTGGAGCCTGCAGGGTTCGAGGATCAGAGCGCGGGGCGGAGCATCCGCTGGGCGGCAATTGCGGCGCAGAGGACCGCGGCGACCGCGCCTGCGACGATGCCGGTGGTGCCGACAAGCACGCCCAGCGCGTGTGCGAACGAATAGCCCGTAAGCGCCGCCGGGACGGCGAATAGAAGAGCCAGGGCGATCCGGGCATAGGGGTTGGCGAGCTTCAGTGCCGCCGCGCGGCTCGCAGCGATCACGCCCATGAAGGCGATGACGCCGACGGCGGTCGATGCGAAGGCCGAGCAACCGAGTTGGTGGGCGGCAAGGCCGGCGGCGACGCCGAGCGCGATCGGGAGCGCCAGGGTGGCGCCCGCGAAGAGCTGGTAGATCAGAAAGCCGAACCCGATAAGGGAGAGAGGCAAGAGAATCGGCATGGCGTCAGGTCCTTTCACAAGGGGTCGACGCGCTTCCACCAGCCACCACAGCGCGTCAGAATGGTAGCAGAAATGACCCGCCAGCGAAACCGTTGGCGGGATCATCTGGTCGAGCCGAATTGTCGTATCAGCTTGCGTAGACATCATATTCTCGGATCACGCGCTCGACGTCGCCGTCATAGTCGTCGCTCGGCATCGCGTTGTATCCATGGTCGGTCTCGATCAGGATGATGATGACCTTGAGGGTGCAGGCGAGGTTCCAGGCGTAGCGCTGTGCGGCTTCGAGGCTCATGATCGGCTCGCGTCGTTGGGAAGCGGGGGCACTCCCCGCTCGACAGGCGCCGACGCATCCGGGCCCGCGACCGCGATCACCGCGTCCGTGAGGGCACAGCCCGAGCAGCGGCCGCATGCGCAGCATAGCGGACCCTTTATGGGTTGATCGGACAAGGTCGAGGGTCCGGAGAGGAATAGCGCCTCAAAGAGCGGGGATTGGCGCCGCGATCGAACTGAGCGTGCAATCGAGAAATGAAACAGCCCCGCTCACGGCGGGGCTGTTTGTTGGCGGGGGACGCCGGGATCGAACCGGATGCCCGTGAGGCACAATCCGCTTATCAGGCGGTTGCCAGCACCATGCTGACGTCATCCATGATATCGGTTAGGTGGAAACTAGCGGCGAGATGTTCAAGGGGAGACCTTTTTGCCGCCGAAGCTCAATCGATCTCGCCTCGGCGCACGCGGCGCTCATGTTTGTAGTCAAAGTGACGGTCGATCGCTGCGATGAGCGGCATCTTGAGAAACGACCAACTTGGCGCGAAGTGCGGCTCGAATAGGTCACCGACGAGCCCGTGGTCAAAGGCCTCGAAATGGCTTGCAAGAGCGACGTCGAGAACTTGACGCAACAACCGCGCAAGCGTGTTAACGTCGGCTACCGTCTCGAACGCGAAGTGCTTCCCCTTATCAAAGTTAGCGAGGTCGCGTTCGACATTGCGCGATGAAACGTGCGTCGTGGTCGAGAGCGCACCGTAGAGGCTTTTCGCGGACTGCCGGAACGCGCTGCCCCCGACTTCATCAAGCATCCCAAACCGAAGGCTATCTACAACCTGGTCGAAGCGCTCGCGTCCGAGCCCGTCGAGCGCCGCCGCCTTCTCAGCCACGGTTCGCGGCGGGATTGTGCCCTCGGTTTCGCCATTTTGCCGAAGTGTTGGGGAGCCCTGATCGAGCCACAAGGCCTTCACCGAGGCTTCTACCAGAAAGCGCATCTCGCGCTTCGCAGGATCATGCAGGCCCTCCTTAATCATGTGGCTAGCCGCGATCATTGACTGGACGAAGTGGGGCTTGATCCGAAGCGAGATTAGCTGCTCGAAGAAGGCCGGATTCCGCGTTGCCATCAGGTCGATGGCGTTGATGCCGAGACCATAGTCAAGGATATAGCGATCGATCTGTCGCATCGCTCCCTTGTAGGCGTCGCTCTCTCGCAGAGCGGCATGCTCTTCGGCGCGGCGCTGCTTTTCGAACACGATACTACGGACCATCTCAGCAAGCGGATCGGCCTCGGGGTCGCGAGTGGACATGGCGCATACTTAGCTCACAAAGGGCGTAGCTGTGAACGTCTGTTCCGGGTTCTCTGACGGGGTGCAGCCGAGCGTTGGCAACGGAGGGGTGCGTTGCTTTCGGGCCGCTTCGGGACACGCTGATTTCAGGTCAGTCGCTTGCGGAAATCCCAAAGCCGAATGCCCATCTTGCGCGCCTTATCGGCGAGATTGTCCTGGATGCCGGTGCCGGGGAAGATGATGACGCCTCTCGGCATTTCCTCCAGCATCGCATCGTTGCGCTTGAACGGAGCCGCTTTCTTGTGGCGCTCCCAATTCGGCTTGTAGGGCTTTTGCGGGACATTGCGGTCGCGTGCCCAGCAGGCGGCGATGCGTTCGGCGCCGGTCGGCGTCGCGCCGTGCAGAAGGATCATGTCGGGCAATTGCGCATGAACCTTGTCGAGCGTCGCGTAGATCAGCTGATGATCGTTGAAGTCAGCGCCGCCGGTAAAAGCGATCCGGACGCCACCCGGATTGAGGACACGGGCGTCCTGATACGCGCGTTTGTCGATCTGCCGACGGCTGTCGAGAACAGCTGATGTCAGCATCTTGCGGTTGACCATCGCACCCGAGCGCGGGAGCCAGGCCTTGCGAATGTGGGTGCGGAACTGGTCGGCGGCCGTGTCGCGGAGAAATTCCATGGTGTCGCGGCGTTCGAGCATCGTGATCCCCTCGGCGATCCGGCGTTCGAGCTCGACCGATTTGACCTCGCTGCCGTCCTGTTCGCGCTGGAGGCGCTTCTGCTCCCGCTCATTGTCGTCGAGCTCGCGTTCGATCCGCTCGCCGGCACGGTGGAAGACGTTGACGATTCCCCAGGCCAGATCCTCGAGGTCGGGTTCGATCCGCGTGTCGATCAGCGAAGACGCGATGGCATCGAAGATGTCGGCGATCGCGCCGCCAGCGATGCGGGCGTCGGGCAACGGGCGATGATCGGGCTCGTCCTCGAAGGGCCGATGGCCATAGAGCTGCATCTCTTGCAGAAGGTAAGCGGTGGAACCGGGCTGCGGTTCGTCCGCGACGGGATCGTTGTCGGTCGTCATGCTGGCCTCCGTCGTCTGTAGCCGCGCCTCTCGCGGCCTTCCTGGCGACGACCGGCGGCGGGCGGATCGGGCCTGCACCGCGCGCATGCGCGGCCGGAGCGCCAGCGGAGGATGGCGGAGCCAAGGCTATTTTGATTCGCGCTGCAAAGGGGCTTCAGCCCCGGCGGAAAATAGCCGTGAGCGAAGCCATTGCCGGCCTGGGCCGGCTGCCGCAGTCGCCCTCTCGAGGAAGGCCGGGCGCGGCCTCTCTATACGAGGGATGCCTTGCGGCCGCTGCTCGAGTGCGATGGGGACCGCTGAACTTAGCCGTTTCTCAGCAGCCGCTCGGCATCCTCGGTCCGAAGCTGGGCGCACAAGCTCGCCGCCAGTCGTTCCCGGCCGAAGGCGCGAAGATCGGTGTTGAAGTCATCGAACTGCGGTTCGAGCGGCACGATGTCGATTCCAGCCTCGGTCGCCCGTTCGGTGAGCGTCATCAATGCGCCCGTGCCCGCAGGATCATCATCGCGTGCGACATAGAGGCGCTGGAGTCCGGCCGGAAACCGGACTGCCGCGAGGTGGGCGGCCGACAGGCCCGAGATCGCGGGCGCGGTAACGACCTGACGCAGCGACAGCATGGTCTCGATTCCTTCGCCGGCGAACATGATCGTGGACGCGTTCCCGAAACGCACACCCATGCCGAGGAGATCGCCCATCGCCCTGCGCGGCGTTGCGATGGGTGCCTTGCCTGAGCCCTCAGGTGTGAGCCATGTGCGGTGACAACCGGTAATGGTGCCATCATCGGCGGTGACGGCGGCGATCAGCGCGGGAAAGACGTTCGGCGTTCCCGGCGCGTCTTCCTCGGACGGGCGATAACAGCAGCGAGGATGGAAACGCAGCCAGCGTTCCATGCGAACATCTAAGATGCCGCGATTGATGAGATAGCGTTCGGCGAGCGTGCCGGCGATCGGGCGCGACGCAGCAAAGAGACGCTGCGCGGCTTTACGCGACCCTGCCGGTGCTGCGGGCTGGTTTGGGTCGAACTGGGACACCTCACGCGGCAGTGCCAGGAAGCGGCGCGCCTCGTCGAGCGTGTCTGAGAGAAGGCGGTGGCCGCAGTTGAGCCCGATCAGATCGAGCAGGTCGCCGTGATCGCCAGTGGCGGCGTCGGTCCATTTGCCTGCCGCTCCTTTGCCATGTTCGCCGCCCTTCAGCCGAACATAAAGGCTGCGACCCTTGGACCCATGGACATCGCCCGCGATCCAGTAGCGACCCTCGCGGTGGCCCGCAGCGAGATAGTGACGGCAGACGCTTTCCGCATTGCGGGCGAGTTGCCGGGAAAGGTCCGACGCGGTGCCGGCCATGGGCATCTCCACGAAAAGAACCGGGGCCTGCCATGCGACAGGCCCCGGATGAGAAGGAGCTATTCAGCCGCGATGGCGAAATGCTCTTCGCTCACGCCGCCATCCTGCTCCGGACCCGGTTCGACTGCCACAGCCGGCTCGCCGTCGATCGCCGCCGCTTCTTCGACCGGTTCGACAGGCGGCGTGCGCAGTGGCTCTGCCAACCAGCCGCTGCCCTCAATCAGGCGTTCGGCCTCTTTCGCCATATCGGGCTTCTTCAGACCGGTAAGACGGGCAGCGGCTTCGGCGCCCTTGGCATCATCGACGGCGCTCAGGATGCGCGCCTTGGTCACGCGGCCGAGATAGTTGTCGACCGTGGCGGTCCAGCCGGCTGCGACCATATCAAGATCGGCGGCACGGGCGAGGACGTGGCTGTGCTCGATCCTGCCCGAGACGGTCCGCGCGGAGACGCGGCCGTCATTATAGCGATTGGCCGGTTCCCAGACCGCGTTGATCCCGAACGACGCGCAATGGGCGAAGAGTGCCGCCTGGTCATCGGCGCTGAGCGCGATCAGCACTTCCCAGAGATCCTGAGGCTGATCGGGCAGGCGCTCGGCCCAGCTGTCATGCCGCGCGTCGATCGCGCGTGCCGAGGCGCTGTCGCCTAGGCCCGGCGCATGCGTGCCCAAGCTGCCGCCCCGCACCGAAATCTCAACGCAGCTCGTGCCCGACGAATAGTGATAGAAGGTGTCGAGCGTGAGCGCGTGGAGAACCGCGGCGAAGGCGACCTGCGGGTGACAGGCGATCGCGTTGCGCAGCGCGAGCGTGCGATGCGTGGTCAACTCAGTGACCAGCCGGTCGGGCAGCGGACGCAACAGATCGTCCTGTTCGTCCTCTTCGCCGCCGTCATCGGCACCCTGCGTGCCGCCAACCGCGATGATCGCCGGGCCGGCATCTGCATCGGCATTGTCGTGCCCGTCCTCGGGATCAGCGAGCGCGCCGCTTTCGTCGTCGCTCTCCGGTGCTTCCTCGGCGGGTTCGTCCTCGGGCCGGACATAGCCGCGCTCGACATAAAGCGAGCCATCGACGTCGATGCTGACGAACACACCGGCAAGGGCCATCTCTGTCGGCTGATAAACCAACGGACGCGAGACGATCGCACTGATCTCCTCGTCGATCGCGGTGACGCGGGCATCGACCTCGTCCGGCACGTCCCCTGCGCCCGACCATTCTTCCTCGAGTGCCTCGGCTTCCTCGCGAAGCGATGTGAGCCTGGCCTCGTCGGCGTCGGTCATCTCGGGCTGGTCGCCGTCGATGACGCGCATGCCGTCATCATAATCGTAGGGAAAGTCGACCGCGACCGCGACCCACTTCCAGCCTTCTTCCCCGATCCGGGCGCCTTCGGCCTTCAACTTCTCGTCGACCATGCGATCGAGCAAGGTCACATCCTGCAACCAGCCGCCCTGATCCTCCTCGAACAGGTCGCGCAGCACATAGCCGCCCGCGGCGACATAGGCGTCGAGCCCGACGAAGCGGACCCGCTTGTCCGTCGCGCGCACGGACTGCTCGGTCAGCCTGGAGCGGATCATGTAGGGCTGCTGGTTATAGCTGGACTGAAGCAGCTCCCAGACCTGCTCCTGGCGCTCATGGTCTTCGGAGACCGAGAAGGCCATCAGCTGCTCGAGGGTCATACCGTCCTCGGCATAGACTTCGTGCAACTTGGGCGAGACGGAAGCTAGGCGCAGCCGCTGCTTAACGACGGCGGGGGTCGTCATGAAGGTGGCGGCGACGGTCTCGATGTCGGTGCCTTGCGTCACGAGTTGCTGCATCGCGCGGAACTGGTCGAGCGGGTGCAGTGCCTCGCGGTGGACATTCTCGGCGAGCGAATCCTCCTCGGCCGAGATCTGATCATCGTCGCGCACGATGCAGGGCACCGGCTCGGCTTTCGCCATCCGGCGCTGCTTCACCAGCTTTTCGAGCGCACGGAAACGGCGCCCGCCGGCCGGCACCTCGAACAGGCCGGTTTCGTTGCCTTCCGCATCGCGCTGGGCGCGGACGGTCAGGCTCTGCAACAGGCCGCGCCGGGCGATGTCGGCGGCCAGCGCGTCGATCGAGACGCCCGCCTTTACGCGGCGGACGTTGGCCTGGCTCAGCACCAGCTGATTGAACGGAATGTCCCGCGAACCGCTGAGGACGATCTTCACATGCTTGGTCATGGGTCTTCTCCATGACGGGCGGTCGGGAGACTTTCTCTCGACCTCAACCCGTCATGGAGCCGGCGCAGCCCTCTCCCTCTAAGAGGGTGAGAACCGCGCCGACAGTGAGATCCGCGCCATCAATCTCCCGGCGATTCGCCAGGTGGTGACCGCCGGAACAGGGTCTCGGTCCAGAGGATCGAGCCTGTTCGGCGGGACCATGTTGCCCAAACCGAGAGGGGGACGTCCGACTTGAAAGCGGCGTCGATCTCGATGCCCATGCCGAACGGCAGGCGGACCGCGGACAACTCGCTCAGCGACCACGGGCCGATCTCCGGACATCCAAAGCCAAGGTCAGCCAATCCCCAGAGCTCATCGCCATCCTCGGCGAGCTCGGTGGCAAGCCAGGTTTGGGCCCCCAGCGGATTGAAGAACTTGATCAACGGTGCCGGGTCGGGCTCGGATATTTCGCGCTCGGCCGCCGCCCGGCGATTTATATGATTGGCCCGCAGCGCGTAGCGGACGATCGGTGGCAGAACGATCATGAGACCGCTCCTTTCGATAGGGAGGTGGAATTCGCCGATCAGGCCGCGGTGAGGAGCTTGGCGGCTTTGCCTTCAAGCTCGAGGCGGGTGTCCTGATGCGGCTTGTCGCGTGCCACCGCGGTGATGCCCTGGACGAAATCGAAGATCGACGCCGGGGGATGGCCTTCCTCTTCGAGCACGGTGGCGATGATCCGGTCGGTATCGCCCTTCGAGAAGCCGCGCTTGCGCAGGAAGGCTTGCCGATCCTCGTCGGTGCGGGCGACCAGCCGTTCGCGCGCGGCCTTGATGCCGGCCATGAACGGCACGGGAGACGAGGTCGCGAAATTCTCCAGCGCCGGCGCCGCCTCATGTGCGAAGCGGTTGGCGGCGAACTTGCTGTGCCGGATGCTGATCTCCTCGAAGCCTTCGGCGCCCCAGATGTTGCGGTTCATGCAGACCGCCCGGAGATAGAAAGAGGCGATGCCGAGCGTTTTCGAGCCCACCTCGCTGTTCCACGCGTAAAAGCCGCGGAAGAAAAGGTCAGGATCGCCGTTGGGCAGACGGCCCGCCTCGATCGGGTGCGCGTCGTCGACCAGGAAGAGGAAGACGTCGCGATCGCTCGCGTAGAGCGTGGTCGTATCCTTGGTCACCTCGACGAACGGATTGTGGGTCATGGTCGACCAGTCGAGCAGGCCGGGCACCTTCCAGCGCGTGTCGCCGGTGCCGTCGCCCGCGATCTTCATGACCGCCGCGACCAGCTCGTGATCCCAGATGCGGCCATAGTCCGGGCCGGTCACGGCGCGCAGTTCGATCCGGCCATCATCGGTTTCGAGGGTCTTCATCAACTCGGCGCGGTGCGAGAGCAGACCGTGCTGCATGTTGATGCCCGCCAGCGGCGCGGGCAGTTGGCGAAGATAGCCTGCCGGGGCGCCCACAAGACTGCACAGCTGGCCGAACGACCAATGGGTCGGCATGACCGGCTCGTCGCGGCCGGGCACGAGCAGCGCGAGGCGCTCGGCATCGTCGCGGCTGGCCTCGACCTTGACGTCGCGGGTCTCGACGGTTCGGGCCGTGGCGCGCTCAGCGCGGGATTTGACGGCGGCGTGAAGCGAGGAAAGCGAAAGGAATCGCTCGTCGTCCGGCCGGGAGAACCATTCGGATGAAACGCGGCCGATGCGCTGGCCGCGTGAGATGTCGACCTTGTAGCCCGCCGAAACCGGCCGGGTCGTGTCGGATTGCGTGAGGATCGTCGCCATGGGAAATCTCCACGACGGGCGCCGAGAGCCTCTCTCTCAGCCTTTAACCCGTCACGGTTTTCCCGGCCTTCCCCTTC
>Ga0164294_10004383_pt1 | contig 12303 bp, 12 predicted proteins | sample GEODES005metaG_FD_111479 | JGI IMG/M metagenome (GOLD analysis project Ga0164294, IMG submission 111479) | Oligotrophic lake water microbial communities from Sparkling Lake, Wisconsin, USA - GEODES005 metaG | ecosystem: Environmental > Aquatic > Freshwater > Lake | place: USA: Sparkling Lake... | reverse complement strand
TAGGGCCGCTCGAAACTGGCTGAGGCCTGCTCCAGAAACACCAGTTCGCCCGCGATTTTCTTCGGGGTCAGCATCTCGTCCGCCAGTTCGCCGATCGCCTTGGCTTCGGGAAGGTCGGGGAACAGCCGCGCAATCGTCAGCAGCTGCCACCAGCCATGAACACAACTGTGCCAATCGTAACTGCCGTAGAAGACCGGGTGGAGCGCGCTGGGGCTCTGCAAATCCTCAGGGCCGTTCAAGATCTGGTCGAGCTTGTTGGGATATTCGCGCGTCACATGCCCCAGCGTCGAACGCGCGAAGCGGGCGGCGAGGTCTGCGGTCAGCATCGTCATCGCGGAAAGGCCAGCCAGTAGAGGAACAGGAGGTTGATCCCGAGCAGGATCAGCGCCGTGGGTGCTTGCGCGCGGATGACGGCGTAGCGGTCGCGCAATTCGAGCAACGCGGTCGGTACGAGGTTGAAATTGGCCGCCATCGGGGTCAGCAACGTGCCGCAGAAGCCCATCAGCATGCCGATCGCGGCAATCGGCGCGGGGTTGCCGTCGTGAGCATGAATCAGCAGCGGCAGGCCGACCGCCGCCATCATCACCGGGAAGGCGGCGAAGGCATTGCCCACCGCCATCGTCAGCAGCGCCATCCCGAGTCCATAGACTAGCACCGCCGCGATCAGGCTGCCCGAGGGGATCAGGTGGCCGAGCAGCTGCCCCATCAATCCACCGACGCCCGCCGCGGCGAACACCCCGCCCAGCGCCGCCAGCAGCTGCGGCATCACCGCCGCCCAACTTACCGAATCCATCAACCGCAGACCGGCCGTGATCGGCTCTCCAAGGCGTGGCCGCAGCCAGACCATCGCGAGCGCCAGCCCGACGATCACCCCGAACGCCAACGAGACGAGCGTCACCTGCTTCGGATCGATCCAGCGCGTATCGCGCAGCAACAGCGTGCCGATCAGCGCGAACGCGGGCACGACCAGTGCGGGCAGGAACAGGCGGTTGCCGAGCGGCTTCATCTCCGGCCGCACCACCGGATCAGTCGGCCGCTTCAGCTTCGCCAGCGCGGTGCCGACCAAGGCCAGCACCAGCACGCCGTTGCCGATGTCGCCAAGCCGATCGCCGAGCAGGAAACTGGTCGCCAGCAGCCCCCAGAAGAGCGCGTTCGTCCAGCGCCGACCCCGCGCCGAGGCGATCGCATAAGCGGCAAACACAAGCCCTGCGATCCAATAAACAAAGCCGAGGCCGATCATCGCTGCCCCTCCCGTCGCCAGCGGCGCTCGATCAACTGGAGCCGCACACCGTGGACAATGAAGGCGGTAATCGCCGTGGGGATCGCCCAGACCGACAACTGCAGCGGCGCCAGCGCGATGCCATATTGCTCGAGGAAGGCCTTCATCAGCAGGATCGAGCTGATCGCGAGGAAGATGTCCTCGCCGAAGAACAGCGCGATATTGTCGGTTCCTGCCGCCAGCGCACGGACTTTCTCACGACGCTCGTCGCTCAATTCGCCATCCCGTTCCGCCGCTGCCTCGGCCATCGGCGCCAGCAACGGGCGGACGGTCTGCGGGTGGCCGGCGATCGAGATGAGCCCAAGTCCCGCGGTGATCTGGCGAAACAGCATGTAGACGGCGAGGAGCTTGCCGAAGGTCGCACCCCGCATGTTCGCGATCAGCCCGCGAGCCCGATCCTGTAATCCATGGCGCTCGAGCAACCCGATCAGCGGCAACACGATATAGATCACAGTGACATAGCGATTGGTATTGAAACCCTTTCCCAGCAGAGCGAGGATATCGAGCGGCGCCATATGCGCCCCCAGCCCGGTCACGAAGGCGGCCAGCACGATCACCAGCAGCGGCTGAACGCGAAGCAGAAAGCCGAGCAGTATGACGGCAAGTCCGGCGAGCGCGATCATCGGCCGCAACCTCCCCAATCCTTTGTCTCGATCACGCCAACTTCGATCATGTGCCGGTGATGCCTGCCTGCGTCGCCCTGCGCAATCTTGCCGAGGGGCGTGGCGACGCCTAGCTAGTCGGTGTGACCGCCGCGCCCGCCTCTCTTGTCGACAGCTTCGGCCGGCAAATCACCTATTTGCGCGTGTCGGTGACCGATCGCTGCGACCTGCGCTGCCGCTATTGCATGCCTGCCAAAATGCGGTTCCTGCCGCGCGACGCCGTGATGTCGATCGACGAGATCGCCGCCATCACTGACGCCTTCGTCGATCGCGGCGTGCGGCGCATTCGCCTCACGGGGGGCGAGCCGCTCGTGCGTGGTGGCATTACCGACCTCGCCGCGCGCATCGGTGGCCGGATCGGCCACGGTCTCGACGAGCTGACACTCACTACGAACGGCACCCACTTGGCTGTTCATGCCCAAGCCCTGGTCGCAGCCGGGGTGCGGCGGATCAATGTCAGCCTGGATACGCTGGATGCGGACCGATTTCGCCATATCACGCGAACAGGCGACCTCGATCAGGTCCTCGGCGGCATCGACGCGGCGGGTCGTGCCGGGCTGAAGATCAAGATCAACATGGTCGCGCTCAGAGATCTCAATCACGACGAGATCGAGCCGATGATGCGCTGGTGCGCCGATCGCAGCCACGATCTGACGCTGATCGAGACGATGCCGATGGGCGGGATCGAGGAGGATCGTACCGATCATTATTTGCCGCTCGATCGGGTGCGCGCCGATTTGGAGGCACGGTGGACACTGCTCCCGCTCGCCGAGCGCACGGGCGGCCCGGCCCGTTATTACCGCGTTGCGGAGCTTGGCAGCCGGGTGGGCTTCATCACACCTCTGACCGACAATTTCTGCGCCGGGTGCAATCGCGTGCGCCTCACCGCATCCGGAGAGCTTTACATGTGCCTCGGCCGAGACGCGAAGGTCGATTTGAGGCAGGCGTGGCGTGAGGGTGGCCGCGATGCCCTCGATGCCGCGCTCGATCGCGCCATGGCGACCAAGCCCAAAGCCCATGATTTCTCGATCCGCGCTGCCGGCCAGGCCCCTGCCATCACGCGCCACATGAGCGTGACCGGCGGATGAGCGGCGAACGGCGTCTCGGCCTCCTCTCTTCCCCTACGCCCGCCGCGCAGGCTGCGGCCGATGATCTGCGTCAGCGCTATGAGTTCGTGCCGCCCGAAAAGGCGGAGATCATGGTCGCGCTCGGCGGTGACGGCTTCCTGCTGCAATCGCTGCACACGATGCTCGATCGCCATCGCGCGATCCCCGTTTTCGGAATGAACCTCGGCACCGTCGGCTTCTTGATGAACGAGTTCAGCTCCGATCTGCTCGAAAACCGCATTGCCGGCGCCAAGATGGTGAAGGTCGCTCCGCTCCGCATGGAAGTCGTCACGATGGACGGCATGCGGGTGTCGAGCCCTGCGATCAACGAAGTCTCGCTGCTGCGCGAGACGCGCCAGGCCGCCTGGATCGAGATCAGCGTCGACGGTCGCGTCGTCCTGCCGGAGCTGGTCTGCGATGGCGTGCTGGTCTCCACGCCGGCCGGATCGACTGCTTACAATCTGTCTGTGCAAGGCCCGATCCTGCCACTCGACAGTTCGCTCGTCGCGCTGACGCCGATCAGCCCTTTCCGTCCGCGGCGGTGGCGCGGCGCGATCCTTCCCGATCGCACGCGGATCGGCTTCCGGATCCTCGACCCGCAAAAGCGCCCCGTCAGCGCCGTGGCCGACCAGCGCGAGGTCCGCGATGTCGCCAGCGTCGAGGTGACGGTCGACCGCAGCCAGTCTCTGACCCTCCTGTTCGATCCCGAACATGCGCTCGACGACCGCATTGCCCGCGAGCAATTTGCGATCTGAACGCTCAGGGGGCCTTTGACTTGGGCGGGATGACATCCCACATGCTAAGCTCTGTATCCACGCTGGAACGAAGATGACCGAAGAGGAAATCCGCCAAGCCGTTTTCGACCTTTACCTGGGCATCTTCGGGCGCGAACCCGATCCGGGCGGGGCGGAGCATATGGCGAATGTGCTCGGCAAAACCGGTGATCTGGCGGCGATGCTTCACGATTTCGTCTCGGGTGACGAAGGCACTCGACGGCGGCAACGGGAGCGGGAATTACTGAATCTGCGTCAGTCTATCCGCGATAACGGGATCGACGATCACGAATATCGTGTCCCCGCCGTTCTGTCTCGGCCGGGGCCGCCCACGCGCAGAATTCTACTCGTGGGCTCCTGCCTGATGGGGCACTGGGTGGAGCAACTCCACTATCACGATCCAGATCTCGAGATCGAACGCATCACCTTCAACAACGCCTCGGCGCTGCAGGAGATGACCAAGGAGCAGATTCGAAGCTACGATTTCCAAATCGTGCAGATACCGCTTCGCTCCATCGTCATGGAGCCGATGTATCTGAAGTTGAAGCAGAATGACGAAGCAGGCTGGCAGGAATCCTACGAACTTTCGCGTCGTTTTCTCAAACTGAACGTGGAAGCGGCGCTTGCCTACAATCGCCAGGCTGGCATTCGCTCCTTTGTCCTCAATCTTCCGTTACCGCAGCAAAATCCAGTTGGGCGTCTGCAACCGCGCTACGCTCTTAACAACCTCGTTCACTACATCGAGGAGCTCAATCGCGAGCTCTACGAGATGGTAGCCGCGTACAGTGACGTGCATATGATCGATTTCGACCAGATCATTGCGACCTACGGCCGCAAATATTTTCAGGACGATCACGTCAGCACGATCAACCATGGCTCGGCGATGCAACTCGGCATCGGCCCCATCGATGCTGCGCGGCTCGAGCCGATGGGCGATCTCGACGCAATGTACATCCCCCGCATCGGCAAGGTGGTCACCGCGGCTTTCGAAGAAGCACGCGCGATGGATAGGACCATCCGTCAGCAGGACAGTGTGAAGATCGCGATCTTCGATCTCGACGATACTTTGTGGCGCGGGATTGTGGCCGAGATCGAAGACATCGGCGAGGACCTCACCGAAGGCTGGCCGATCGGCATCATAGAGGCTGTTTCCATGCTGTGGCGGCGCGGCATCCTGGTCGCGATCGTTAGCAAGAATGATGAGGAGCGGACTCGGGCGAACTGGCAAAAGCTTTACGGCCGCGATTTCCCGATCGAGAATTTTGCCGCCGTGAAGATCGGGTGGGAACCCAAGCCGCTCGCCATCCAGAAGATTCTGGAAGAGGTGAACCTGCTGCCCGGCAATGCGATCTTCATCGACGATAACCCGGTCGAGCGTGCCGGCGTGCTCGAAGCCTTCCCGGAGATCCGGGTCATCGGCGGTTCGCCGCTGGAATGGCGCCGCATTCTGCTTTGGTCGGCTGAGACGCAGGTTGCGACGATCACATCCGAATCGGCCGCCCGAACAGAGATGATCCAGGCCCAGATCCGTCGCACGACCGAAGAATCGACGATGGATCGCTCCGCGTTCCTCGCTTCGCTCGATCTTTCCGTCGCAGTTCGCACGATCAAGGCGGAGAATGATCCCCAGTTCGCGCGTGCGCTGGAACTGCTCAACAAGACCAACCAGTTCAACACGACCGGGCGGCGCTGGCAGCAGGCCGAACTCGCCGATCTGTTCGCGGCGGGCGGTTACCTACTCGCCGGAACGGTTTCGGATCGGTTCGTGGATTATGGCCTCGTCGCGCTCGCGATCGTCTCGGGCGACGTGATCGAGCAATATGTGATGAGCTGCCGGGTGTTCGGCATGGAAGTCGAGCAAACCATGGTCGCGGCGGCTGTCTCGCAGATCGCGATGACGGGGCATGACAGCGTGAAGGGCCGAATCGTCCCCACCGAGAAGAATAAGCTGTCGGTCCCGCTCTTCTCCGCGAATGGCTTCGAGGACGCTGGTGAAGGTCTCTGGCGTCGTCCCGCAAGCGGCGACGTCACCTATCCGGCGCACGTACGGATCGCGGCCTGAGCACCGCGATCCCCGGGAAGACGACCGGAGAGCCCGCAAAGGGTTGCCACGCAAATCATGGCTGCTATAGGCGCGCATCCGCGGCGATAAGCCGCCTGATCCCCGGTAGCTCAGTGGTAGAGCGTTCGACTGTTAATCGAATGGTCGCTGGTTCGAATCCGGCCCGGGGAGCCACCTTTCAGCGCAAAGACCCGCTCCGGCATGGCTGAGGCATTCGTCTCGCCGGATCGCCTCCGTGCGCGCTTCGCTACCGCGATGTCGGACATGTATCGTGTCGAGGTGCCACTCTACGGCCGGCTCGTCGAACTGGTGCAGCAGGTCAATCGTGAGTCGGCGGGGCTCGCGGGTGCGGACGATTTCGCGCTCGACCGTGTCGGTAGCGAGCGGCATGGCGCGATTCGTCTGGGGACCGCTGCCGAACTTTCCCTGATCGCGCGCGCCTTCGCCGTGCTGGGGATGGAGCCGGTCGGTTATTACGATCTCGCCTCGGCCGGTCTGCCCGTCCATTCCACGGCCTTTCGGCCGATCACGGCGTCCGGGCTGGAGGCGAGCCCCTTTCGCGTCTTCACCTCGCTGCTGAGGCTCGAACTCATCGAGCCGCCCTCGCTGCGGCAGGCCGCCGAAAAGCTTCTGAGCGAGCGATCCATCCTGACGCCTGCTGCCCTGCGTTTGATCGAGGTTGCGGAGCGGGCGAATGGCCTGAGCGAGACGCAAGGCGAGGATTACGTAACAGCTCTGGTCGAGACCTTCCGCTGGCACGAGCGGGCGAGCGTCACCGCCGAACTCTATGCTGAGCTTTCCGGGCGCCACCGTCTGATCGCCGACATCGTCGGCTTCCGTGGTCCCCACATCAATCACCTGACCCCGCGCGTGCTCGACATCGATCTCGCGCAGGCGCGCATGGCCGAGCAGGGCTTCGATCCCAAGAAAGCCATCGAGGGTCCGCCGCAGCGGCGATGCCCGCTGCTGCTGCGCCAGACGAGCTTCAAGGCGCTCTCCGAGCCGATCCTGTTTCCCAACGCAACTGGGTCGGCGGACGCCGGCGTGCACGTCGCGCGCTTCGGCGAGGTCGAGCAACGCGGTGTCGCACTGACGCCCGAAGGCAGAGCCCGCTACGACGGCTGGATCACGCAAGGCGGCGACCTTGCGGCCGCGCTGCCCGACGACTGGCGCGCGCTGCATGCGCAAGGGCTGGCCTATTTCCGCTATCGTGCCGGCTCAAGCCGGTCGGCAACGCCAGGCGCCGATATCGAGACGCTGATCGACGAGGGCGTGCTCACGATCGAGCCAATCCTTTATGAGGATTTCCTGCCGGTCAGCGCTGCGGGGATTTTCCGGTCCAATCTCGGCGGTGAAGCATCCGCCAGCGTGGCGACCGACGGCAACCGCGCCGTGCTGGAAGCGGCGATCGGTAAGCCGATCCACGATGAATTCGCGCTCTATGCCCGCGAATCCGCACGATCACTGGCGGACTGCGCCGATCATCTCGGCGCCTTGCCGCCCTCGTCCATCTAACGCGGACATAAGAAAAGGGCGGCCGTTTCCGACCGCCCTTCGCTTTTCATCCGATCGCGAAGATCAGTTATACTGCCAGTAACGCTCGTTACCGACGAAACCCATCTTCGTGACGCTCGCGCGCTTCGTGACCGCGAGAACTTCGTCGACGACCTCGTAGCGGGCCTGCGGATCCGGCTCCAGGTGAAGCTCGGGGATCGGGTCCATCTGCTGGGTCTGGTCGAGATACTGGCGGAGAACCGTCAGATCGATCTTCGAACCGTTCCAGAAGACATTGCCCACGGGGTCGATCGTGACGCGATTCTTGGTCGTGTCGATCGGCGGCTTGGGATCATGACTGTCCTGCGGCAGATCCAGCTTCACGGCGTGGGTCTGCACCGGGATGGTGATGATGAACATGATCAGGAGCACCAACATGACGTCGATCAGCGGCGTCGTGTTGATGTCCATCATCGGCTCGCCTTCGGCGCTGCCTGCGCTCATAGCCATGATTTGTTAACTCCAAACAATGCTGGCCAGAGCCTATTAAAGGCGCTCGGCGTGATACGCGCCGGGGTCCGGCTGCGAGATGAAGGCGACGCGGGCGAAGCCGGCACGGGCCACGTTCGTCATCGCACCGCCGATGCAACGCCACGGCGTGTTGATGTCCGCGCGGATGTGCACTTCGGGAAGCTCGAGGCCGGGGGCGCTGGGGCCACCCTGCTTGTCGATCTCCTTGCGGAGCTTCGCGACCGAGCGATCGAGCAGCTCCTGCGGCTTAACCGGGGTCTGGCCCCAGTAAACCTCGCAAGCGCCTGCAGCGTTGCCACGGATGGACAGCACGACATTCTCTGGCTTGCTGGTCGTCGGCTCGTAGGGAACCTTCGGCAGCTTCACGGGCACGGTCTGGATCACGACCGGAACGGTGATCAGGAAGATGATGAGGAGAACCAACATAACGTCCACGAGGGGCGTCGTGTTGATGTCCGACATCGGGGCATCGCTCTCGGCGGGGCCGACGCTCATTGCCATAGAAACAAATTCCTATTCTTGTCGTGACGAGGGTCTGGCGACCGGAGGCGCGGACGACGAACCGCCCGCGCCCCTTATCAAATCGCTTAGGCCTTCGGCGGGATCGCAGCCGAACCCGTCTTCAGCGGCGGGGTCGGGGCGGTGCGCACGGCGGCGATCGCCGGCTTCACGGCGCCGTTCGACACCATGTAGCCGTGGATGTCGACGGCGAAGCCACCGAGCTGCTCGGCGATCACCTTGTTGCGGCGGATCAGCCAGTTGTAGCCGAGCACCGCGGGAACGGCGACGACGAGACCGATGGCGGTCATGATCAGAGCCTCACCGACCGGGCCGGCGACGGCGTCGATCGATGCCTGACCGGCAGCGCCGATCTTCACGAGAGCGCGGTAGATACCGATAACGGTACCGAGCAGACCGACGAACGGCGAGGTCGAACCGACGGTGGCGAGCACCGCGAGGCCGTTGCCGAGCTTCGAGTTGACGAGCTGCTGGCTGCGGCCGAGCGAGCTCTGGAGCCACTCGTGCTGGTCGACAGGATCGATCAGCTTGGTGTGCTCGTCCTGCGCGCGCAGGCCGTCGTCGATGATCTGGCGGTAAGCCGAGTTCTTCTCGAGCTTGTTGGCGCCGTCCTTCAGCGTCGGGGCCCCCCAGAAGGTGGTGCGCGTGCGCTTGAATTGGTTCATGATCTTCTGCTGCTCGAACAGCTTGGTGAGCATGATGTACCACGAAGCCGCGGACATAATCACCAGGATGCCGAAGATGGTCTGTGCGATCAGACCACCCTGCTGAAGTGCGGCCATAAGGCCGTACGGATTGGAATTGGCTGCGGCGTTGTTCATGGTCGGAAACTTTCCTTTGTGTGTCTCAAGCAAGGGATCGGCCGGCGCCGCTGGGGCGCCGGCTTATCACGTCATTCCTTCGGGATCTGCCAGCGAACCGAACGGCTCTGGGTCGTCCGGATCGGATTGCCGTTCTGATCCTTCGCCGGGCTGTATTTGCCACGACGGGTGATCAGGCGGCATGCGGTCTCATCGAGATCCGGCGAACCACTGGACGAAGCGACCTGACAATTGTCGACCTTGCCCTGCTCGTTGATTTGCCAAGTGATCTTGGTGATGCCTTCCCGGCCTTCGCGCATCGCGCCCGGCGGATAGTCGTCATTCGTGATCCATTGCGCAGGATCGCCCTTCGCACCCGCAGCCTGCGAGATCACCGGCTTCGGCGGCGGCGGCGGAGCCGGCGGCGCTTCCTGGTGAATCACCGGCGGTGCCGGAACCGACTGAATCATCGGCGGCGGCGCAACCGTCTGCACGATGGGCGGCGGCGCCACGATGGGCGGCGGCTCGACCTTCTGCTCCGGCGGCGGCGGCGGCGGCTTCTGTTCAGGGGGTGGCGGCTGGTCCTTGATGTCGACGACCTTCAGGTCCTGGGCGGCCTTCTTGATAACGTTAATCGCGAGCCCCGTGATGAAGGCGTATCCGACGAGAGCGTGAAGAAGAATCACGAGCCCGATCGCCACCACCTTGCGGGTGCTCATCTGTTGATCGGCATAGGCCATTAAGGAAATTAACTCCCAATAGGGTCTACGAAGGTCTCAATCGCCTGCCGTTAAGCAGGGTCAATCGACCGGGGCGCCACCGTCCCGCTTCCGATCCAGATGTCTCGGCGGCACGCCTTTTCCTATTACGCCCGTTCCCTCCCGCGCAAGCCCTTTGTAGGAGGTGATTGTCGTTCTGTAGGATCGGCTCGAATCGGCCATTTTTTTGGCCGCCTCGTGGCCGGATCGCTGCCAAGCCGGAGAATGGTCGATGCCCCGCCCCGTCGCGAGCCCACTTCTCGCCGCCTTTTTGCCCCTTTTGCTGGCCGCCGCGCCCGTGCCGTACGCCGGTTTGCCCGTTAACTATGGCTATGTCGAAATGGCCGACATGGCCCTCACGGCGAAGACCGTGCTGTCGGCCACGATCGTCTCTGCCAAGCTGCTCAAGGGCGAATCCGCCGTCGGCGTGGCCGCAGACAAGGCGCGCTATTATGTCGAGGCCCAGGTCACGGGGCTGATCGCAGGCCAGGGGCCCACCCCAGCGACCGTCCGCTATCTCGTCGATATCCCGGTGGAGATTCGCAAGCCCAAGCTGAAGGGCGTCGAGGTCCTCCTGCTCGCCCGCCCGAGCGAACGCCCCGGCGAGATCGTGCTGATCGGCCCCCGCGCCCAGGTGCCCCGCACGCCCGAAAACGAGAAAAGGCTGCGCGCGATCCTGACCGATTCCGTCGCGCGCGACGCCCCGCCGGCGATCACCGGGATCGGCCGCGCCTTCCATGTCGCAGGTTCCTTGCCCGGTGAGGGCGAGACGCAGATCTTCGTCCGAACCGCCGATCATCGGCCGATTTCGCTGTCGATTCTCCGCCGTCCTGGCGAGCAGCCACGCTGGGCTGTGGCGCTTTCGGAACTCGTCGATGCCTCCGCGCAGCCTCCGAAGCCCGACAGCTATCTCTGGTATCGCCTCGCCTGCGGCCTGCCCCGGTCGCTCCCGCCCGAATCCCTTGACGGTGCCGCGCAGGGCGATGCCGATCAGGCGAAGGCGGACTATGGCCTCGTGCTGGACGCGCTGGGCCCCTGCAAGCGCGGCTAAGTCAGGCGCCGCGCCCCAGCGCGACGAAATCGCGGTCGTAGCTGCGGAGCGAGGCGCCGCCGTCGACGAACAGGACTTGTCCGGTCGTCGCCCTCGCCGAGACGAGATAGTGGACCGCCTCGGCGACATCCTCGGGGGTCGGCAGGCGGTTGAGCGGCATCATCGCCGTGATGCGCTCGAGCTGGCCCTCGTCGAAATCCGGCGTCGGCAGCGTCAGGCCCGGCGCGACCCCGCAGACCCGGACGTTGGGCGCCAGCGCCCGCGCCATCGCCTGGGTGATTCCCGCCAGCGCCAGCTTCGACGCCGTGTATCCGGCCTGATCGTCAGGCGGAGAAACGATTCTTTGATCGAGGATATTGACGACCACACCCGCCCCTTCCCCGAGCGTCGCGGCGAAAATCTGGGCCAAGCGCGCGGGTGCGGCAGCGTTGATTCGGAAGTGATTCGCGAGCGAATCCATGTCGACATCGGCCCAGCGATCCTCGCCGAAGCGCGATGCGCTGTTGACCAGGCAGGTTGGCGCCCGCCCGAAATGGTCGACGACAGCGGGAAGCAGCGCATCGACGGCGCCGGCATCGGCAAGATCGGCAGGGAATATCCGGAAAGCGACCGCGGCCTTCTCGATGGCGTCGGTCAGCGCGGGATCGATCGACCCTGCCGAATGGCAGTGAAGGGCAAGATCGTAGCCGCTCTCGGCGAGACGGGCGGCAATCGCGGCGCCGAGGCGCTTCGTGCCCCCGGTCACCAGCGCAAGCTTGCCGCCGGCCGTCATCAGGGACGGTGCCTCACCAATGTCATGCCGATCTCTTCGCCGGCCTCGGAGATCGCCAGCTTCACGATCGTCACGCCGACGCGCAGCACGCGGGCGTCCTGAACGAACAGCGTCTCACAGATATGGTCGGCGATCGATTCGATCAGCGTGAAATGACGCTCGCGCGGCAGCCCACGCGTCACCGCATCGCGCAGATCGAGATAGTTCTTGCTCGCGGACAGAGGCGTATCGGGCGTGAAGCGGTGGGGCACCGCGAGATCGGCCTCGATCGAGATGCGCAACGGCTGGGGCAGCTTGGTCTCTTCGGAATAGATGCCGGTCAGAAGATCGATCGGAATATCCGCGACTTCCAGCCGCAGCAGATCGCGCGGCGTCGTCTCGAGGCCGAAATCGAGGCTGGGTACGAAACTCTTGTCCAAGGTCCTGAGCATTTCTCGTGCGTGTGGGGGGTGGCGCGGCTCATTCCACGGGCAGCGCGACATCGCAAGCACGCGCG
>Ga0164294_10004382_pt1 | contig 12308 bp, 7 predicted proteins | sample GEODES005metaG_FD_111479 | JGI IMG/M metagenome (GOLD analysis project Ga0164294, IMG submission 111479) | Oligotrophic lake water microbial communities from Sparkling Lake, Wisconsin, USA - GEODES005 metaG | ecosystem: Environmental > Aquatic > Freshwater > Lake | place: USA: Sparkling Lake... | reverse complement strand
GCGACGGGCGACGGGCTAAGCGCAGCGCCTCGCTGAGAATCCGGGCCCAGAATTCATTGAGTCGTTGCTGGGAGGACTGCTCTATCCTAGACGACAACCCGGAGACCTGCGCCGCGCCCGGCGCTCTCGTCAAGCAAAGCATCGCCAGCGCCTCGCTCACCAGCCTCGCACTCATGCCAACCGCTGATTGGTGCGCGGCACATAGGGCAAGGTGGCATCGAGCTGGTCGAACGTGCCATCCAACCGTCAAGGCACTTTTTGCAAATCGAATGGCGGCACGGGTGCAAGATGAGGCCGCTAATCTTCAAGAGGCAGACCGGGCACTGTGGCAGTGTCGAGACGGCATCGGTCAGTTCATCAATCGTCGTCACGATTGGACGGAAGTTCTCATCGAGACCGACGACCTGCTCCTGCCCGCCCGCAGTCGAAAGCTGGCCGGCGCGCCCGAGTGCCTCAAAGCAGCGCTGGTCGAGGGCATTGAAGCGCAGGTCCACGAACGTAACCGACGTCGACTCGCCGAGCGCCGCGGCGAGCGCGAGGACGCCGTCGTAGTCGCGCCCGTAGCTCGTCAGCCCGTTCATTTGCAGCTCGAGGCCCGCGAGCTTCGTACAGGCGCGCACGCACGTGGCGAGCCCGCGCGCGCTCTGGCTGCCGAGACCGCACGCGACCAGCCGCAGCGACTCCAGCGCAGGCGCCCCTCCCGTACTGAGTGCCTGCAGCACCACGGCGCCACCCTCGTCCTTGAGCGCGTTCTTCGACAGATCGAGCTGGCGCAGCAGCATGTTGCGCTGGAGCGCCATCGCCATCGCGCGCACCTCTTCCCGCGTGAGGCTGTTCTGGCCAAGGGCGACCGAGGGCGCGACGCAGCATAGCTCGACGACCGCTCGCATCGCCGTTGGCCGGTGCCCCCCAATAGCCCCATGCAGATTAAGGCGCCCGTTGACCACTCGGGATCCCTCGAGCATGCCACTTGCGAAATCGGCACCCATCTCCGCGCCCAGCCGCAGCGTGTTCGCCCACCACACCGGCCAGCGCCACGGCTCGGCGGCGGAGGGCGGCAGCCGGTACGTGCGCGCACACGTGGCGCGCGCAGCAAAAAACTCCTGGAAGGAGAGATGCGAGAATTGCATCTCAAACGGGTCCGCCTGAAGCAGGCTAACGAGCGGCAGCCGGTCTTGCATGCAGCGCTCGCGCACGGCGCGTAGCGCGTCTTGCATCGCCTCGGGCAGCTCGGCGACGGCACAGTGCAGCGCGGCGCTGCGGGCACTCGCGCCGTACTGGCGTTCAAAGGCCTCCTTGCCCCACAGCCCAGTCGACTGCACGTCGTCGCGCGCGATCCACGCCGAGCGGGTGCCGCCGCCGGGCAGATCGATGAGTACATTGAAGGGCAGCTCGGTTGCATCCTCGTTCAAGATCAGGCCGTACGCGCCCCCATGCGCCCCTCGGAGCACCTGCACGTAGTGACCCACCTGAGCGCCCCCATCGTACGAGGGGCGCGTGATGGCCGCGAGACGCTCTGGAGACGCGAGCCCCACCGCCGCGGAGAGCAGGTGCTCCTCGGTGATGATACGCCGTTCCGCCGCGTGCGCCTGGAAGGCGGTGGCCTCGAGGAGCGCCGTCAGCTGCGCGATGGCAGCGGCTGACGCGGCGGCTCCACGTTCCCTGAGGTCGACGCGTGAGAGCATGGCCGACGACGCAGTCTGATAGAGCTCTGCGATGGTCGCTGGCATCGCCGCCAATGGAGGCATCGCGGTCCTGACGGCGCTGCTTCCGTTCTCGAGAGATGGCGGGGCCTGGGCCGCATGAGGCGCGTGGCGCGCCTCGTAGGCGGAGATGATCATCGAGAGCATCAGCGGGTTGCCTGTAGTCCGCTCGCCCGTCTCGTCATCAACGAGGACGCGCTCGCACACGTACTGCCACAGCTCCTCAGCCCTTGCACGATCGCCGATGCGTTGCTCGATCACCTGCCGCTGCTGGTGATCGGAGAGTGGCCGTAGCACCATCGCATGGAACCCACGCTCAAAGATGGGCCAATTGAAGCCCGCCGGCCGCGACGTGACGAGCATTACGTGTCCCTGTGGCGCGAGCACCTCCGTCACGTGCCGCTCGATTTCCCGGCGTGCACGACCGCCCTCGTCGATGCCGTCGAGGATCACCAGGGCGCGGCGCGCCATCAAAGCTTGGCGCAGGAATAGGTAACGCTCCGAGCCCGCGCCGTGCGTGATGAGCAGGTAGGCGTCGACCCAGTTCCACATGCGGCCAAACACGGAGCGATGCTCTTCCATCAGCAGTCGCCGTTGCAGTTGCTGCACCTTGATGGGCACCGGAATGAGCGAATCTGGGCGCTGCAGCATGTGCATGACTAGTTGCGATGTGAGACAGGTCTTGCCTGCGGCTGGCGGCCCCGTCAGCAGCACGCTCGAGCGCTCGCGCCCAGCGTCGTCTCGGGCTCCAGGCTGGGCGAGCCGCCGTGTGTACGCGCGGTGTAGCCATGCGCCGAGAGCGGCCACGTCACTCGAGGCAGCCAGGCTGACCACGTCATCCACGCCGTCCTCCTCAACCGCCGCAGCAAGTCCTGGGCCAAGTCCTGGGCCGAGCTCCCCCGCGTCATTCCTGTTCGGTTCTCCTCTTTCTTGACCATCATTCTTATTGGTGGTGCCTGCCTTGGTGGAGGTGGCACCGGCCGCTCTCGAACAGTTGCCGCTGTCGTCCTCTGCGGCGGCTGCGGACTCGCCCAGAAGCTCCCACACGCCTGGCTCGAGATTGGATGGCCACGTGTGCCTCACCCAGCGCCAGCGCGTGCGCTTCTCGATTGGGTGCACACCGATCTCCTCGAGGCGCCGACGGCACGTTTCGGTGCACGCGTGCGGCGCGGGGAAGGGCTGCGTGCTCGTCGTTGCGACGTGCGGGCAGTTGGCGAACGCGACCATCACGCGCTCCCTGATCGCAGGTCCGGACCCCGTCGGGGCCGAGGCCGCGGGCGCCGCAGCTGGCACACTTCCTTTCAAGGTGGGTGACGAACCACCGAGAATGGCACACGCAATCGGCACGCATTGCGCAAAGACGTCCAACCGCCGCCCACTGAGTGCGTCGACGATGGACGAGTGTTGCGTCCGCAACGAGTGTTCCCAGCGCTGCCGCAAGGTCTCAAACGTAGCGCAGCCCATCTCCCGTGGTGTGGCGTTGAACGGGGTCAAGGAGAGGCTCACCTCGCGACCGGAGCGGCACAGCTGCAGCTTGTGCACCCAATTGAATGTGCACAGCTCGGCCTCTCCGGGCGGCTGCAAGACGTCGGCGTCCTTCCACTCCCCACCGTGGTACACCACGAGCGCCGCGCCCGTCTCGTACCGTCGCAAGCCGATCGCGCCACTGTCAACCAGCTCAGCCGCGCATTCGGCCTCCAACGCGCACAGCGGGCTGGCCAAGGCAGCTTCGAGATAGGCGGCGCCACTCGACAGAGATGGGGCTACACTTGTGCTCGAGGTGTCGAACACCGCGAGGATCGAACGCATCTGATCACGGTACGTCCCCTCGATAAGCTGTTTGCCACAAGCCGTGCGCATGCGCTGCGGGAGCTTCATGAACTCGGATCGCGCCTCTTTGGTACGATGGCGCGCTTGGTGGACCTGCTCAAGTGCGCGATCAAGCAGCTCGCGCAGCCATGCCGAGCTCACCTTGTGCTGCTGCGAGCGCATCTGCTCGACTATTCGCTCGACACTCGCATCTAGCTCACGATGGTCTATCGTAGATTCCGTGCCGGTGAGCACGCCAGCGGGAGGCCCAGGAAGCAAGGAAGTCAGCCCACGCATCGTTCGCAGTGCCGCCCCATCACCTTTCGCGTGTTTGATGACTGCCGCAAGACGGCTGGTCGGCGCAGGAGGTTGCCCTTTTGAAACCGTGCCCGGCGCCCAGTTACCCAGGCCCGCAGTACGGTCGGCCGGCATCGGCCGCCACGGAAGCACGCGCTGGCTGCAGTTGTCAAAGCTGCAGCGTGGACCCGCGCCCGTCGCCACCAGCAACTCGGAGGTGGGCGCGTCGAGCAGAGAGCGCTCTGGACGACTCTCCAAGTCCAAGTCGACCCCGTCCAAGTGCGTCACTGCGAACTGCGTCTGACCTTCACCGCCTCGAAGTCGGCCGTCCGCATCGAGCAGCATCAAAAGGGGCTGGCCGGAAGCGAGCTGAAGCCCGTGGGCAGGCCCAGCCACCCCCTCGGCGCGTGTGATGAGGCGTGGCGGTGGGCGAGCGAGGCTCGCACGAATGGACACCGCGCACCGCCGTGCTATCCACCACGCGAGCCGCTTCTGTGCCACGGAGAGGTTGACGAAGTGCATCGAGGCTAGAGTGCGCTCGAGTAAGGGCATCAGGAAGTGGCACGAGTGCGTGTCCGCTTCGACGACCGTTGCCTTGGGGACGCCACGCGACGCCGCACGTTCAGATTCGACACAGCGAGAGACGAGAGCGCTGGCTTGCTTCACAATAGTGCTCGCCAGCCGCAGAGCGAGCTGCGCGTGCGCTGGCCAGGAGGCCGGTGGCTCGCGTGTGCCCATCTGAGACAGCTCAGGCGGAAGCCCCGATACTGGAGCCAGAAACGCATCCGCAATGACAAGGGCCTCTCGCAAGCGTTCGTGCACCTCTTCGCGCTCGGCCACGCGTCTCAGTGAAGGGGATAGCTCAGTGTCGGCGGCCAGCGTCTGGCAGAGGTCACTTACGTGTGTGCACCGAACCAACGCAGCGTGCCACCGCGCCGCTGCTTGCCTCGAGAGCCCGAACACAAGCGAGAGGCTTGCTGGGTCGAGAGCCCTCGCTTCTTCCAGCGTCAGCGGCAGAGGCAGCGTCTCCACGAAGATGCTCGAGATGAGCGCCGCAGCATCGTCGAATGGATTGCCTGCTCGCTGCGCCGGCGCTTCCAGAAGCCACAGGGATCCGTGTGCATCCAAGATCACGTTGGCTGCGTGCAGGTTGGCGTGCTGGTGCGTCTGCAGCGGCCTCCACTTGGACAGCCATGGCGGCGCCCACGGGCGCTGCGTGGAATGGTCACCGAGGGCGTGCGCTTTGAAACCGTGCGCACTCGTGGATGAGGGCGTGGACGATGAGTGGAAGGGAGATGACAGCGCTGGCTGTGATCCACGCTGCGCTGGGCCTCCGCTGCCTCCGCGCTGCGTAGCCACAGCCGTGAGGGATCCGTTGCCTGAAGCCGCCACAGGGCGCGAGCTGGCGCGACCAACATCCCGCGGCGTCAGCCCACCCGGCACGCCCACCGCAGATTGACGGCCACCCCTCGGCGTCGCTTGGGTGCTCTTGTCGCATCCGTGGCCCCGTTCGGCCCCTCGAGGCGTTGCACCGGCAGCCTTGGGGACTTCGAGCTGCGAGGGAAAGGGCTCACCATCCGGACTGCTGCTGTGGCGCAGCGCGTGGCGGAGCGCTAGGTCAAAGTCCCACAGCAGCGAGCGCAGCAGCGTCATCGCGACCACCGCTTCGCAACCAGTGGCGGCCTGGAAGCGCTCCACTTTGTCCCGCTGCACGCTATCCAGCTCGCTCATCGGCACGTGGCTCATCGGGGCGTAGATCGATCGCATCTCCTTCTCCCACTTCTGCAACACTGATGGCGATGTCGGCGACGGTGGTGGCGGCAACAGCAGCGATGGATGGGCAACCGGCGAAGGGGGCATCTCTGCGCTGCCATTGGGGGCGCCACCAGCGTCAGGCCTATTGGATTGCAAGCAGCTGTGGAGAAATCTCATGAGCTCGACCAGTGGAGAGACGTCGAGGCTTTCCAGCTCCTCCAAGACCCAAGAGCTTGGCTGGTTCGAGCTACCCCGAGATCCGCTACGAGGAGTGGCGGCGCCACGGGGTGTCTTCGACTCGCTGCCGACGCAAGCGGTGCTGATCGCTGGAGACGACGGCATGAAGGGCACTGCCGGCGCTGCGGCTTGCGAACTGCTGGCGCTGGCACTTGTGTTCGCCCTGGAGACATTACACACCGTAGCCAATACGAGACTGTTCACGAAGCGTTGCTGACGCCCCATCCCGCCTGTCGGCTCCTCGGCGGGCAGGATGCCATCCGTGGTCAGCTCTCGCAAGCAGCCGAGCAGAGTAGCGGATGGCGTGTAGCTAGCAGCACGAGCAAGGTCTTCGTGCACTGGAGCGCGCGGCACAAACGCGTCGGCACACAGCGAGGCCACCGAAGCGAGCGATCGGCGCACCCAGCCGTGCCGAGCATCGTCCGCGGGTCGCTCGTCACGCGTTGCTGTGCGCATTGCGAGGGTGCACAGCGGTCCGCCCGGCCCCCATAGGTTGCGCACTACGGAGGTGGCGTCGTCGGCAGGCGCAGAGGCGCCACTGCTGAGAAGCTTGCTTAGATGATCGTGGAATGTGTAGAAGAGGTGGTTACAGAAGAGGGGCCCACTGCCGCCATCAGCATTGAAGTTGGGAAGCACCCAGCACGCGCCCGCCAGCTCGAACACGATAGCTCCCAGCGCCCCTCCCACGGGATCTCCTCCCAAGGCGGCCCCTCCCACTGAGTCCGTCTCGTCTTTGCCAGCTGCGAGCGCACCCGCAGCACTCAGCGCGACACCACGCGCGTCGACGTAGAGCGGCCCGCGCAGCAACTGCAGCGTGTGCTCCGACCCCAACATCTGAGAATGTGACTGAGTGCGCTCGGCCTCCCGGGCGGCCTCAGCTGCAGCCTCGATCTTAGTGATCGTCGGATCTTGCCGCCGGCCGTGCGCGTCGTAACCCTCTGTGCGAAGCAGGAGCGTCCCGCTCGAGAGGACACCACGCTCGCTCAGCGGTGCGATCACGACGCGGGAGCAGCCTGCAAAGAGCGACTCGATGAGCCGCTCGTGTGCACGCCGCAGCTCAAGCCCGGCACGCAACACGAGCGTCACCTGCGGCGGGGCAGCGGCGGTAGACGCAAGGGCAGCAGCGTCGACTGCAACGTTGCCAGCCGCTGCAGGAGCCACGCCCTCTCTCGTGCTCGCGTCGGCACCTGCGCCGAGCGCGACAGCAGCTGCTGACCTATCGGCGGGCGGCTCGGGATTGGATGCGATGGCAGTCGCGGGAAGCGGCAGCGTGGGTGGCGGTTGATCGACGGCGATGCATAGCGGCGCGCTCATCAGCCCTGAAGCATGCGCATCGAATGTGGGCACATGCAGCGTCTCCACTGGCGCCAGGTCCGAATGCGGTGGGGTCGGACACTGAACACGCAAAGCAAGGGGCGCCATTGCCGTTCGCTCTTCTGTCGCAACGACCGAGGCTGCGGACGCATCCTTCTCTGCAAGGGGGAGAACCAGAGCGCCATCGCCATCGCTGTTACCGCCAACTAACTCGCGAGCTGCTGCCGGATCAGCGACGGAGAGCGAGATGGCCAGCAGAAAATCGGAATCGCTCTCCGAATCTGCTGGCAGCACAGGAGCATCAGCAGCTCGTTTGGTGCTCAGGGGCTCCTCCTCTGAATCAGACAAAGTGGCCGGGCTTTCTGTGCTGCGATGGGGTGCTGGCCTGGCCTCTTTGATGGGCGACGGTGACGGCGCCCTCTGGCGCCGAGTGGGTGGCGCTGTTGCTGCTGCTGCCGTGGCTGTGGCTGTGGCTGTGGGCATCCGCCGTTGCCCCGCCGCCGCTGGGCAGGCAGTGCGCCTCGAGTTTGGCCGGCTACCACCAGCTGGATCTGCATTGGACGATGGTGGTATTCGCAGCGGCGGCGTGGACGATGGTGATCGCCGGGACCTCGACATCGGTTTCCGTCGTGGGCCAGGCTCGGGCGTCCAGCTCCTTGATGCACTCTAGTCGCGCTGTTCCTCTCTTTCACCACGAGCGTGTGAATCAAGGAGTGAACATGTGAATGGAAACTCGCCCGCAGATGAGGATAATCATGAATCCTTGGCAAACTCACCACGGCGCTAATCGGCAAAAATGGCGTCACGGACACGGCAAATACGCTTCCGAACAACGTTCCGCAACACCATCTACGACCTCTTCAAGTCGAAAGGATGGACCGAGACCGAGAGCGACACTGACTGGGATGTGGCATGGGTCGACAAGGACTGGATCCGAGAAAACTTTTTGCAGCAGACGCTTGCCGACCACCAGCGCATCAATCACTTCCCAAACCATTATGAACTCACACGCAAGGACAACCTCATCAAGAATCTCAAACGCACGCAGCGCGCACTCCAGCGCGAGGGTCTCGTCGACGAGGCGGCCCGGTATGATTTCTTCCCCGGCACGTGGTTACTGCCGGCCGACTATGGCCTCTTTGTCGAAGAGTTCAAGAACTACCCTTCCGGCACGATCTGGATCATGAAGCCCACCGGCAGTGCGCAGGGCAAGGGCATCTTCCTCTTCACCCGGCTGCAGCAGATCAATGACTGGAAGAAGGACAGCGGCTGGAAGACCGACGCCGCTCAGGCCGCATCGTACGTTGTGCAGCGATACATTGAGAATCCGCAGCTCATCGGCGGCAAAAAGTTCGATCTGCGGCTCTACGTGCTCGTCACGTCTTACAACCCGCTCACGGTCTACATCTACCGCTCAGGCTTCGCGCGCTTCTCATCGTACCGGTACAATACGACTAAAGCCAACCTGAGCGACACGTATGTTCACCTGACAAACGTGGCGGTACAGAAAACGGGCCCTGGCTTCGATGCGGGTGCGGGGTCCAAGTGGCCACTGCGCAACTATCGCCTGTTCCTCGTAGGCAAGTACGGGCATCAGGCGACAGACCGCATGTTCCTCGACGTTGAAGAACTCTGTGTGAACACGCTACTCTCTGTGCAGAAGGTGATGATCTCGGACGTCATCTGGCTGATTGCCTCCCTCATCTGTCTGATTGCCTCCCTCATCAGGTGATGATCTCGGACAAGCACTGCTTCGAGATGTACGGCTACGACATCCTGATCGACGAGACGCTCAAGCCGTGGCTGATTGAGGTGAACGCGTCGCCTTCCATCACCGCGGACACCATCCAGGACTACGACCTCAAGTTTGGGCTGCTCGAGGACGTGTACAGCGTCGTCGATGTGGAGCAAAAGCTCGGCCACGGTGTGGATGGGCGGCCGCTCGAGCCAACCGTCGGTGGCTTCGACCTGATCTACCACGGCGAGAAGGTTCGGCCCGATCGCCAGGCGACGTACACGTCTAAGCTAGGTTGCTTCGACCCGGCCGATCGGCAACGAGGCTTGAGAAAGCTGTGGGCCAGTGTTGGTGCGACCGGCAAGTGATCGCACGAATGAGTCCGGAGTGCGGAGGCCCGCGGGGCGCGGGCCACGCAACAAGCCGTGTGCGTGCTTAGCGCGTGTGGCATAGGCCACAGCACACGGCAGGAGTCGCGCCGAGTCACGGTGCAGGAGCGTGTGTTCTCGGGGCCCGGCATCGCAATAATGTTGATCTCGCGACGTGGAGCGGCGCGGGCGCGCGGAGTGCCGAGTGCCGGATTCAGGCCGGAGAGCGACGAACGCGACGGACCGACGACGCGGACCGGATGGACGGCGGGAAGTACACGCAAGTGTACGGCGCGGAGGCCGGGGGCTGCTTGAGGCGGGACAGGCGAAGCAACCGAACCCCAACAGGGGCCGTCACCTTCGCCACTCCGCCACTCCGCCACTCCGCGGCGACTACCAGCATCTGTACCGCTGCCTGCTCTGGCTACACGGCACTAACACGGTACACATGCGATGAACGCATGTGTAGCTACATAGATCGCACGTCCTACAAGCTTGTCAGCTAACCCCTAACGTCGATAACCTGTTAATCTCACACCGGGTTATAAAACCTCCGCGCCCGGAGCGCGGAGCCGGAGGGACGCACCGCATAGACGCCGAACTTGTAGTTGTTAAGTTGAACTTATCGCGACCACTAATCGGAAATCGCTTACGCTTTCGATAGGCGATACCTTTTAGGCGCAGAGCCGCGGGGAACCAGTCGAAGGGAACCAGGGTCCAATGAGAGAGCATAGGTCCCCAACGGAGGCGATGAAAAAAGCGGACTCACACTCACACCTCTTTAACAGATAACACCTCGCCGTATCTTCGGTATGATTCGTTTGTACAGCCTCGCCACGTGCCTTCCGCCTTCTTGCTTCTTACTTGCTTCTCGCTTCTGTTCCCCTTCTAGTTCTCCTCTCGCGCTCAGACTCGAAGTCACCACCTCTCGCTATCTCTCGAACTTTCCAAGTCTCCATTATCTCTGCTCTCGCCCTCGCGCGTCGCTCACCTTATTTGCTCTACATGTACGGCGGACTCCCGGATCGAGCTCTTGCCGGTTTGAAGCCCGCCTCGATCATTTTGAGCATTGGACGCTGATCGATCTGCATCAATTGGAGCTGTTTTTGGCGATCCTCTAGGCCTGCGCGGATGTCATTCTCGTCGAGCTTGCCTGATGCGTCTGAGTCCAAGGCCTCAAACAGCTTGACGAACATGTCAACGTCCTCCTGCTTGACAGCGTCGAGCATCGTGAGCATACCTATCACGAACTCGAACTGGTTCACGCCGTCTCCGTCCTTGTCGAGGCTCATCATCAGGTCCACGTCGAGCGAGCCCTTAACCATGTCCATCTTGCGAAGCGCCTCCTGTCGGGCCTTGCTGAGCTCGCTCACGTCGCGTACGCTGGCGGCCAGAATCGACACCGAGATGGCGATGTGGAAGAAGGCCCACATGCGGCCCCCGTCACTTGCGATCTTCACATCGCCTAAGCCCACAGTCGTCATAGTCACCATACAGTGGTAAATGGCGCTCCCAAAGTCCCAGCCTTCAATGGCGCAAAAGACCTGGGCGAACAAGCACTGGATGGCCACGATACAGATGAACGGCGCAATAAGGTTCTTCGAATAGTAGTAGAGTGGCTTCCGTGGCACTTTGAAGTCCTCGGTGCCGTCGCCGTCGATGTCGACACCCGATTGCGGGAACCAGCGCTCAAGAGCCGCACGAGACGAAATGTACATCGGCTTGATGCCCTTGGCAACCAGTGCAGAGAGCTTGGCAAACACGACGATGATACCGAAGAAGATGTACACGAGAGTGAACATTCGGCTCCCCGGGACGCTTGGGTCCGGATATAGGTCGCCGTAGCCCACTGTGGCTGCGGTCACCATCAAAAAGTAGAGGCTCTGCCAAATATTCCAGCCCTGCAGACTCATGTAGAAGGCAGATCCCGTGCCAAAGTAGATGCAGCACCACAGTAAGCAAGCGGCGATTTCTTTCCCCAAGGCATGCATCGTTTGTCGTGGCGGCCCTAGGGTATTAAGCTCTAGGCTTGGCTGTGGTGGTACAGGCGCCACGAGCACTGCTGGCGGCATCACAGGACGCGGCGCCCGTGCTCGTGCGGCCGACGTCATAGCCACATCTGGCGAAGCTTGGACTTCATGCACATCTTGTGGCGGTTCCGGAGGCCATTCGTTCTGTTTGTCCAGCCATAGCACTTGCACTCTTTGTGCCGCAGGTGCCTTCTCAGGGGCGCTGCGCGTAGAGCGAGGCGCCGCCATCGCCAGAGACGGTGCGTCGACCATTCAGAGGGCTTCCTTGACCGGCGATGGCATCTCTGTCAAAAACCGTTGCAAAAAACCGATAATTTTCGACGAGACGAATTTGTTAGCAAAGCATGCGGCCATGCACAACAGGGATCAGTGTACTTATTGGCATGAAAAGTATCACTTGCGCTATTTCCCCCTCGCGCCGAGACAAGGTTGAGGTTCTAGCGACTAAGGGCCATGCTAAGGGCGGAGTCTCTTTCAGGGCGCGCGGGCCCGACAGCGCACAGGCCACAGTGCTCAGTGGGCTGTGGGGAACCACAGGGGGGCGAGAGCGCGAGACCCATTCCTATACATGTATCACCCGAATCAAACCCGAAATGCCCTAAACGCCCCCGCGCGCCGCGATACCTCAGCCTTCTACCAAACATGCAACCCACTCCACACGTGCAGTTCGAAACACATACCAAGTACCAGGGATTCCTCACAGCACACTACCCAGACGTCTCTCACATCTCAACGCCAGTCACCTCCCCCGGCTGGCTTTGACCCTTGTGAATAGCTCGAATACTAAATTTCGAGATGCGTTCACGTATGCTGTGGCACTTCTGCCTACGGTGGGTCGATGCCTTCTTGTGGTAGCACGTCTTCTGACCTTTGAGTTGCCTGTGGCTTTTTTAAGGGTACCCCAGCGGGCTCAGGACAGCGCCACGGATGGGCTTCGCAGGGTGGAAAGGGCGGCAGCGGCGGCGGCGGCGGCGGGGGTGGCGGCGACGGCGGCGGGGGTCGCGGCGATGGTGGGGGCGGGTGTGGCGAGGGCGGTAGTGGTGGCGGCGGCGGCGGCGGG
>Ga0164294_10004381_pt1 | contig 12308 bp, 19 predicted proteins | sample GEODES005metaG_FD_111479 | JGI IMG/M metagenome (GOLD analysis project Ga0164294, IMG submission 111479) | Oligotrophic lake water microbial communities from Sparkling Lake, Wisconsin, USA - GEODES005 metaG | ecosystem: Environmental > Aquatic > Freshwater > Lake | place: USA: Sparkling Lake... | reverse complement strand
GCCATCTTTATCACCAACATCAAGTTCGAGCACATCAAGTCAAAGAAACTGCGTGATCACCTGGATGCATTGGAAAGCCGTTGCCACTACATCGATCTTCAAATGGACACCACACGTGAGAAGCTACTGCGTATCCGTCAGATTGTCAAAGGTGGTATGCTGGACGATCGTGACAATCTGTCAGACGTGGCCAAGGACGAGATCGTTGACTTTATCACCTCCAATGCAGATCGCCTGCGTGAGCTGAGCCTGCGTATGGTACTGAAGATTGCAGACCTGCGTGGAGGCTTTCCTACCAACTGGCAGGCCATGGCTCGTACCACCTGTATGCGGAGGGCATGATGGGTGCGGCTAGGGCCCTATGCTATGCTCTTGCGGCCCTAGTCTGCAGTAGCCTCAACAGCGAAATGGATTGGGCTTGGCAGGGCCCCGTACTGATCGCCCTGATGTGGGCTGTGGAGACACTGACCAAGGTGCGTGAAGAAGAAGAGTGGTCGGCTACCGTAGACTATCTGCATCAACAGATGGAACGACTACGCAAGGGCTTGCCCCCAGAGACCAAAGAAGAAAGCTAATTAGTCTGCTGTGGTGCCGGTGTTGCACACGTGCCACAGTTCGGCACTTCAGTTGACGCAGACCACAGTCCCGTGTATTATACACACATGGACACAGCCTACACTACCCCAGTAGCCGCTCGCAAGAAGCGTAGCGATCGTAACCATATCATCTACGAGCTGATCGTAAATGGACTCAACTACATTGGAGTTACTGCTAAGACAGAGTCAACAGTGCTCAAGTCCGTTAAGAGTCGTGCTGCCAAGCATTGGTACCGTGCCCAAAAAGAGCAGAAGGATTGGACACTTTGTCAAGCACTGCGCCAGCTCAATGACAAGAGTGAGATTGAGATTCGTGTGCATGAGATCGTGCGTGGCAAAGCCGCTGCCCACCGGCGTGAAGTAGAGATCCGTCGCTTGCTCAAGCCCGCACTCAACACCGATGTGAGAGGCGACTGAGGGGCCGGTGGCGGCATCAGGGGGTGGGGGGTAGTAAATCTAAAACTGTTGCACACACGCAACAAACCGCTTGCAAAAAAGTTGGTGTTAGACTAGATCACCAGCACCAGAGATCTCCATACCTTAAAAATTTTGCGCGGCAATTTTTTTGGGCTACACTATAGGGGCCCCTCTCAGTCTAGCGCAGATAAATACCCGCATAATGCCAGCTGTACATCTCTATGGTGATGTCATCAATGTCACCTTTATACACATTCCAAGAACCGGCGGAACCAGTATAGGAAACTGGATGCTGTCGCAGATCGATCATGCGGTCACCAAGACCTGGATCGATTACACACATCCCTCACTGCAACAGATACAGCAGCAGTGTGGCACCACTGCCAGTTCTTTTGCGGTAGTTAGAAATCCCTGGGACAGAATTGTCAGTCAATATCACTACTGTCTAACTCCGCCTGACACTCGTCCTGGAATGGCTGAAGCCAGTCCTCAAATGGTGCGACACTACATCGATCTGCTCAACAACTATTCAGACCAGTTTCCCAGTTTTACAGAATGGGTATTGAAATTAGATCAGTTTGTCATGCCTCCAGGTTGGTGGTGGAATTTGACCACTCCTCTGTCTCATTGGATTGATTCAAGTACTCATGTGCTGCGTTTTGAAAATCTTGCAGAGGACTTTGGACAGATACAGCAGTTTTTCCGCAGTGATCAACCACTGCCTTTTCTAAACAGTGTTCAGCACGATCACTATGCCCATTACTACACAGATCAAACTCGTCAAATAGTACATAAATGGTTTCGAGTTGACATTGACAGATGGAACTATCAATTTCTATAGATCCTCTTAACTCTGTGGTCTATTTCTCAACACTATGTCCATGTTATTCTCACTGTTGTTTTATTTACTACTCTAAAATAGCCAGTGCCAGAATTGCAGCCAGCAGTCCCACAGCCACATGCAGCCTTTGTACAGTAACCACAGCATGCCACCTACTATGATAAACCCGGCAAACTCAGCTTCAGTTTGCTGTTGTTGTGGTGTGGGCGGTTGATACTGTGGTATATGAGGCTGTTGTTGTGGTGGTCTAGCTATACTGCCGGTCCAGCCATCCAACTGTGTGGTACAGTGGGGACAGCGAGTAGCGTAGATATGTACCTGTTGTCTACAGGCCGAACAAAAGATTGTACTCATTCTATTATAGTCATTTCCTTGTCATTACCAGTGTATGCTGTTGTGTCATCTATAGTATTTCCAGCCATCGTAGTCTCCAGCTCGCCTGCCTTTTTCTCTATGGCATATACTGCACAACTCCTGCAGATTGCAAGGATCGTTGTCTGTTGAATTACCGTTCTTGTGATCCACTTCAGTGCTTATCCTAAAGCCTGCGGCCTTGGCCAGACTCCAATTGATCACGCAAGGAAATCCCAAAAGACCATCAATATTACTGCATATTCCAGTCTTGTATGGTGTTACTCCGTACCGGTGTTCCCACTTGCCCCAACTGGCCGCTTGGCGATGACTGCAGTGAATTCTCCATCGTTTATTGTCATTTTTATCTGTAGAAGAAAATGTTACAGGTTTACCACATCCATAATTAATACAAATTGGTCTTTTCATGTTTCTGCGCCCATTGGTTTCTGTGTAAGTGTGTCTAAGTTGTAGAACTGTCTACTACAGTCTTATAAAATTATAAGATCAGTTTTAGGAGATGTCAATAAAAAAATCGCTAAAAACCGCTTTTCTGCTTCGCAGCCCTTTGGGCTCGGGCCTCTTGACAGCGGGGTACTGTCGCTGTATACTGATCACTATTATGAATCAACAGACAAACTCAGTAGTAGACTTTTTCATCAGCAATGGCTGCAGGCATATGACCAATATACCTGGCAATCAAGTGTTTTTAACAGATGTCAGTGCCAGCACCTTGGTGTGGCATGAAGGACCAGTGGTCATTGAACTCTATCTCATGTATCCCAATTTGACCACTGGACTACACAGTCATCCCTTTGATAATCAGGTCATATATCTACATGGACAGATGTATGGACATCGGAAAGATCCAGACACCGGGGCTGTCATAGAGGGAGAACTGTTTGAAAAATTGGGTGGGCCACCCCGGCTGGGACCTCTGCTGCCCGCCGGAACACCGCATGGGTTTAGAGCCGGGCCTCGGGGAGCCGTGGTCTACAACGTGCAGATCTGGCCTGAATCTGTCCGTGATCCGCTCAGCGCCGCACTGAATATTCATGGTAATTTTTCTCTAGGACCTATACATACCGAATTCCTGAGAAGTTTGGGGCGTGTCGTAGACGAATAAATAAAGAATTGTTGTAAACACCGAGAGGAAAGAAGCAAGTCCAAAGACGGGCAAGACGAGGGTTCGACTCCCTCCCGGTCCACCAAAAGCATACTCAAGTGACGCTGGGGAAGAGTAATAGTCAGCGGTTGATAAATCTTCCAAGTATGCTTTTGATGGGCCGGCCATGGTATCGATTGACGGATCAGTAGACGAGTGGACAACAGGGCAGGCGATCTCCCTAAAAGAAGCAAAACTAGTAAATGCAACAGCATCTACACTTGAGTTCTTGAACAACAGTTCTATCGTTGTAGCCAACGATGAGCAGTTTGCTCTAGCTGCCTGAACAGCGGCGACTCCGAGGTAGGAAAGACCTCGTCACCGAACCCAACCAGGACCCGCTGTAATGGCGGGTTTCTTTTGGGCAAATGCATGTCAACGAGATCATTAACTCGTGCGTTAATAGTATATGTATAGAGCAGTTTCTGTACATAATATAAACTTAAAGGAAGTTCTAAAATGAAAACAATCGCAACTCTAATCGCTGGTCTATTTGCTGTTACCGCTTTCGCCGCTGAGCCAGCCAAGGCACCGGCCGCTCCTGCTGCTGCACCCAAGGTTGACGCCAAGCCTGCAAAAAGTGAAGACAAGGCTCCTGCCAAAGCCGACGCAAAGGCTGCTACGCCTGCTGCCACCACAGCACCGGCCGCTAAGTAATCTCTGTTGGGATGATGACGACGATGGCACCACTGTTGAGGACCTGGACCTACACACGGGCTATCGTCGTCCAGACGTTGTTGTGGGCTCTGCTGCTGATGATCTTCCTGATCTTGTGCGTGACCGCCTGCGTCGAGCCAGACTAGCAGCAGTTATACTGTATATGGCTAAATGGACCGTTTAATCGCGGTCCATTTTGTTTTTGCGGCTAAGTAATGGTCTATACTACGGGGATTTTTTTTATGACACCAACACTGTATCTTGACATGGATGGCGTGGTCGCAGATTTTGATGCCGCGGCCGCACAACATTTAGGACGCGATCTATCCGGCTACACACAAGATGGAATTTTTACTTTTGTAGGCGATGAATGGCCGAAGATTCAGGCCATAGAACGGTTTTATCGTGACTTGCCACCTATGAAGGGCTGCTGGCAGTTGGTTGACACAGCACGACAGTACAGAGATCGATTGGGCTGGCAGTTGTTATTTTTAACAGCTATTCCTAGACTGAACGACATGCCTTGGGCACAGTACGACAAGATCTTGTGGGTCAATCAACACTTTCCTGACATTGCCGTACACTTTGGTCCCTATAGTCATGACAAACAACATCACTGTCGTCCAGGAGATATCTTAGTTGACGATCGTCTGACCAACTGCATTGAGTGGCGTGCCGTAGGCGGCAGGGCGTTTCATGTGGTCAATCGTGATGTGGTGGCCTCGGCCCAGGAACTAGAACAGAATTTTCAACAGCTGGTAGAATCAGCTGTTGAACTACAGACTCAACTGACTATCTTCTAGATCTGTAATCTGCTGTCGCAGCTGATCTACCAGTCCAGAATTACGTAGACTTTTGAACACCAGGTTGGCCACTCCGTATTCACCGCTACGAGCCAGGCCCTTGCGACGATAATCCTTTAACACTGACATGACTTTGCGAGCCTGGTCAATGCTATTAATAGTGGCAGTGGCCTGTATGATCTGTTGCCAACGAGCCGCATATTGCGCCACACGATCAAGATCTAATGGACCTTGAGGTTCTGTGCTGGGGCGTATCCATTGATCTCGAATCAGGCTATAGGCACCGCCTACCGCAGGTTCTGCACTATCTTCTACGTACAGCTCTACCGGGATACCTCGTATCTCAATCTTGTGCTGCTGCTTGTACAGCAGCCGCTTGGTGTCAAACAGTTCGGCCAGCTCTTGATCGCAATCAATGCTGGTGTAGTCAGTGATCAGGTGCAGATCTAGGTCACTGTGCTTGGTCCAATATCGGCCAGTCTGTCCTCCGGTGATCTGCAGGTCCAATACTTCAAAATCTAGATCTACAAATCGTTTGAAATGATTGGCAATTTTAATCAAATGAGATCTGACCATGGGATCTAACTGCTTTTGATCAGACCACAACAGACTGTTAAGTTCGGGGTGGGCTTCTATGCCCGGGCTAAGGAATTCTCGAATCAGCATAATTGGTATTTATTTGTGTAAATATCATTATGGAAGACATAGAAAATTATCAGGGTCATTTACTGGCCGCACATCCCAAAAGAGCCAAGGGATTCCTCAGTCATGGAGTTGTATTGGTCATAGATCAAGATCACACCGGCAGCCTGGGTCTGCAGATCAACAAACAGCTGAACAATGGCAGCACACTGGCTTCGGTCATGAGCAACATAGATTTGACCTTGGACACAGATCAACCTCTGTACATGGGAGGGGCCGAAAACACCAATCGTATCATGATGCTGCACAGCATGGACTGGACATCTCCTACCACCACTGCTATCAATGGCTGCCTAGGGCTCAGTAATGATGTCAGCGTGTTGGCTGCTATATCAGCAGGAGAAGGTCCACAGTATTATCGTGCCATTGCAGGATTCCTAAAATGGCCGCCTGGGCATCTAGAAGGTGAAATATCAGGAGATGCTCCTTGGCATGATTTATCCACCAGCTGGAGCACCGTGCCTGCAGATCTCGATCTGGTATTTGGCCTGGATGGCGAAGAACAGTGGCACCATGTGATCGAGTCACATGCACGACTGCAGATCGCCACCTGGTTCTAATCCCGTTCTGCGTTGAGGCTAGCCAACATATTTCTAATGTCGGCACCTGACTTGGCTTGAGGTTTGGCTCGGGGTACTGGTGAACCCACAGTGGGATCTGGTTCTGCAGTAGTTATACTGGTGCGTTTAAGTCCCTGATAGACACTGCTGCTAGACGGACCGGGGCTAGCAGCAGCAGTTTCACCGTCCTCTCCCAGATCTAGAATACGCAGTGTTTCTACATTAAATTCCAAATCAACCTTTTGACCTACTCCGCTTGAACTACGAGTTTTCATAAACTGAATTTGATAGCGTCCACGCTCCTTCATAGCACGACTAGTAAAAATACCTATTACATTATCTGCCGTCATGATCTTGCTGAGTCCGCCACTGATATGGCTATGATCAAATTCAATTTCTTCAACTGCACTACGATTCAATTGACTGGCCGTTACGGTGATACACTGTGTTTCCATTGCCAAGTTACGGATCTCTTCTGACACATATTTGTCTTTAACAAACAAATCACTGGGCGATACCTTCACGCTTAAAGGCATCATCAAATCGAGGTAATCTATTAACAAAACGTCTGGTTTTTGACCTTTTTTGACCTGATATTCCTTCAAATAGGCACGAATATCGTTGCAATTTTTTCCACTGGGCATATACTTGATCTGTACGCTTCCGGCTCGTTTTCCAGCCATTTTAACTTTGAGTTCTACTTCGTCAATGCTGCGAAAAATCTCACGAGTGCTAATGCCAGTAACCATACTGTCCAGCCTCATAGCTACTAGTGCTTCACTGAGTTCAAAGGTCAAGTATATAACATTGAGTCCTGCTGTAGCCCAGTTGACTCCCAAATTGGCCAAGAACAAACTCTTACCACCGCCCGATGCCGCACAGAAAATATTGAGCTCTCCGCGATTAAATCCACCATAGAGTTTTTTGTCTACAGTGGGCCAGCCAGTTGAAATTTGCCCGTTGCTGTCTTTTAACATGCTGAGCCTGGCTCTAGGATCAGCAAAGTAATCAGTGCCCATATCTTTGTTCAAGCTGATCTGTATGGCGTCTTTAATTAGCTTTTCTACAGGACCATAATCGCCACTTTCTAACAAGTCGGCCGATTTGAGAATAGCCCTTTCAAGTCCTTTGTGTCTGCTGAATCGTTCAAATTCATCCAATAGCCAATCATAATGTTCTTTGGACAAAACTTCAGATTTTAGATCGCAGCCTAGTGCTGCATTGATAATGGCCGCGTCTGGCATGACCTTGTACTTGTCCACATATTCATGAATAAATTTAGCCTGCTCCTGCAGCCTTCTATCAAAATTTTCTGGGTCGAATATATTTTGGCATCGAGCAAATGATTCTGCATCGGACAGAAACATTTCTAGATAAAGTTTTTGCACTTCTAGAGTATAGTCGGGTTTAATCATCAAGTCTCTCTAATTGTCGTTTCATCAGTTGTATTTTTATCTTATTTGTTTCTCGGTAGTGCAGAATTGTGGTTAGTGTATACAGTCTACCATATTTCTTGACCGCATCTGCTACATCTTTAACATCATCGCCCCACGGTGGCAAGCTCATAGACCATTCATGTGTCAGTGCGGCCGTCAGCAGTTTAGCCCCTGCTCGATCACGATCGGGCACTATAATGACCTGTCGATTAAGTGCAGAAATCCTAGCCGCTTGTGTGGAATTGACATCATTGCTCATTATAGCCACGCCATCTACAGCTATAGCATCCATTTGCCCTTCTACCACGATGATATACTGTCTGTCATAGTCCTCAACCTGCCTATCCATGTTGAACACATAGCCCGGTTGACTATGTGTGAGATATTTGGGCTTGCCCGCTGTAATTTTACGAGCCGTATACCCCACTATCTTGCCCAGGTGATAAAAAGGTATCAATACACGATCAGCATAGCCTTTTTGATCGGTCCAATGCCACGGATACCAATCTAGCCCAAGTCCTCGATTTAACACATACTGTTTGATCGATGCTACCTCTGATTCAGGCCATTGATCTAATAATCTGGCATCTCCCGGCAATGCTCTTTCTTCTAGTTCAAAATTTTGTCCAGGCAGAGGCTTTTCTGTGCTCTGCTGTTTCATAGCGGCTAAATTAATTTTTTGAATTTCCTGTGGACTCATGCCCAGCCAAGAAAACAAACTGCGGGTATTTTGACTCAATAGCTTGCCCGGGCTCCAGCCTGCTTTGAAATTGCAGTTAAAGCAGTGAAAGGTAAATCCCCCTTCTGGAGCTAGTAAAATTCCGCCACGCTGCCTGGTATCGGTACCGTGACCTCTATGATGACAACAGGGCGCATTAAACCCTGTCCAGCCACTGGGGGTAGTTTTACGGCGAGCCGGAAGTAGAGCTAGAATAGCTGTGTGTAGACCTTGCATCAAGCTATTTTAGCTTCTATACAGGATTTTGTCAACCTTGCCGTAATAACTGGGATCGTCGTTGTCTATACCTGCAGGTGCTTTTGCTGGAATATGTCTAACTCTGATATAAGAATAGACTCCGTTAAAATTTTGATAATCTATCCCGCTAAATCCTGTATAATTTCTACTGCTGATCACCGAGTAGTTTTCGCCTGACCCTGGAGTGTTTTCCAATGTGCCTTCTACAATTATGGTCCCACGATAGGCTGTAAGATAAAAGGCTATGGTATGTAATGCACTGTTGCCGTTAAATTCTGGTTGGGCGTAGATATTACCTGTAGTATGTTCGTATAGAGATATACCTAGATTAAAGGCTTTGGTTAATGCCGTGATAGAAACACTAGGTTGTAGTACAGGATAGGTATCTTGGTTAAGTTTCAGGGTGCCTGCTGCTCCGTAATAGGTATTAGTGTATGCCGGCACATAGCTGCCATCATCATCTAGCATTTTGATGCTGTACTGATAGCTGGTTCTATCTAGATCAACTGTGTCACTTTCAGTCAATGTCAGTACTGCCACTCCACGAGTGCCGGTTGTCTCAGCTAATACTTCTAAAGGTTTTTCAATCAACAATCTTTGATCAATGGCATCAAACATGCTGAAAACGTAAGTCGATGCAGTAGAAATAGAAATTCTCTTTTCATCGCTGTTCTTAAACTGAATTCTAACTTGATTTTTAATACCTTTTTGTATGATGAGATCTCGTTGATACATGACCTGGTTAACTCCCTTAACGGTGGCATCTCTATCTAAAATTACATTGAGAATATTCTGATATAAATAGATTGGTAATTTTTGCATACTAATATTTATTGAACCCTGGATGAAAGATCAATTTCAAGTTAACTTTCCCTTTATATCGTGCATCAAGTCAAACGAAAAAGAGTATGTAGGAATCATACTTAATGCCGATTCATATGTGACCAGTATCTATGACCTAGGAATGATCATAGACGAAGACACTAGAAAATTATTATTAGAGCTAGGCGAAGTTTGGTGGTGGGAAAGCAATCGTAAAATACCCATTAACATATTTCTAAAAAAAGAAATGATTGCATTTCGTTCTTATATCAAAACATTTAATTCTAAAGATGTAAAAATTATATTTGGTCCTACCATCAATCTCAGCGAGATTGCTGAAAAACGAATTAAAAGAAAAAGCATTCAGCTGGTTAGAAATCTCAAAGGTCTTTAAGAATACTCGTGACTAAGTGACTCACAGATAAGATTCATATGTACTATGACTACCATAGCGTAGGAGATGGCATGAGCCTTTTTAAAGTAGTATTCATCACCTGTTGGTTTAATCCAAATTTCCTTCATTACACTGCTCCAATCTTGACCAATCAGATGTTTTTTTCCTGGTCTGATCATGGCCAGTACGGCAGCTAATTGTTCTATGTTTCTCGGTTTCATTTGCCGTAAAGTTGATCCATGACCACTGACGTGAAACAGGAGGTTGACAAATTCGTCTTGTTCTAATAGATCCCATAAAGGCTCAGTTGACATCAATTGTTCAAGATGTTGATTGTCTTTGACATCTCGGTAGACACTGACATTAAGAAAATCTATCTTGAAGTATCCTCTACCTTCCGCTGTTTTATAGTCGATGTTACTGAGTCCAGTAATGGGATTGTAGGGAATGTTATGACAGTAGACACCTGTATTGTGTTTTTTAAAAACACCATCTTCTAATCTAGAGGCGGGGACATGCTGAACAATGTCAAGTATTTTTGATCTGTCCGCAAAATCTAAATCAATGTCCATTTATTTCTTCTAGACTAGGGGAGTAGTTTCCCTGATGTTGAACAGACACAGCTCCCGCCTTATTGGCAAACAGTATAGCCTCTTCTACGCTAGCAGTCATTAGATATTGATATACTAACGCTGCCAAAAAAGTATCTCCTGCTCCACAGACATCTACCAGTCCTACCTTAGGTGCTGGGTAAATTTTTCCATTATATCTGGCACCTTGATCTCCCATGGTTGTAATTATGTTTGAGCAAAATGTTTTGGCCAGACTGAATTCTTTGTTATTGATTTTTACAAATGCTCCTTCAAATCTGGCCAGGTTAGTTTTTTTACTGTCGATGAATACAGGACCATGACATTCTTTAATAATGATTTCTATGTGTTCGTAGGTGATAAAACCTTTGTCATAATCTGAAATTACCACAACATCATAATCTGTCAAGGGATGTGTAATATGGCCAGACCATTCTGGAAGGTAAGGTTCGTCATCTACCCTTAACAGGTGTTGCCCTGATCTTTGATCAATATATCTAGTCTTGGTAATTGCTGACTCATTAGTGATAAAATCAACCTCTATTCCCAGACTGGAAAAATTATTCTTCACATTAGAAGCCATACCTTGAGTGGTATAGTGATTGTGGATTTTCATAACAGGTACAGGTGCTTCAGGACTGAGTCTGTCACAGGTGCCTGTGAAATATTCATCAATACAACTATCGCCGATTAGCAATACGTTGAATAATTTCTGTGGTTGAGTATTTTTCAATTCGTTCATAAAATTTTATTTCTTTGCAATATTCTGAACCTATAATAGGTCGTCCTTGATAATCACTGCCTTTGACCATTATATCACAGTGTTGTTTTATCAATTCTACTAATTCTTCGTCGGTGTCAAAAACATATACCTCGTCAACCATATATAGACATTCTAACATGGTTTTACGGTCTTGTTGGGTGTTTATGGGTCTGTCGAGCCCTTTCAATTCACAAATACGACGATCACTGTCTATGGCAACTGTCAACTTTTCCCCGTGACTGAATGCATATTCTAGAAGTGCTAAATGACCTATGTGCAGTATGTCAAAGGTGCCGTTAACAAATACTTTTGTGTTCATCGTTGACTGTCTCCTGGCAGGACTCGATAGTTGTCTTCAACACTATCTGCGGTACTAACTTCAATAATAGTGCCTTCTTCTATACAGTACAGTTGATGAGGCAGCAGTGGAGGATTGTGCCATACATCTCCAGGATTCAGCAGCAGCTCACTGATCTTAGCCGTAGTGGTGTCAATGAATCTCACAGTGAATTTACCATCTAACACATACCAGGTCTCATCTTTCACTGAATGAAAATGCATACTGAATTGAGCACCAGTATTAAATTTCATCAATTTGCCGCAGTATTTGTCGTTAGTGGCCCAGATATTTTCATATCCCCACCCCTTTTCTACAAAACCATCTAGTCTCATTCTATTCCTACCTCTTCAACAATTTCTTTTACTAGGGCAACATCTGCCGGAGTTTCCTTAAATTTCTTTAACCAAAATTGAATATCAAACGCTGGAGCAATCATATCCAGTTGCTCATCGCTCATTTTACTGATCATGTTTTTTCCCGATCTACTATTTAAAATAAGCCATGCAGTAATTTTACCATTCTTGATATCATGTACTGCTCGGCTCAGGCTTACATAATTAAAATAATGTGCAAAATTTGCGTTGTGTTCATCACCCCATTCCATCATAGTCTGCAGACTTCTTCGAACAGCATCTTCCACAGATTCCAGTTTGATCATTTCATAGAGGTACCGATCATACAATTCATCACGGCACCAATGATCTAATTTTATACCGCTTTTGATCACATAGTCAACAAATCTATCTGGGTAAAGAGGATCTACATTGTTAACAAAACTGCCAAATTTCACAAAGGCATTATAATAACTGCTGTCACAGAATTCCTCGTAGGTCTTGGATTTTTTAGCACCTTGTGTCAATTTCCAAAATCTATTAAATGCCACAAATCCGGCCTG
>Ga0164294_10004380_pt1 | contig 12309 bp, 11 predicted proteins | sample GEODES005metaG_FD_111479 | JGI IMG/M metagenome (GOLD analysis project Ga0164294, IMG submission 111479) | Oligotrophic lake water microbial communities from Sparkling Lake, Wisconsin, USA - GEODES005 metaG | ecosystem: Environmental > Aquatic > Freshwater > Lake | place: USA: Sparkling Lake... | reverse complement strand
TACGGTCTGGACAAACGCACCCTCTCCCGATCCCGCGATAAGCTGTCGCGCCTAGGCGTGAAACTATGCCAGCACTTGGCCGCAGCGGCCAACAACAATGCACGCGCCATCCCCACATATCGCGCGCGCTATCGGTCTTTGCGCGAAAATATCAATTTCATGATCGATTTGAACAACAAGCTCGCTTCAAGATAGGATACCCTCGCGTCAAGATCGGGAATCAGTCCCCGGCGAGGATGGGAGTGCGCGCGATGAGCCAACCGGCAGTGCAAGCAGCAGCCTTATGCGGATGGACCGACTCCATGCCCGGCTTCGGCGTCGAGCCGCAGCAGGCGCTGGCCGGCGCCGGCCTCGACATCGCCGCGCCCTCGGCGCGCATCCCTTTGAAACAATTTGCCGCGCTGGCCGAAAGTGTGGGCGAGCACGCCAACCATCCCGCCGCCACCTGGATGATCGGGCTGAACTATGACCTCGCCGGGCTCGATCACCTCGGCACCGCGATCCTCTCGGCAAAGACGCTGGGCACCGCGCTCAAACGCTTTGCCGACAATTTCGAATTGCTGCAGGATACCACGATGTTGCAATTCGAAGTGAAGGGCGACCTCGCGACGATCAATTACCGCATTCTCGATCCCGATATCTGGCCGCGGCACCACGATGCGATGTTCAGCCTCGGCATCATCGCCCAGATCGCGCAGGCGGCCGTGCCCGGCGCGCTCGACGATATCGAGCTGGGCTTCGAGAGCGAGCGGCGCGAGACCGGCCTTGCGGTGCCCTCGAGCCGGATCAGCTTCGGCGCGGAGGTCAATTCGCTGAGCCTGCCGGTCGCGATGCTCGATGCCGCGATGCCGCCCTGCGCGCGCCAAGCGGACCTGCGCGGCCTCTCCAGCCAGATCGCGGGCAAGCGCCGGGCCGAGCCGGCGCGCGACCGCATCGCCGCGTTCATCTATGCCCGCATGGCGCAAGGCGAAATCCATCAGGACGAGCTCGCCAGCGAGATCGGCATGTCGAGCCGCACCATGCGCCGCCGCCTGGCCGAAGCCGAAGTGACCTTCCAGCAACTGCTCGATGAATGCCGCATGCGCCAGGCGCTGCTCGAATTCCGTGCCCGTCCGGCCTCCTCGATTTCGCAGATCGCGCTGCGGCTCGGCTATGCCGAACATTCCAATTTCACCCGCGCTTTCACCCGCTGGGCCGGCATGCCCCCCCAGCGTTACCGCGCCGCGCACACCCAGCACTAAGGCTTTCCTGCATGACCAGACTGCTCCTGATGGAAGGCAATCCCGCCGACAAACGCGCCCGCGCGCATGAACTTGGCGTGCGCACCTCAAGCGAAGTCTATGCGCAGGCCATCGCCGCACATTACCCCCACTTCACGCTCGACGTGGTCAACGCCGCCGATCCCGATGGCACGATCCCCGGCGGCAACAGCCTCGGCAGTTACGACGGCCTCGTCATCACCGGCTCCGCGCTCCATGCTTATGACCCGGAATTTGCCGTCACCAACCAGATCGCGATGCTCGCCGCTGCGGGCGACACCGGCATGCCGGTCTTCGGCAGCTGCTGGGGCCTGCAGATCGCGGTAGTGGCCGCAGGCGGCGAGGTCGCCTACAGTCCCAAGGGCCGCGAAGTCGGCTTCGCGCGCAAGATCGCGGCCACCGAGGCCGGGCGCGGTCACCCGATATTTGCGGGCAAGGGCGAGGTGTTCGACGCGCCCTGCATCCACTACGACGAAGTGACCCGCTTGCCCGAAGCCGCCACCCTGCTCGCGTCCAACGCGCACAGTCTGGTGCAGGCGGCCATCGTGCCCGTCGGCAAAAGCGAGGTCTGGGCGGTGCAATACCACCCCGAATTCGACCTGCTCCAGCTCGTCCAGCTCTACACGCTCTACGCCGACGACATGATCGCGCAGGGCTTCTTCACCGATCAACCTGCTCTGGAGGCCTACACCGCCAAGCTCGCCGCCCTCGCTGCCACCCCTTCCGACGCCGGCCTCGCCTGGCAACTGGGCATCGACGACCAGATCACCGACGACCGCGTCCGCCGCGCCGAAATCCTGAACTGGATCGATCAGCAAGTGATGCGCGCAAAGTAGTCGCTATTCCGCTCCCCCTCGATGGAGGAGGACTATTGCACAGAATCGAAACAAAGGTTTCCGTCACCCTGAACTTGTTTCAGGGTCCATCGTGCCGCAAACACGGTTCAGTCGGGTCAAAGGCTCCTTCGGCGCAATGAGCCTCTGATTTCAGGCCTCCGTTCACGCTGACAGATGGACCCTGAAACAAGTTCAGGGTGACGAAAGTTGGCAAAACATTCTGTCAGTTGCGATGGCCATGTTCGAATGGGGCAAGGCGCCGCACCAACCGCAAGATTCAACTCGGAACTTAAGAACCTCCATCCGGTTAACTTCATGCAAGAGGCCTCCACCGCCCTGCAGGAGCGAACCCCATGGAACAGACCACCGAGCGCACGATCACCCAGTTCCTCGATACCCACCGGATCATGAGCATCGCCACCTTGCGGCCCGACGGCTGGCCGCAGGCGACCACGGTCGGCTATGTCAACGAGGGCCTCAGCATATACTTCCTGTGCGGGCTTGAAAGCCAGAAGGCGCATAACTTGGCGCACGACGACCGGGTTTCCTTGACGATCAACGATGATCCGGAGGATGTCATGCAGATCACCGGTCTCTCGCTCTCCGGACATGCAGCGACGGTAGCTAGCCCGGAAGATGCGGCGCGGCTCATCGCCATGATGCCGCCTCGCTATCCCGACAGCCCGCCGCTGCCAATGCCGATGCCGACCCCCGATCAGATCCACATCTTCCGCGTGACGCCCAGCTTCATCTCGGTGCTCGATTACCGCAAGGGCTTCGGCCACGCGGACTTTGTGACCGCTTAGCACGCGAACAGCGACGCTTGGCCCACGGAAGTTTCGGTCCTAATGCCGGGATCAGGGCTTAATTGACGTGAGGCGGCAAGCATTGTGAACGAGCACGATCAGTCGGAAAAGACCGTCATCATCACCGGCGCCTCGTCGGGCGTCGGTCTTTACGCGGCCAAGGCGCTGGTGCGGCGCGGCTGGTTTGTCATCATGGCCTGCCGCGATCTTGAGAAAGCGGCGCGGGCAGCGGCGGCGCTGGGGATTGCCGAAGACCGCCGCGCGCTGATGGCGATCGATCTGGGCGATCAGGCAAGCGTGCGCACCTTTGCCGATGCTTTCCGCGCCAGCGGCCTCCCTCTCCATGCGCTGGTCAACAATGCGGCGATCTATCTTCCGCGCCTGAAAGCCCCCGCCCGCTCGCCCGAAGGCTATGAAATCAGCGTCGCGACCAACCATTTCGGGCACTTCCTGCTCAGCATGCTGCTGATGCCGGAGCTTGTGAAAACGCACACCGCAGAAAGCCCGTCGCGCCTGATCACGCTTGGCACGGTCACCGCCAATTCCGAAGAGTTCGGCGGCAAAGTGCCGATCCCCGCGCCAGCCGATCTCGGCGATCTGCAAGGGCTGGAGGCGGGTTTTCGGGGTCCCGTCGCGATGATCGACGGCAAGCCGTTCAAGCCGGGCAAGGCCTACAAGGACAGCAAGCTGTGCAACATGATCATCAGCCGCGAACTGCACCGGCGTTATCATGACGAAACGGGCATGATCTTCAACACGCTCTATCCCGGTTGCGTCGCCGATACGGCGCTGTTTCGCGAGACTCCCAAAGCCTTCCAGACGATTTTCCCCTGGTTCCAGAAGAACATCACCAAGGGTTATGTGACGCAAGAACTGGCGGGGGAACGGGTCGCCGAGGTCGTGATCGACCCGGAATTTGCGCAGTCGGGAGTCCACTGGAGTTGGGGGAACCGCCAGAAGCCGGGGGCAAAGGCTTTTGCCCAGCCACTTTCGGCCAGCGCCAACAATGTCGCGCGGGCCAGCCGACTGTGGGAGCTCAGCGAACGGTTCGTCGGGCTGGCCTGACGGCTCAGGGCCGCATGAAGTTCACGTGCACCTGGCTGGTGCCGGTCGCGTTCTCGTAATCCGAATAGCGCACGCCCGGCCAGGTCCACGCCCGCCCGCCCAGCGCGCCCGCCATCATCAGGTAGTGGCCAAACCGCGCCTCGGGCACATGGCGCAGGAACTCGGGCATGGTGTCGATGACGGAGGCATGATCGCCCTGATAAAACCACTCCAGCCGCTCCAGATCGGCGGCGCGCGCTTCGGGGCGGCTGATGTGGATGGGATCGGAGGCCTCGTGGAGATGCAGCTGCGATAGCGGCCAGAAGCGGTGGCTCATCGATCCGCTGGCGATCAGCAGCACGCGGCGGTCCGATGCCGCAATCGCCTGACCGATGCCCTGCCCCACACTCAGAAAATCGCCCGTCTCGCCGGTCTGCGCGCAGCCGACCGAAAGCCACTCCTCGCCGCCATGCAGATAATGCGCGATGTTGATCGTGGGGTAATGGATCGGCAAATACGGATCATCGATCGCGCTGGTGCGCACGCCGCAAGCGGTCGCGGCTTCGGCGATGCTGCGGGCAAGCGAAGGGTTGCCCTTGAGATCGTAAGGCACCTGGCTCATCCCGCGCGGCAATTCGTCCGAAGTATAGAGCCCCGTCCGCCGATCATGCCCGGAAACGCAGAACTCCACCGTGGTAAACCAGTGCGAATCAAGCACGATCACCGTGTCGGGCCGGAGCACCTCCATCACCTCGGCGCGGAAGCGATGGAGCCCGGGCACGAGGCTGATCTCCTTGCCCTCGTTCAGCTCAAACCGCACCGCCTGCGGCAGCATGATCGTGGGAGCATGCGCCAGCAAAGCCGCGCCGACAATTTCGCCCATCGCCCATGTCCTCTGGTTTGCAAGATGCAGCATCCATGCGCGCAAATGCCGCCCGCCACTTGGCCATATCGGCCAAGTCCGGCGGCGGCGAGGCCCATATCAGAGAAAGCATGGCCACCTATCCCTTCTCCCGCTCGCACGATCCCTTCGTCGATCTCTCGTCGCAAGACGCGTTCAACGAAGGCGCGCCTTTCGCCACCTTCGACCGGATGCGCCGCGACGATCCGCTGGCGTGGAGCGAGATGGAAGGCGGCGGACAGGGTTTCTGGAATGTGGTGCGCCACGCCGATCTCTTGGAACTCAATCGCCAGCCCGATCTGCTCTCATCGGCCAGCGGCATCCGTATGGAAGACCAGTCGGCCGAGGAATACGAAGCACGCAAGACCTTTCAGGAAACCGATCCGCCGCAGCACCGCGCCTTTCGCGCGCTCGTCTCTAAGGCGTTCTCGCGCTCGACCATGGCTACCTATGAGGATCAGATCCGCGCCATCGTCACCCGCCTGCTCGACGATGCGCTCGAAGCGGGAGAATTCGACGCCACCGACGCCATCGCCCGCCACTTGCCGATGCAGATGCTGGCGCAGATCATCGGCGTTCCGAATGACGACGCGGCCTGGCTCGTCGAAAAAGGCGATGCGCTGATCTCGAACGCCGATCCCGATTACACCGACTTCGTGATCGATAAAGTCGATACCGACGAATACCGTATGCTGCCGTTCCGCTCGCCCGCTGCGGTCGAGCTGTTCGACTATGCCAACCGCCTGCTGGCGCGGATCGACGCGGGCGAACAGATCGGCGTGCTCAATCTGGTGCTCGAGGAAACCAGCCACGGCACCGCGATGAGCCGCGACGAATTCCGCAATTTCTTCTGCCTGCTGGTCGCGGCGGGCAACGATACCACGCGCTATTCGATCGCCGCCACGATCCATGCGCTGGCCAATGATCCCGCGCTACTGGCGCAAATCCAAAACCCTGCGTTCGACAAGTGGGACGAGGCGACCGACGAGATGATCCGCTGGGCCGCGCCCACCTCGCATTTCCGCCGCACCGCGACGCGCGATTTCGAGCTGCACAGCAAGACCGTGCGCGCGGGCGACAAGGTGGTCATGTGGTTCCTGTCGGGCAACCGCGACGAGGCGGCGATCCCCGACCCCTATCGGCTTGATCTCACCCGCCCGCGCAATCCGTTTCTCTCGTTCGGTCAGGGCGGGCCGCATATCTGCCTCGGCATGTGGCTGGCCAAGCTCGAGGTGAAGATCGTGCTGCAGGAGCTGGCGCGCCGGGTCAAGCGCATCGAGCAGACCGCTGAACACCGCTATCTGCGCTCAAACTTCATCCATGGCATCAAGACCTTGCCCGTGCGGGTCGAGCGAAAGTAAAAGCCGCAACCATGAACACCATGACGCCGGGGGGCATCGCCACCATGACCGATACCGCCGCTCAGGACCGCGTACGAATCCTGTCCGCCGATCAGCTTAATCTGGCACGCGGCAAATATGTGCCGATGAGCGAGGCGCGCAAAGGGCACGCCCGCATGTGCGTCGGCACGTATGCGGTCACATATGCGCGGACGCTGGTCGATGCGCCCGGCGGCGGGCTGCTCACGGGCCTCCCCGACATGGAAGCGCGCTTCGATCCGGCTGACCTGCGCCCCGGCTGGGAGCCCGGCACCCAGATCGCGCTGGCGGACATGCGCTTTCAGGGCGAACCCTTTGCGCTGTGCGGGCGCAGCGCCCTCAAGCGCGCCATCGCCGGCTGGCGCGCGCACGGGCTGGAGCCGATGGTCGGCATCGAGATGGAAGCCTATATCTTCCAACGCGGCGCAAGCGGCGAATGGGTGCCTTACGACACCCCCGGCGCGTTCGTTTACGGCACCGGCCCGTTCACCGATCCGGCGGGGCTGGTCGATGATGTGTGGGCCACGGCTGCGCGCTGCGGCTTGCCGATCGAATCGATCAACGCCGAATTCGACGCGCCGCAATTCGAGCTGACCTTGCGCTATGCCGACGCGCTGCGCGCGGTGGACGACGCCTTCCTGTTTCGTCAGATGGCGCGCGAGGTGCTGATCCGGCGCGGCTATCTGCTCTCGTTCCTGCCCAAGCCGTTTGCGGAGAAAAGCGGCAGTGGCCTCCATTTCAACCTCAGCTTTACCGAGGCTTCGGGCCGCAATGCCTTTGCCGACGATGCCGCCAATGGTGCGCCCTCGCCGCTGATGGCGGGCTGCATCGCTGGGCTTTTGCAGCATCACGAAGCGCTGGCCGCGATCATGGCGCCGCTGACCAACAGCTACGCGCGGCTCCAGCCCGCCAGCCTCTCGGGCTATTGGGCCAACTGGGGCATCGATCACCGTTCGGTCACCGTGCGCGTTTCGGCCGAAACCGGCGCGGCCGCGCGGATCGAGCACCGCATGGCCGATTGCGCCGCCAGCCCTTATTTCGCGCTGGCCGCGATGCTGGAGGCGGCGCGGCTCGGCTTTGAACAGGGCTACCCCTGCCCGCCGCAGGAACTGAACGACGGGCTGGAAACCACCAACACCGAGCGCCACACCCCGCATTCGCTGCCCGAGGCGCTCGATGCGCTAGAGGCGGATCAGGTGCTGACCGCAGCGCTGGGCGCGGACATGATCAGCAATTACATTGCGATCAAGCGGCAGGAAGTCGCCGAGCTCGACGGCAAGACCGAAGCCGAAGCGGTCGCCTACTACTTGCACTATATCTGAGGATCTGCCCGCCATGCGCGACCGTGTAACCATTGAAGGCGTCGACGTTTCGCCCGACCACTTCATCGGCGGGCGGCGCGTGTCCAGCCCAGAGACTTTCGAGACCCGCTGCCCGTTCGATTGGGACCGCAAGCTCGCCGATGTCTCGCGCGGCGATGCGGCCACCGCCGCGCTCGCGGTCGAAGCCGCCACCGCCGCCTTCCCCGGCTGGGCGGCGACCAGCGCGGCGGAGCGCGGCGCAGTGCTGCACCGGCTGGCCGATCTGATCGACGCCAATATCGAACGCCTGGCGATCGTCGAATGCATGGACATGGCCATGCTGCACGAGAGCCTGCGGCTGCGCGTGATCGCGCGCGGCGCGCTCAATTTCCGCAATTATGCCGATATCGCGGCGGGTTATGCCGAGCGGACCTGGTCCTCGCGCGGCACCGCCAACCGGGTGATCCGCATGCCCGCTGGCCCCGCAGTGATCATCACCCCGTGGAACGCGCCGTTTATGCTCTCCACCTGGAAATGCGCGCCCGCGCTCGCGGCGGGCAATACCGTGATCCTGAAGCCCGCCGAATGGTCGCCGCTCTCCGCCTCGCTGCTCGGCGATCTGATCGAACAGGCGGGGTTTCCGCCGGGCGTGTTCAACGTGGTGCAGGGCTTCGGCCGCGACCTTGGCATGGCACTGGTCTCCGATCCCCGGGTCAAGCGCATCAGCTTTACCGGCTCTGTCCCCACCGCGCGCGTGATCGGCAAGGCAGCAGCGGAAAACATCGTGCCCTTCACCGCCGAACTCGGCGGCAAATCGCCGCTGCTGGTCTTTGCCGATGCCGATATCGACGCGGCGGCCAAGAAGGCCGCGGGGCAATACGATGACAGCGGGCAGGTCTGCATGGCCGGCACGCGGATCATCGTCGAGGACAGCGTTCGCGAGGAATTCCTAGCCAAATTCAACACCTATGCCGACCGCCACGTGATGGGCGACAGCCGCGATCCCGCCACGACGATGTCGGCGCTGATCCACCCCGATCACGCCGCGCGGGTCATGGGCTTCATCGACCGCGCCCGGGCAGCGGGCGATGCCATCGCGCGCGGCGGCCATGCGGCGGGCGGCAATTTCATCGAGCCCACGCTGATCGTGCCGCGTTCGAATGAGAGCGAAGTGGTGCAAAGCGAAGTGTTCGGCCCGGTGCTTACCTTCCAGACGTTCACCGGCGAGGAGGAAGGTATCGCGCTGGCCAATTCCACCGCCTATGGCCTCTCCGGCATGATCTACACCGGCGATGCTGCGCGCGCCGAGCGTGTCGGCCGCGCGGTTCGCGGCGGCACGGTGTGGGTCAACACCTTCCTGGTGCGCGATCTCACCGCCCCCTTCGGCGGCATCGGCATCTCAGGGATCGGGCGCGAAGGCGGCGACTATGCGCTCGATTTCCACTCGGATCTCAAGACCTTGCAAATTCTGGAGGGAAGCACGGCCTGAATGGCGGGCGCTCACAGCCCAATCAGATTGCCCGCAATCGAATTGAACTTGCGCCACACGCGGTCGCTCCACTGCTTGCTCATCAAGACCCCCAGATTCGCAGCCAACGCCGCCACGCTAAGCGCCGCGAACAACCATGTGTTCGTTTGCCCAAGGCCATAGGCAATCAACGCGATCACCACCATCGCCGGCACGAACAGCAACATGGCAAAGGCATACACCTTGAACGCGATCCACAGGTACTTCATGCTCGGGAACCTCTTTTGACGGGTGGCGCAGACCGTGGCGGTTCTTCGCGCACAAGCCAAGCGCCCGAATGGGCGAGGCATCCCGATTGAGAAGCACCTGATGCGGCAGAATCACCGCGCCATGATGGGATTGTCCCCCGGCCTGAACAGATCGTGCGCGCGCTTCCACCCCGCAAACGTCTCCAGAATATGCACCGGCCCGCCGTGCAGCTCGGTAAAGCCGCCATTGACCGCGCGGGTGTCGAAATAGCAGGCGTCCACATCGTCGGCATGCAGCCGGCACGCATCGACGAAACCAAGCCCGAGCATGCGCTGATACTCGGCCTCGAAATCATCCACGATAATGCCGACGTGGTGAAAACCCTCTTCCCCCGCCTTGTACATGTCGCGGTAGATCGAGGGCTTGTCGTCGTGCTGCTGGATGAACTGGATCATCATGTCACCCAGATAGCCGAAAGCGTAGGATACATCCGCCTCGATCGGCTGCCCGCGATAATGAAATTCGTCGGTCACATGGTGCGGTGCGATCACGAAGGGGCCGGCATAATGCAGCTTTGCCCACGCGTTGATCGAGGCTTCGAGATCATTCACCAGGTAGGCGATCTGGAAAAACGGATACTGCGCCATCAGCGGTCTCTCCTCGTTTTTTGCGTATCGATCGCCAAGTGTCTCACCAATCGGCGCGGCGCGACATCCTCAAGAATGACGGGGCTTTGTCGCGCCGCGATCAACCGACAACTTTTGCCAGCGCAGCAAGCGTCCGCTCGATCTCCTCGGCTGTGTTGTAATGCGCGATTGCCAGACGCACCACGCCGGTATCTTCATCAAGTCCGAGATGCCGCGCGGGTTCGAGCGCATAGTTGTGGCCGGACCACACGAAAATCTCCTGATCGGCCAGTGCTTGCGCAAAAGCGTGCGTCGGGATCGTCTCGTGCGTGAACGACACCGTGGGCACGCGCTCGGCGATGCGATTGGGGTTGGTGATGCCATGGATCGTGGTGCCCGGAATCGCCAGAATCCCCTCGATCAACCGCAGGGTCAGCGGCGTCTCGTGGCGTTCGAACGCGGCATAGCCGCCCAGCATCCGCTCCCGCCGGGTGCCCGCATGGCCGGTTTCGCTGCCCAGCCAGGCCAGGTAGTCGGCGGTGGCGGTAAGCCCGGCGTAAAGCTCGGTCTGCGGCGTGCCGACTTCGTACCGGCCGGGCAGATCATCGCTGGCGCAGCGGACTTTATACGGCTCCATCGCTTCCAGAATGCTCTCGCGCCCCCACAGCACACCCAGATGCGGGCCAAAGAACTTGTACGACGAGCAGGCCAGAAAGTCGCAATCGAGCTCTACCACATCGGGCAGGCGATGCGGCACCAGCTGCACCGCATCGACATAAGCCATCGCGCCGAATTCATGAACAATCTTGACCAGCGCTTTGATATCATTGACCGAACCGGTCATGTTGCTGGCATAATTCATCGCCACCAGCCGGGTCCGCTCGCTCATCACCGCGCGCAGCGCCTCGGGCTCGATTTGCCAGCTCTCCGTGCTGAACGGCACAAAGCGCACCGTCAGCCCGCGATCCTGCGCCATCAGCAGCCACGGCGAAACATCGCCTTCATGGTCCATCCGCGTCAGCACGATTTCATCGCCGGGCTGGCAGAGCCGCCCGATCGAGCGCGAGATATGCAGCGTGAGCGCGGTCATGCTCGCGCCAATGGTGATCCCGCGCGGCGATGGCGCGCCGACGATGTCGGCCCCGGCCTCATGCGCCGCATCCCAGATGTCCATCGCGCGCCGCGATCCGGAAAAGCGCCCGCCCAGATTGCACGCGCCGTGGATCATCGCCTCGGCCACCGCATCGACCACCATGCGCGGCACTTGCGTTCCGGCGGCATTGTCGAGAAACACCGGGGGCGAGGCCGGGCCGCTGATGGCGGGGAATTGGGCGCGCACGGCGTATATTGGAAAGGCGGGCATGATATCTCCGTGGCGTGGTTGTCTGGCGATGAAGCTAGCCGACCCTATGGCGATTGAACAACCTCTTCATAAAATCCACGCAGCCGCAAAAAAAGTTGTATCGGGCCGCATCATGCTTGCGCTGGCATTCGGGGAACAAAGTGAAGAAAACGCAGATTGTCGTTGTCGGCGGAGGCGCAGGCGGGCTCGAACTGGTCACCCGGCTGGGCCGCAAGTTTGGCCGCAAGCACCACGATATCATTCTGGTCGAGCGCAACCGCACGCATATCTGGAAGCCGCTGCTCCATGAGGTCGCCGCTGGATCGCTCGATGCCAATCTCGATGAGGTCGGCTATCGCAGCCATTGCCACCGCTGGGGCTACCGCTTCTTTCTGGGTTCGCTGGAATCGGTCGACCGCGACGCGGGCGAAGTGATCATCGCCCCGCGCATCGACGAAGACGGCAGCGAGCTGATCGGGCAGCACCGCATCCGCTATGACTATCTGGTGCTCGCCACCGGCTCGGTCACCAACGATTTCGGCACCAAGGGCGCGCGCGAGAACTGCGTGTTCCTTGACGACCGCGCCGCCGCCGACCGCTTTCGCTACAAGTTGCTCGATCATTGCCTGCGCGTCTCGCGCGCGATGACCAGCGATCCCAAGGCCGATGCGCGGGTGCGCGTGTCGATCGTCGGCGCGGGCGCGACCGGGGTGGAGCTTGCGGCGGAGCTCTATAACGCCGCCTCCGCGCTGGGTTTCTACGGCCTCGAAGTGTTCGACGAAAAGCGGCTGGAAGTGACCTTGGTCGAAGCGGGCCCCCGCATCCTCCCCGCGCTGCCCGAACGTCTGGCCGCCGCCGCGCATGGCGAACTCGAAGCGCTGGGCGTGCGCGTGCTGACGGGCACCCGCGTCACCGAAGTGATCAAGGGCGGTGTCGTGACCACCACCGAGACCATCCCGGCCGACCTGATGGTCTGGGCCGCAGGCGTGCGCGGCGCGGATGGCATGGCGAGCATCGGCGGGCTGGAGACGACGCCGAACCACCAGCTGGTCGTGCGCCCCACGCTGCAGACCACGCGCGATGACCGGATCTATGCGC
>Ga0164294_10004379_pt1 | contig 12311 bp, 12 predicted proteins | sample GEODES005metaG_FD_111479 | JGI IMG/M metagenome (GOLD analysis project Ga0164294, IMG submission 111479) | Oligotrophic lake water microbial communities from Sparkling Lake, Wisconsin, USA - GEODES005 metaG | ecosystem: Environmental > Aquatic > Freshwater > Lake | place: USA: Sparkling Lake... | reverse complement strand
TTTTGCACTGCCTCAAACGTCCGGATGTTTCCGCTGGGCACACCATCTGATGACTCTAATCTTACAAGTGTTGTAAACCCAATTCCAGCAAGCTTTGCAAAATCAGCAATTGAAATTCCAAGCAACGCACGTGCAGCTTTTATTTGACCACTTGTAATCAATATTAAAATATCCTATAATGATATTAAATATTTCATTTTTGATATATTTAATTTAAATAAAGGTTGAAATTATGCTTATTAATCAAGATTTTACACGTGAACGAGCAAAATATCTAGGTGGCTCCGACCTCGGAGCAATTTTGAGTCTATCAAAATATCGCACGGCCGTTGATGTTTGGTTAGAAAAGACTGGGAAACATTTGAGTTATCAGGACTCTCTACCGCTGCGCTTTGGTAAGTTTGCAGAGGCCTTTGTAGCGCAAGAATATGCGAATTTAACGGGTCATCATTTGGTGCAGCATGAGGATGCAGTTACACATCCGCAGCATAACTATTTACAGGGTCACATTGATCGCTTTATCCACCAATGTGATGAGCCACTTTTTGATGCGCAGGGTAAGTGCTTAGCGCAAGGACTTCTAGAATGTAAAACGGCTAATCCTTTTGCTAAGCAAGAGTGGGGAGACGCCGGCAGTGATCAAGTTCCGCTACCCTATTTAATCCAGTGCGCTTGGTATTTATTACTCACGCAAGTACCCTATTGCGATGTGGCAGTTCTATTTGGGAATGCGGAACTGCGGGTCTACCAGATTCCTCGTGACCCAGAATTAGAAATACTCTTACTAGATCATGCCATACGATTTTGGGAGGACCATGTTCAGAAAGACATTCCGCCAGCAGCAAAGTGTGAAGCAGACTACCAGCATGTATTTGCGCGGGGTTCGCAAAGAACAATTGAAGCAAGCCCGGAAATAGCCAAGTTGACCCAAGAACTACTTCGCGTCCAAGAGCAGATTGAGCAGCAGGAACAACAAGTCAGTCAGATGAAACAGCGGATTATGGGGGTGATGGAAGATGCGGAGATCCTCAATTTTGATGGCAAGGTATTAGCAACCTGGAAAGCTCCAAAGCCGAGCCTTCGCTTGGACTCTAAAAGACTCACTGAGGAACATCCAGAGTGGGTTCTACCTTATCAAGTTGCGGTGCAATCGAATCGGCGCTTACTGATTAAAACCACTTTCTAGGAGGACATCACCATGCAGAATCAAGATCAAACCATACAATCGAATACCCACTCCAAAGTGACTACCTGTTCGCAGGACGATCAGTGTGTTCAGCCGACTGACCGAGCTAAGATGCAACAGCAGCCAAAGAGATCCAAGTCTCTTGAGAATGACCCATTAACTCAAAGCCATCAACAAAAACTGCCAGCGTGTTTACTCAAGGCTTTTAGCAATATAGCAATCGCATTGCAGTTAGAGGAAGCCGAGCTGGCACTTTGGCTAGAAGAGTATTCATGTCTTTCCCCGAGAGTACTACTGCATTTTTTACACCAGATCCGAAAATACCGACTTGATCCATTATCCGATGAAATCATACTCTTTAAAAATCCCGAAGGACAATATCAAACCCTCATTACGATCGATGGCTGGATGAAGCTGATCAACCAAGATCCTCAATTTGCAGGGATGACATTCAAAGAGTCTTCCGAATTAGAGCTCGGTATTCCGCTGTGGATGGAGTGAAGTATCTATAGGCATGACCGTATCTTACCCATCACCGTCAAAGAATACTCAGCCGAAATCAAGACCGAGCACCTACTCTGGAAAACGATGCCTAGGAGAATGCTGCGGCATCGCAGCATTCAACAATGCGCTCGGCTAGCCTTTGGTATTCACATCGCTGATCAGCCTAGCAACCTTGAGAAAGTAAATATTTTAAATAATGCAGCCCCTTCACCTAAAGATAATCCAATCTTGGCACATCCAAACAGGACGAAGTGGCTTAAAGAGCAATTGAAAATATGCTCTTGACGGGGAATACTACTATTTGAGTGGAATTTTTCTTTAAAGATAGTATAGTCGATAGTAATACCATGCAGCAATTTATGCACTTCAACCTTGAAACCGCCCAATTATTTAATATAAGCTTATCTAGATAAAACAACTGTAATTTTTTAAAGAGATGCACGAGTCAAAGCATTAAATAGTTATTTACGAACCCAAGAGATTTCCCCCCGTAAAAAAATCAGACGAGTCGAAGAGAAATAGTATGTATAAGAAATCACCTCAAAACAAAATAAGTACTCTACTGGAACTCTATCAAAAAGGGAGTTACGACCTTACAGAAATTTTAGCGAAAAAGATAACGCATCAGTCTCCAAACCAACTACTCGTTTGGAAAGTCCTTAGTGCGACACATCAACACACCGGTAAATTACAAGAATCATTAGCAGCTATTCAAAAAGCATTGAAAATAAAACCAAATGATGTGGAAAGCCATTACATCTTAAGCAAGACACTGCAATTACTCGGCAAATTAGAGGATGCGGAGGCAAACTACAAAAAAACAATTACACTCAAACCAGACCATGCAGAAGCTTATTACAACTTAGGCGGTATACTACAATTACTCGGTAAATTAGAGGATGCGGAGATAGTCTATAAAAAAGCAATTGCATTAAAGCCAGACTATGCTGAAGCTTATAGCAACTTGGGCATTGCACTGCAATTACTCGACAAACTAGAAGATGCGAAAATAAACTATATAAAAGCAATTGCATTAAAGCCAGACTATGCCGAAGCTTATAACAACTTGGGTAACACACTGCTGAAACTCAACGAACTAGAGGATGCAGAGATAGTCTATAAAAAAACAATTGCATTAAAACCAGACAATGCCGAAGCTTATAACAACTTAGGTGGTGTATTGCTAAATCTAGGAAAATTAGAAGATGCGGAGATAGTGTATAAAAAAGCAATTGCAATTAAGCCAGACTATGCTGAAGTTTCTAGTAATTTACTTTTTTGTTATAGTAATATGAATTCAATCGACCCGGAAGAGTTATATGCTAGGCATTATTTTTTTGGCCAGCAACTTGAGGGCCCTTTGCGTAATTCGTGGAAGCGACACGATAATTTAAAAGTCCCCGAACGCTGCCTACAAATTGGTTTTATATCCGGAGATTTCCACCGTCATCCCATTGCCAATTATATCGTGCCGATATTAGAACATTTGGCACTCTACCCAAAACTTTCATTGCATGCTTATTGCAATAGCGCGATCTCCGATGACACTACTGACCGACTGAAAACATATTTTGCACACTGGCACCAAACTAACAATTTATCTGACGATGTTCTGGCTGAAAAAATTCTGTTAGATGGGATTGATATTCTCTTTGATCTTTCGGGCCACACGGGAAAAAATAGGTTGCAAACTTTCGCACGTAAGCCAGCACCTTTACAAATAAGCTGGCTGGGTTACCCCGGTACGACGGGCTTAATGGCTATGGATTACTATATAACTGATCGTTTTCTTGTGCCGACTGGGCAAGCTGAGCTTTTTTTTACCGAAAAAATAGTCCGATTGCCGGCAAGTGCGCCATTTCGCTTATTAGATAATTTACCACCGATCAATGCATTGCCATCGCTGAAAAATGGTTACACAACATTTGGGAGCTTCAACCGCCGCAACAAAATCAACCTGCATACTATTTCTCTTTGGTCGAAAATTCTTCGTGCAATACCCAATTCTCGAATATTCTTGGGAGCGATGGAAATAGATAGAGATGACGATACGCTGATTGGTTACTTTGGGCAGGAAGGTATTACGCGGGAACGGATTAGTTTCTTCAAGCGTTGTAATTTAGATACTTATTTAAGACTGCATTATCAAATCGATATTTGCCTTGATACCATTCCCTATGGTGCATCTACAACTTCTTGTTACGCATTATTGATGGGTGTTCCAACATTGACTTTGGTGGGCCGAAATATGGCTAGCAGAGTTGGCGCTTGGGCACAAAGTCATTCCGGGCTGGAGGATTTTATCAGCCATCACGAAACTGAATTGATAGAAAAAGCTTTATATTGGGTAGACCATCTCGTAGAACTTGCTTCAATTCGTGAAGGACTGCGAGCACGCTTCATGGCTTCTGCAATGTGGCAGGAGTCCTTAATTGCAGAAGCCTTAGATCGCGCACTCCGAATTATGTGGCAACGGTGGTGTACTGGTCTCCCCTCAGAGTCGTTTGAGATAACTAAGGAAGATCTCAGCAATGGATAGCCCGGGACCCTTTAAAAAATCGCCCATTTATGTGACGGAACCCTACCTTCCCCCTTTAGAAGAGTTTATTCCCTATTTGGAAAAAATCTGGTCCTCCAAGACTCTGACCAATAATGGCCCTTTTCATGAGCAGCTAGAGCAAGAATTATGTGATTATCTAGGGGTCAAATACATCTCTTTATTTGCTAATGGTACTCTAGCGCTTATAACTTCATTACAAGCATTACAGATTACTGGCGAGGTTATAACCACACCGTACTCTTTTGTTGCAACCTCACATTCCCTTATTTTTAAAGGCATTAAACCTATATTTGTGGATATTGACCCAGTAAGCCTCAATCTAGATCCTACCAAAATTGAAACCGCCATCACACCTCAGACTACTGCTATTCTTGCTGTGCACTGTTATGGACGACCATGCGATTTCCAAGTAATCCAAAAAATTGCAGATAAGCATAGCCTAAAGGTAATATACGATGCAGCTCATGCGTTTAATGTGCGAGATGAGGCTGGAAGCATACTTCGGCATGGCGATCTTTCTATACTAAGTTTTCATGCAACAAAGGTTTTCAATACTTTTGAAGGAGGGGCAATTATTTGCCATGATGCGAAGACCAAACAGCATATTGATAATCTAAAAAATTTTGGATTCTCCGATGAAGTTACAGTAAAAGAAACTGGACTCAACGGTAAAATGAGTGAGTTTAACTCTGCATTAGGTATACTGCAATTAAAAAATATAGCTCATGCTATCTCAAAACGTAAAGAGATAGATGCTCTTTATCGCAAAAAGCTTCAAGGATTAAAGGGTATTTTCTGTTTAACAGAACAAGACAAGATAATTTGTAATTATTCTTATTTTCCAGTTTTGGTTAAACCTAATTACTTTATGAACAGGGACGAACTTTACCAAAAACTTAGAGAGAACAACATATACTCAAGACGCTATTTCTACCCTTTGATCTCAGATATGCCTCAATATAAAAATATACCGTCTGCCCTAAAAGAGAATTTACCTATAGCAAAATCTACAGCTGAGCAAGTTCTGTGTTTGCCAATATATCCGACGCTTTGCCATGAAGATTTGCAAAAAATCTGCTCCCTAATTTCTGAAGATTCGATGTAATCTAATAGTTGCAAATTATATGTTCAAATTAAATTAGAAAAATATATGTCACCTTCTCCAAAGTCTGTCGCAATTATGCAGCCTTATTTCTTTCCATATCTCGGCTATTTTCAGCTAATGCGCGCTGTCGACCGTTTTATTATTTATGATGATGTTTGTTATATAAAAAATGGGTGGATTAATCGTAATCGCATTCTGATAAATGAAAAATCCACTTATATTACCGCCCCTTTGCAGAAATCATCACCAAATAAGCGAATCTGTGACATCGGCTTAGTACAATCCTCAATTTGGCGTGATAAATTAGTCAAAATGATTGAAATCAACTATCGAAAATCGCCTTACTTTTCTAAGGTTTTCCCAATTATAAAAAAAATTATTTACAATGACATGCTTAATTTATCAAATTTTTTGACAGCGCATTTAATGCTACTTGCCGAATTCATGGGAATAGATAGCGAATTTGTGCTAACCAGTCGTTGTTATGGCAACCAACATCTATCTGCCAAAGAAAGAGTACTTGATATATGTAAAAAAGAGGGGGCCAGTTTATACATTAACTCTCAAGGTGGACAAGCCCTATATGACTCAGATCTGTTTCGAAGCCATAATATTGATCTCCGGTTTATAGTAACGCGGCCAATTCCATACAAACAAAAAAAAGGTGAGTTTGTTCCTTATCTTTCAATAATTGATGTGCTCATGGCAGTTGGACCAATTGAAATCAAACGGCATATTGATACATTTGATTTAACTTTAGGCCGCCAGAATGGATAGCCAGCAAAATTTGGTCACCAGGAAATTTAAAGAATAATTTGAGTTAGGGTGGTGTTGGTTCTTTAAAACCGATCATAGCGCCTTTGCCACCTCCCAAATAAATTTTCTAGGAGATTTTAGTCTTAACACTTTGTGGGGATGCAAGTAATTTAATGTTGATTTATCAACTTGTCAAAAAGCTTCAAGGGATACGTGTGTAATCCAATAATTTTAATGGAAAATTTAAGGGGAAATAATCATGCTCCTTAATGAGTAGGGGTTACAAAAGATGTAAGCTGTTACAAGGGGGATATTATCCCCCAAATCGTTATGCATGGAATAGAGTGTCTTGAATAAAGTGCCAAGTATCAAGCCCTACACGCTCAAAAAGTCCCTAAAACTCTTTCAGTTTATCTTCGTCTTCATGCTAGCCATCCCACCCACAAACGAAGTTTAATGGCAAGCTTCAGAGCTTTCCTAGGTAACTTTGGAAGCGCACCTTCTAAGGGTAATCCCCCCTGAGGATAACTGGATTTAGAAATAGAATTTTCTCATTGAGAGGAGTTCTACATGAAGCGTTCAATCTTCGCAATAATTTATACTCGTTTACAAGACCATAACCCCCAGCCAATATAATTACATAAGAGTACTGCAAAATGATATAAACTTTCATTTTTGTACGATAAGTTAGTGCATCGAAAGAATGTATTAAATTTAAAATGAGAATGACAGATATAACAATGGAAATTTTCAGCATATGCTTTTAAAAAAAGAGGGCTTGATACTCTTTGGGTCAAGTACTGGTAATTCCCGTCTCGTTGCATCAAGGTTGCTAGAGATGCTTAAATTTTCGGTTGACATTATCGACGTCAGAGTTATTGAAAATACTGCTTTACTTTTGAAATATGACTTATTAATATTGATTTCTTCAACTTGGGGTGATGGCGAATTGCAACCAGATATGGAGAAATTTTTGATTAGCTGTCAAGCAGATTTAAAGGGAAAGCAATATGCCATCTGTGAGCTGGGAATTTACTCTGGATACGATAATTTCGGATTTGGTGCATACCAAATTATGCAACATCATCTAAAATTATTGGGAGCATATGAATTTGTTGCACCATTCTCAATGGATAGTCTACCTCGTAAAGATTGGAATGGACTAATCCTCTGGAGTAATTTGCTTAATTACTCCATGATGGAAAACTATTGAAAGACCTTGATGTTCTTCGGCATTTAAGGCGCAAGATAGGGCGTCCTTTCCATTATGTGTTGGATGGTGAGATAGTTGTCGAGCTGCATTTGTCATCTACTGAATATGTTTATGGAGGGTTGATTCGTCATCATACTCCCCAAGAGAAAGAAGAAATCCTTGTGTTGATATCTGGCCTCAATTTTCTTCGTAAGCTTGATCTGCGACGATGCATGGTAATGTCCACTCCAATACAGATGGGAAATTTAATAAATCTGACCCACCTTGATCTTGGTTCTAATTATTTAGGAGTTGTCCCCCCTTGGATTGAAAGAATTAATAATTTAAATTATCTGAATCTTGCGGTTAATAAGTTACGCTTACTTCCCAGTTTTCTTGGTAAGTTTGATGGTATCCAAACACTTTTGGTACATAAAAACGAAGTTAGCGTTTTCCCTTTGGATTTTTCAAGTATGAAAAATCTAAACTACCTAAATCTTTACCAGAATCGCATAAAAGATATACCTTCTTTTATTTTCAGATATGGCAATTTACATACCTTTAGCTGGGGACTCTCAAATGTGAAATCACTTTCGCCAGAAATCGCAAATTTGAAAAATTTAGAGTTCTTTACTTTTGTTAACAACAAGTTGATAGAATTGCCTGAAGAATTTGGTGAACTTAAAAAACTCAAGATGATTAGGCTACACAAAAATGCGTTGCAAAAACTTCCTAATTCGATTGGTGCCCTAGAAAATCTCCAGCAAATAAGCCTCTATCAGAATCAACTAAAATCTCTTCCGGCAACATTCTCTAAATTAATAAATTTAGAGAAACTTAATATAGCATTGAATAACTTTGAAAAATTGCCAGGCGAAATTTCCTGTTTACATAATCTAAAGTGGCTAGCAACCTTTGACAATCCAGTACGTTTTGATACGGCATCTGCTCCAAATGGAACTAAACTAATTATTGAAAGACCATTAAATTCCTAATAAGATTTCAAAAAGCACCTTTCGAGATAGTAATTTAATAATTTTTTCCTCAATTTCATTTTGAATTACTTTGATCTTGTGGATGTGGTTTTTAAACCCTGGCCGAAGTTATTAAGTCATCAGGTTGCTCCCGCTTTTATCAAAGATTTGACATGAAGTAGATCCGGTTTTCGTTGGTTTAAGGCGGTGGTAGTAATACCCTCAAAGCATAACTTAAACTCAGTTAAAAACTGTCCAGATCATTGCATGCCACTCTAAACAATTAAGGATAATAGTCTGGTAATATAGTTCAAATGAATATGTCAATATTAGTTGCGTAATATTTAAAAAAATCAGCTGTTGACGCTTAAAATTTTTGAAAATACTTTAATTAAAAAAGTAATGGAGATGCCGTGAGCACTATTCAAATATGGTTAAAATTCTGGGAGACTTACAGAAGTATTGAAGCAAAATGTGATGACGATTTATTTTTTCAGGTTGGAAAAACCGTTGATAAAAAAAAAATATCTTCAGAAGCATTCTCCTTAGCAGTTGAGCGAATCCGAGAAAAGCTCTATCTTCAAACAGATGATGTATTGCTAGATCTTTGCTGTGGCAACGGATTGCTTACCTATGAACTTCATACTTTTGTTAAGCAAATTTATGGCTTAGATTTCACCTGCCATCTCATCGATGCCGCGAAAGAACTAAAGAATGCCCCCAATGTTAGCTATTTTCAAGCAAATACTCTCGACCCCTTTCACAAGTTTATTCAACTATCAAACGGCAGACCCAACAAATTCCTTATGAACGATGCGCTAGCCTATTTTCAAGAAAATGATTTGATAACCTTGATTGAAAATATTAATACTATTTCTGGTGGCGATTTCATTTTTTTTGCTACTGGCGTACCAAACACCTTACTAAAAAATAACTTTTATAATACTCCTCAAAGAAGGGCTGAATATCAATCGATGCTAGACTTGGGAGACGAAAACAACAAGGGATTAGGAAAGTGGTGGAACCCCGAAACAGTTTTAGCAATTGCTGCAAATATTGGAATTAACTGTTTTATAGAAAATCAGCCCTTACCGCTTTCTAATTATAGAATGGATATTCTGTTTTCTACTGCTAATAATTAAATTATTGCTGGATGTGTGATCTTCGATAATAGTTGGCAGAACCTAAGCTCTTCTTAATTTAGGAATCCAGTGCTATTTAAATTTACATCGTTGTCAGTTGTTTAAGTAACGTTTTTTACTAACTCAATTTTCAGACTTTTAAATACCTAATAGTTTCTTTTGCTTAATAATTGCCAACTTTCATAAATGGGCATTAGGACCCTTGTAACATCATCTATTTTTTCATGTGATTTAGTTAATCTTGCCTCAGTAATTTTATTCATTGCCCATAAATAAATAAACTCTAAATTTATAGCTATTTCACCACCTTCTTTTTTGTTTAAGCTAGCCACCAATCCCAAATTAATTAAATCATTTATTTTAGTAAATTCCTCTATCGCTAAATGATTATTTTCTATAGCAACTTTTCCAACTCTTAAATAGTCAAAAATTTTTTCAAATACCAGTACAATTAATTCACTTGAAGTTGACATGCTCACGGAGGTATTTATTGAAGAATCTGAGTAAGCCTTTATCGCTTTAGACATTATTTACCCGCGTTCATATTGGTCAGAGCTGTTAGGGAGCTTGTTAGAGACTTACTCGTATTATCGAGCTCAAATAATAATTTATTTAGCCGTGAATATTGCTCTGTATATCTTTGTTGTACAAGCTTAAGCTTATTCTCCATATTACTTTGCATTTTTTGTAAACCGCTTAAGGCTTGTGTTTTGCTATCAACTTGAGTTGCGATTGTTCCACCCGCTTTTAAAACATTTTGGATATCTGTAGTTAGATACTGCGTATCAGATACGTAACCAACTCTGGCTCCTAATGCTAATTTACCTTGTAGATTATTCCCACTTGCAGTAGCGTTCTTAATTGCATTAAATTTGGCAGTACCATCTATTTGTAAATCTACGCCGATTTCTGAAAAACTTATACTTGAATTATCTGCTAACCGAATTCCAAGGGAAAAACTAGATTTAAAGCTACTAATGTAGCTTAATAAACTTTTTTGTGCCATCAAATTGCCATCGCTTTGGGTAGAGGTTTTATTTTGGGTCAGTGATTTATGTAAATTGATCACATCGTTATATGCCGAAATTAAGCCCTGAATAACTGTTCCTGAATTATCAGCTCCAGCTCCTATAGTTATTTTAGATTGCAGACTAGTTTTTAAATTGCTGGTGTTACCTAATACGTTAATAGTAGCCTTATTAATTATATCGTTAATACTATTTGAACCTCTGGTATATGTAATTCCATTAACAATTATTTTAGAATCCATAGCTGCCATGTTTAGGCCGAAGGAAAGATTGTTATCGCTGACTTGCGGTGGTAAGACTGAAATATTTTTCCCAGTAAAGTCGGAAATAATTTGTGCTGCAGTATCCCCAGGAGTGGCTGACCTTGTAAAACCGACATTAATTCCTAAAGCGTTAAAGTTTAATATGTTTGCACCCTCTGTAGGATTCACAACTGATATTGTCTGAGATAAACCGCTAGACTCATTTGTTAGCGTAATTGTGGAATTAGATCCGCTTGAAAAGGTATATTTCCCAATTGATGTATTAATACCATTTTGGGATAAGAGAATATTTGGCGCTGAGCTATTTACTGCCGTTGAGAAACTTAAATTATTTGTTTGGGTTATTCCTGAGCTATATTTAATCCCGCTTGTGCCAAATGTTTGAGTTATACCATTGCTCCAAAGCGTGGACCCTGTACCATCTCCATTATCAGTAGCGCTTCCACCATTCAGGTTTAAAACAGATACTTTATTACTTGCTCCACTTTTTAAAGCTTGAATGGATAGGTTCCAACTTGTGCTGTCAACGGCTACAATATTCGAGCTGACATTTAGTCCAAGCCCATTTATCCAAGTGTTCAAATCGGATAATTTTGTATTTACGCCTCCCGCAATGTAGGTATTTGTGACACCTCCCACACTAATTTGAAATCCCGTTGCATTGACTGTTACATTAGCCAAATTGTTTAAGGTGTTTTTTCCACCAATATTGATTTTAGTTGGCTCTGCTGTTTGTGTTACTTCAATATCATAACTACCCAATGTTGCACCATTAGCTGCACTTACTGAAACTTGAGATGGGTTTGTAGATGTGGCAGACACGGTATTGTAGGAATTTACGTTCTCGAAAGAATTCAAAGCTTGCTGTAAGGTAGAGATCTTCGACTTAACGGTCGACAAATCGCTAATAATTAAATTTTGCTTCGAAATATTGGCTTTGATTGAGTCTAATGGTTTGTTTTCCATCACCATTAATGAGCTAACGATTGATGCAACATCTATGCTACCAGTTGCATTAGTTGAGGAAACTGTGGCCATAAATACCTCTGTATGAATTAATTAGATTATAAGCAAAATCTATGCCAGATTTTTCAACTCACGCCCTTTGATTGATGAGAACGCTATTTAATTGCTCCATAGATTTCGCAATTTTTAGAAGTTCTTCCGATGGTAGCTGGCGAATGACTTCATTCGTCTCTGGATTAATCACTTGAACAACGTTATATCCAGTTGTCTCATCAATTGTAAAACTTAAATTGCGCCCCATTTGTTGGACAAAATTCTGAATCTGAGCCGCCGCTTTAGCAATAACCTCTTCGGTTGGGGCACTTTCTTTTTGGACATTTGATGGTTTAATCTCAACTATGGCCACTTTTTTCACTAATTCGGCCTCAACAATCGGTTTGGCTTCATTTAATTGGAGAGATGAGGTATTTTGTCCCACACTAGTGCTCTGATTTGACACATTAATCATATATTTTCCTTCATGTCAATTAGGGGCTAGTAAAACTAGCCCCTTGTTACAAGTTTAAGAAACTAACTTACTTCAATAGTGAAAGAATCACATTTGGCATTTGGTTTGCCTGCGCCAACATCGCTGT
>Ga0164294_10004378_pt1 | contig 12311 bp, 8 predicted proteins | sample GEODES005metaG_FD_111479 | JGI IMG/M metagenome (GOLD analysis project Ga0164294, IMG submission 111479) | Oligotrophic lake water microbial communities from Sparkling Lake, Wisconsin, USA - GEODES005 metaG | ecosystem: Environmental > Aquatic > Freshwater > Lake | place: USA: Sparkling Lake... | reverse complement strand
TCCAATTTGTTGCGATACCAAACCGCAGGGTCTCCCCAATTGTCTCTCCGCCAACCAAATTGCCCAATCTTGTTTGACGCCGTAAGTAAATAGTACCCCACTTCGGCCGGTATATTGCTCCAATTGCCTACATCAAAGGCGTCAGACATTGCCACCAATCTAATATTGGGGAAAGCGGTTTTATGTGCATTAATTATTCTAAATAAACTTTTTGGCGTAGCCTTGTTGGCAACGGGTTCGCTATCTTTATATGGATAATTGTGCCATTCGCCCCAATTGCCATAACCCCTAATATCAATATAATTAATGATGTTGCGTAAGGGTACCCCCTGCAAACTAGTGTGTTGAATATGATTACCAATTGCAGATAAAAGATTTTCCCATGCAGACAAATAACTTTCGCTGTTCCAATTGGGGATCCAAATGCCCGATGAAGTCCAATCTTTTGATGCTTCCGCCTGCATTTGATCGTGTACATATTTTGGATACAGCAACTTTGCTCCATCTGTAACTTTCACGCCACACGATGAACAAATCGACATGACGCCAAAACTAAGGTGTTGATTGTTCTTTATGGCTTTTGCACAGGCTGCATCAAAATTGGTGAAATCGTATACATTTTTATCCGTTTCCAATTGCCCCCATTCAAATCTAATATACGCATCCGCAGGTGTTGTGGCTGCATTCTCCGCAGGAATAGGTACAAGATTCAATCCCATCCATTCTTCTGCACCCCTTCCTGGCGCTACATAATCAGTATTATTCACTGCCATTTGAACAATTTGTAAAGGTAATGTCTGTTGTGCGAGCGTTGAGCCAACCAGCAACAGAAACAATATTGTCAAATTCAATTTTTGAGTGAAATACTGTACAATGGGTGTGTAGAAATTACGCAATTTCATAAGATATGGTGGTGTAGGTGATGATAAACATCAATAGAAAAAAATAAATCAATGATGGAAATCATCCAAATATAAAATCAATTATCGAAACCCCAAACCATATAGTATTGCACAAAATTTTATGCCATCACGAAATAATTCTTGGCTTATTTTTTTTGATACAGTTGTTAATGAAAGCTTAATCGCAATCAATTTTTATTTCATTACTGAAAACATCAAATCTTATGTTGCCACAACAGCCTCTAGTATCTGTAGTTATGCCAGTGTATAATGGAGGATTATTTCTTCAAGAATCCATTGATAGCATACTTGCTCAAAAGTATAGACATTTTGAGTTTATTATAGTAAATGATGGATCTACAGATCATACCGAATCAATCATTCTTTCCAATTATGATGATCGAATTCGGTATTTCAGAAATGAAACAAATAAGGGATTAATTTATTCTTTGAATTATGCTATTGATAGGGCAAATGGTGAATATATAGCAAGGATTGATGCGGATGATGTGGCTATAACCGATCGTATAGAAAATCAAATAGCTTTTTTGTTAAACAATACAGATTATGGCATTTGCGGCACCAATTTTATTCAGATAGACCGAAATGGAAAATTAATTAGTAAGGTTTCCTTGCCTTTATCGGATGAAGACGCTCAAACCCTCCTTTTTTTTGGCAATGTTTTTTGCCATTCTTCCATGATGATAAGAGCCAGTTTGATTAGGTTATATCAATACCGTGACGAATATCTTGTTTGTGAAGACTATGATTTATGGTCAAGAATTGCAAAGCAAACAAAGGTTGCCAATTTGCCTGGTTTTTCCACTTTATATCGTATGCATGGAAATAATTTCAGTGTAAAGGAAAGGCAAACGATGAATAAAGTGATTTCAAAAATTAACGAAAGGTTTCTCAAAGAGTGGAATATACAATATACCCAAGATGAATTGATTATCCATGCAAATTTCCTTCAGTATAATTATCCATTATATAAAGATGAACAGGAAGTGGCCGATTTGCAAAGATGGTTGATCAAATTGATTTGGTATTTGGAAAAAATGAAGGGCATGAATAATGATTTGGCAATGAAATCCATTTTGAGTAGGTGGATTTCCATTTGTTTTAATGTGAAAAATTACAAGATGCTTTTATTTAATCCATTTTTTCAACGGTTTAGGGAATTGTATTTAAAATGTATGATGGAAAAAATATTTAATAAAATGTTGTACAAAAAGATGCTACATGCTTATTGAACACAAAAATCAATTTAAATGAACAATGTTTTTATCATCATAGTACTTACAATATCAGGGATTTATCTATTTACTAAACCAGAGCTATTGCTTATCTTATTTTTTACGTTAACCATTGCCGCAGTGAATTTCGATATTCCTGGAACCGTAGTAAAGTTTAGACCAATATTGGCTGGGGTTTTGATTTTTCAATCTTTTTTCAACAAAACCATTAAGCTGCCTGAATATCCTTTCAGGCGTAATGATTTTGTATTGGTGCTATTTTTTCTGTATTGTATTTTTCTTTCTTGGGGGATGGAAACATTTACAGCAGATATAGCAAAATTACTTTTATTATCTGCCGTAAGTGCTTATTTGGGATTTTATGCTTTCCGACTTAAAAATGATGCATCCATCATTTTTATAAGCATCGTGTTGGCGGGTTTTATTTGCGTTGCTGATGTGCTGTATACTTATATCGTTATAGGTAATTTCCCGGTGCAGCGAATTTTCAATCTTTTATTGCCTGATACAGATTACCTAGAATCAATAAACGATACCAATCATAATTTCTATGGTTTCATTTGCGGGATTGGATTTTTATTATTGTTAAATGAAGGGATAAAAGAACATTTCAGGCAACCGTTAAAATATTGGGTTGCTATACCCTTGCTATTGTTGGGGGTATTGATGTCAACTTCTCGAAGTGCTTTATTTGGGGTAACAATGGCCATTATTGGATTAAGTTGGTTTTATTTTGGCAAGCCTGCATATCGGAATTTGTTGTCGGGCTTATTGATTAAAGGTGTTGTAGCAGTATGTATTGCAGTTGTTGCATTCATACTGATTCAAAACATGTTGAATTTAGATAACGCCTTTACGGAGAATATTTATTTTAGGTTGGTAGAAGAGCCATTGGCAATGGTACGGAAATACACTGGTCAGCAATATGATATACAGCAATTGGATGCAATGGATTGGCGAACAGAGTCTGCGGATATTGCATGGCAGGTATACCTTCATTTGCCTCCATGGAAACAGCTGTTTGGCGTAGGGATTGGTGGCTATCTTCAAAACAATTTAGGGCATAATGAGTTAAATCCGCACAATGGGTATTTGTATATTTTGATCGAATCTGGGCTTATCGGTTCTATCCTGTATTTCTCTTTAATAGGAATAATGATAAGGGATGCTTTACGCAAAAAAGTACTTTCTTCCTTATTTATAGTATTGCTTTTTATTATGTTTTACGCTGCCGGACAAAATGATGAACTCATTACAGCTTCTGCAATGATTACGATAAGTTCTCTTATTGCAGAAAATAGTTATACATATACAGCAACCCCTTCAAAAATTAACGTCAATAAAAAAAGTTTGGCTCATGGTATTAAAGGCTTCTAACGAAAATGTAGCATTTGTAATTCATTCTCTTAAAATTGGGGGATCTGAAAAGTTTTTTATCAATGTGGTGAATCATTTACAAAATGAGGGTTATAACCCATTAGTAATTCTATTGGGAGATAATAATCCATTGATTAATGAACTCAATCAGCTACTTAAGATTGTTATTTTAAATCGAAAATTCAAATACGATTTGGGTTTGGCGTTTCGGATTAAAGAAGTTATTGAAGCCAATAACATTGTAAAGGTTTTTTGTGTGGAACCTTTTTCTTTCTTTTTGGCAAAACTACCCTTTGTGTTTAAAAAGGATGTTCAGTTTTACTTATCACTTCACCACTCACTACCCATTGGGTGGAAAAAATACCTGCTAGATATCTTGTTTGTGCGCTTTATTGGTCCACAAGACGTAGTTATTTATATCTGCAATTATCAAAAAGAGTGTTTTCGAAAGTTGTATTTTTTTAAACATAGCCAATCATATGTGGTGTATAATGGGGTGAATACAGATTTTTTTTCCCCAAGTAAAGCCCTTGAAACCATCAATACTGAAAAATTGAATTGGAAAGTAGATGCCGGCATTAGAACTGGCGAACCAGTGTTGGTAATGATTGGCCGATTATCCAAAGAAAAGGGGCAAACACATGCGATTTATGCCTTAAAGGCTTTGCATATCAGACGTACAGTGTTTCCTCATTTGGTTATTGTTGGCGGCGGCACACCAACAATGGAAAAGCGATTACGACAGTTGGTGGTACAACTTGGATTACATCGTTATGTCCATTTTACGGGTCCACAGTTTGAGATTCGGCATTACTTATTACAAGCAGATGGGTTTGTGATGACATCTTTAAGTGAAACTTTCTCTATTGCTGCATTGGAGGCCCTGAGTATGGGTATTCCTTGTGCAGTAACAAATATTGGCGGAGCGCCAGAATTGCTGGTAGATGATGTATCGGGCATTTTATGTGAACCGGGTAATATCCAATCTATAGCAATTGCATGGGAGCAATTATTGCAAAGAAAACATAATGAAGAATTGATCAGAGCTACTACCATACAGAAATTTTCTATGCACCAAATGATTAATGGATACAAAAAGATTTTATCATCATAGTAAAAACAAACCGTATGAATTCAGTACTAGTTGTAGCAACAAGTAAACAAACAAGAGGAGGGATAACCAGTGTGATTAACGCCTATGCACAATCGTCGCTCTGGGAAAATTGGCATTGTAGATGGTTTACAACCCATATCGATGCATCAAAGTGGAAGGAAATAGTTGTTTTTTTTAAGGCATTTGTTACCTATTTTTTTATTCTGCCCAAATATGCCATTGTTCATTTTCATTTGAGTGAACCGCCTTCAGCGCTTAGAAAACTTTTTTTTATCTATCCTGCTAAATGGTTTGGAAAAAAATGTATTGTCCATTTGCATTCATTTTCACCTGATACCAGTTTTGATAGCAAATACAAATGGATATACAAATTGCTTTTTCGTTTGGCCGATCAAATTATAGTATTATCACCCTATTGGAAATTGGCGTTGGAGAAATCTTTTGGAGATCAATTGCCCGTTACCGTTGTATTAAATCCTTCTTCGTTTCCGGTGGATGATGGTGGGTATGAACGTAAGCCTATCATTTTGTTTGCAGGAATTCTTAATGACCGGAAGGGCTATAAGGATGTTATACATGCGTTTGCAAAACTGCACCAAGAATTGCCAGATTGGCAATTAATACTTGCCGGTAATGGGGAAATTGCGGAAGCTGAAGCACTAGCTGCCTCATTAGGGATTGCAGATAAAGCCATTTGTGTGGGCTGGGTAGAAAAATTATACAAAAAAAAATTGTTTAATGAAGCTTCAGTATTTTGTTTACCAAGTTATGCAGAAGGTTTTTCTATGGCTGTTATAGATGCAATGGCCCATAACATCCCAGTAATTACAACGCCGGTAGGAGGTATTACGGATATGTTCAAAAACGGCGAAAGTATTTTGTTGCATGAGCCGGGTGATATCGACCAATTGGCACAACTCATGCGCACAATGATGCATTACAAAACTTTGCGTTCAGCTATCAGTACACAAGCATATGCACTGTTAGAAGAAAATTTCACCATCGAAAAAGTTGCAGCTCAAATGGATGGAATATATAAGGCCTTACTACAGCCTGAATCAGAAAAACCAATGCAATTTGTGCCGGTGTTAGGGTACACCGTTTTTTCAGATTCCCTGGCAAAAATTCCTATAGATTCTGATGAAATCAAAGTTATCAATACCATTAGTCCTAATTCTTATGGGCTTTCACTTAAAAATAGGGTATTCGAGAAAGCACTAAAAGCCAGTGATTACCTTGTTTTGGATGGTGTGTATTTTGCTTTGGCATCGATTTTTATGCATGGCAAAAACATCAAAAAGAATCAAGGTCCAGATGTATTTGATCATTTTATGCACAGGTTAAATGAAGACGGAGGGACGGCATTTTTTCTTGGATCAACTAATAAAACGTTGAAACGAATTAAAAGTAGAGCAGCCATTGAATTTCCTAGGGTTCAAATTCAATCTTATTCACCACCATTTAAATCGGCTTTTAGCGATACGGATGATGAAAATATGTACAAAAGAATTAACGCAGCAAAGCCAGATATACTTTTTGTAGGAATGACCTGCCCCAAACAAGAATGCTGGAGCATAAAAAACAAGTTATTTATTCAAGCTAAATTGATTGTGAACATTGGAAATGTATTTGATTGGTATGCAGGAACGCAGCCAACGGTACACCCAATATGGTTCAAATTACGATTAGGTTGGTTAGCCAGAATTGTGCTTAGACCAGAAATATTTGCTAGAAATATTGGCAACCAAATGTTGTTTTTTAAAGATACGTTTCAAAAAATGTTTTCTAGAAAAAAGAAAGCAGATTATTCATTTAGATAAAAAGTTGGTATGATTAAAGTAGCCGTTGTTGGAGCTGGCAAAATGGGTATTTCTCATTTAGCTATATTAGGTGCAAATCCCCGTGTGGAAGTAGTAGGTGTATGTGATTCATCTAAAATTATTTTAGATGCCCTATATCGCTATGGTCATTTTCCATGTTTTACTGATTTTAATAAAATGTTGGAACAAGCAGAACCCGATGCAGTAGTGGTGGCGGTTCCTACAAAATATCATGCTACTATGGTGCGTGATGTTTTAAAAAGAGGGTTGCACGTTTTTGTAGAAAAGCCATTTTGTTTGCATGTTAAAGAAGAAATTGAACTTGTAGCAATGGCAAAGCAGTTGAAGTTGGTTAATCAAGTAGGGTACCATAACAAGTTTTTAGGCACCTTTAAAGAAGTGAAAAAAATACTTGACGACAATGGAATTGGGGAAGTCTATCATTTTCATGGTCAATCTTATGGTCCTGTGGTGCTTCAGCCAAAGCAAGGATCATGGCGATCAAAACCAACCGAAGGAGGCGGTTGCTTGATGGATTATGCTTCACATGTTATCGATTTAATCAATTATTTAATCGCTCCAATTACTAGAGTGGATTCTAGCAGGCTACAAAAAATATTCTCGGTAGATGTGGAAGATGCTGTATATGCTATGGTAGCATTGGAAAATGGCGTTAGCGGTATGCTTTCTGTAAACTGGAGTGATGAAACTTATCGAAAAATGAGTACATCCGTAACCATTATAGGGAAGAATGGAAAGATTATTGTAGACGCCAACGAATGTAAAATCTTTTTCAAAAGCAAAGAAGTCCCAGAAGGCTATTCACAAGGTTGGAATACCCGTTATCTCACAGATTTTACACCCACCGTTCAATTTTATTTACGCGGCGAAGAATATACAGCCCAACTGGATTATTTTTTGGAGTGCATAGAAACCAATACCGCCACCAAAGTAAATAGCTTCAACTCAGCCGCTCAAACAGACAAAGCAATTTTATTAATTAAAGAAAAACAATAAATTTTTTATGGAAAGAATATTATTTGGAGACAACCAGTTTTTTGCCGTAAACCATATCTCCGACGAAAAGTCAATGGCTCAATCTATACGATTTAAGGAGGATGCAGCGATCATTAAAACCCTTGACGTAGCTAGGAACAATGGGATAAATACTTTTATGTGTACCACCCATGATCGGATTGAAAGAATTTGTGCAATAATCAGGAGCAATGCTGTGAAATATGAACAGTATAATTTATATCCATGTTTGCCTTATGCACATAAATATGCCAACAGCATTACTGAAAATGGGGTTTTGGGCACGTTTCAAAAGTTTGTACCAGGTAATATGGTAGGTTCTTTATTGAAGGGCGGTATGGCAGTGTTATCTAGAGACTATATCGATTTAATGGAATTGATGATTGATAGCGAATTGAAAATGTTTAAGGGGTTACACACACCGGTAATTTTTTTACAAAATGTGGTTACCGATTTGTTATTGGGCTTGAGGATGACAGATTTTTTGGTAGGATTTCATCGATATATAAAAATCAAATACAATGCGGAAGCTGGATTTATTACCATGAATATGCCCATGTTGCTGGATGTGCTTGAATCGGCAGGAATTCGTCAACCAATCATATGCACGTCTATCAATAAGGCGGGTTTTAGAATGTCTGGCGGAATGGCATTGTACGAAAAAGTATTGCAAGAAGATCGGGCAAGGATTATTGCCATGCAAATTTTGGCTGGTGGCGCCGTTCCTGTGAGCGAAGCAATAGAATACGTAAGCAGTTTGCCGGGTATTAGTTCGTTGCTTTTTGGTGCATCTTCTAAAACCAATATCGAAGAAACGGTTTCTTATATCCATCATTTCGATCAAATGTATACGGTGCCCCAAAAGATGCCCATTTATGCATAATACATAAGGAATCAATAATCTGGAAGTACTATTGATCTTTGAACAATACTTCCAGATCACTTATTTCGGGGCTTATTATAGATGCGCTTTTTTAGTTTTATTTCAAACAATCCTTATGAAATCCAATGCCAATTTTCACCGAGCTATGTTGTGGTTTATAGACTGGGTGCTGCTAAACCTATCGCTTTTTGTGGTAATGATTTTTTTTCCAAAAAACAATTCCACTCAAGAGGAAAGTTTTATTTTCTTTTATTGGTATAATTTATCTTGGATTATTGCGGTATATCTGAATGGATTGTATCAAACGGCAAATTGGTTTAAACTGAGCAAATACTTCAGTTCTAGCATTCGAACTGTATTGATGTTTTATTGTTTTAATGGGTTAATATACTTTGTACAACCCAACTTATTTTCTTCGTTTTTTCTTTTTTGGTGCGTTGCAATTTTTACGGGGTTATCGTTGTTGCATCGTTTGTTTTTTCAACTGCTGTTACTTTGGGCCGGATCGCATTGGCATAAAAGGGTAGTTATTATTGGAAACAATGAAGCTGCTCAAAAAATGGCTCATTATGTAAAAGCAACTCCGCAGTGGTATAATTTGGTAGCAATGTTTTCAAATGTTGTGCCAGAAGGTGCTAACCATTCCAATGCAATGCAAAGAAATGAACATAAAAAGGAAGTGGTTTTTTCTGAATTGTATAATTCAGAAAATTTGGGTGAAAAAAATAATTTTAGTGGAATTGATACAATGGTAAATGGATTTTTTCCTTCATTGAACACAGAAAAAGAAACGGTAGCAATACCATTGGGTAAAATGATTAACACTCAATTGGTGAATCCCGAGGATGAAATCAGTATCAACGAATGTATTGAGTACCTAAATAAACATCAGGTTACGGACTTGTATTGTACCCTATCTCCAGAAACATTTCCTTATTTGTACCAATTGGCAAAACAATCCGAAGATCGTTTTGTACATTTTAAGTTTGTGGCCGACGTTAATCAAATGGTTAAAGATGGCAAATGGGTTGAATCATTTAACGATTTGCCCTTGTTGTCTTTGCGAACACAGCCGCTTACCTTGGTCTCAAATGCAATGCAAAAAAGATTATTTGATATGGTTTTTAGCACTTTTATTATTATAGGTCTTTTATCTTGGTTAACACCTATAATAGGGATTATTATCGCACTAGAATCAAAGGGGCCAATTTTTTTCAGACAACTACGTAGTGGAAAAAACAATAAACCCTTTTGGTGTATAAAATTTAGAACCTTGCGCATGAATAAGGAATCGGATCAGATTCAGGTTACAAAGAATGATCATAGGGTAACCAAATTTGGTCGGTTTTTAAGAAAGTCTAATATTGATGAATTACCCCAATTTTTTAATGTATTGATGGGAAGCATGTCAGTAGTAGGGCCACGTCCACACATGTTACAACATACTACAGCCTTTAACGCGTTGGAAAACGATTATATGGTGCGTCATTTTGTACAACCAGGTATAACTGGATTGGCTCAGATTAATGGGTTTCGGGGAGAAATAAAACATCCCGATATGCTGCAGAAAAGATTGGAAAAAGACATCCATTATTTGGAAAATTGGTCGATGGCGGATGATTTAAAAATCATTTGGCAAACGATAGTGGTATCATTAAAAGGCGATAAAAATGCGTATTAAATGCAAAGGTCATCCGAAATATACTTTTGGATGACCTTTGTACAATATGAATTAGTAATGCTATCGATTATTGTAACTTATGCTACTGCTTTTTTTACCAATTCAGCAGCTTCGCTAAGTTGAATGGCGCTCTGTACCCTAAGTCCACTTTCATCAATCAGTTTTTTAGCTTCAACGGCATTGGTGCCTTGTAAGCGAACAATGATTGGAATGTTGATGTTTCCTAAATTTTTGTAAGCGTCAATTACACCTTGTGCAACCCTGTCGCAACGTACAATTCCACCAAATATATTGATTAAAATAGCTTTTACGTTGGGGTCTTGCATAATGATTTTGAAACCAGCCTCAACCGTTTGTGCATTTGCAGTACCACCTACGTCCAAGAAGTTTGCAGGCTCGCCACCACTCAATTTGATCATATCCATGGTTGCCATTGCCAATCCAGCACCATTTACCATGCAACCTACATTGCCATCAAGTTTTACAAAATTCAAATTGTATTTTCCGGCTTCCACTTCTGTAGGATCTTCTTCAGATACATCACGCATAGCGGCTATATCAGGATGTCTCATCAACGCATTATCATCCAAACTCATTTTGCAATCAACTGCAACAACTTTGTCGTCAGCACCTTTAAATAAAGGGTTGATTTCGAGCATTGCACAATCCAAACCTACATATGCATTGTAAATGTTGGTAACAAATTTTACCATATTTTTCAATGCTTCACCTTGAACACCTAGGTTAAAAGCAATTTTTCTAGCTTGGAATCCTGGCAATCCACCCCCTGGATGAACCATCTCTTTAAATATTTTTTCTGGCGTATCATGAGCCACATCCTCAATATTCATACCGCCTTCAGTAGAATACATGATGACATTTTGTCCACTTGAACGGTCTAATAAAATAGACAAATAAAATTCTTTACGCTCAGAAGGACCATCATAATACATATCTTGCGCAACCAAAATCTTGCTAACTACTTTTCCGGCTTCGCCAGTTTGTAAGGTAACTAAAGTGCCACCCAACAATTTTTGTGCAACATCTTTTGCATCTTCTGCACTTTTAACTACTTTAACACCGTTAATACCAGTTTCTTTTACTGTTCCTTTACCTCTTCCACCTGCGTGGATCTGTGCTTTGATTACAGCAAACTTACTTCCGTATTGCGTAAATATTTTACTGTAAGCTTCTTCAGCTTCAGCAACCGTAGAACAGGCATATCCTTCCTGAACCGGTACATTGTATTTCTTCAGTAACTCCTTGGCTTGATATTCGTGAAGATTCATATTGCGTAGAATTTTCGCAAATTTAGGGAAAAATACCTACCTTTTTACCCTTTGTAGTAGGTTTCCTTAATTAGTTTTAAAAAAGGTTTTTTTTGTATACAATCATCTATACAATCATCAATACAATAGGGTTACAAATCCTACTATTTTATTATATCGGGGTGTCTTTGTGTCTATAACATAATAATAAGTGCCGGAAGGAAGTTTTTTTCCATTAATAGTTCCATCCCACGGACTATTGTACCCCACTTTTCTATATACCATTTGCCCCGTAGCGGTAAAAATCTCTACAATAAAATTATTGGGGGATGAAATATTGGCCATTACCCACTGATCATTAATACCATCCCCATTGGGCGTAAATGTATTGGGTATTTTTATGGCTTCTATTACCGTGATCCAAACCGCATCAAAGCTGCTACCACAACCAGAATCTGATATTGCAGTTAGTATATACCGTTGGGTGTATTGTGGACGAACAAAGGGTTGCAGGCTATTGGGATTCGCCATATTAGTGTTGGGCTGCCAAGAATAACGGAAATCGATTCCTGTAATTCTTGCCAACAATTGAACTGAATCTCCTCTTACAATTTCTTTATCCGGCCCAGCATCCACAATAGGAGTTTTTGAAACCTGTATTTGTGTAGTATTTTTAACCGAGCAACCATATTGATCAGTAATTGTAACCGAGTATTGTGTTGATGTTGTTGGATTAGCAATTGGATTTGAGACTGTATCACTATTTAAGGTAACTGCCGGCGACCACTTATAATGCATGCCTCCTGTGGCGGATAGCTGAAAATTATCGCCCTCGCAACCAAACAATGTAGGGTTGATGGTAGCTTGAATTGGTGGAAAAATTTGTACCATAATGCTGTCTACCGTTTTGCAACCGGCAATTGATGTGCCTGTAACGTAATACGTACCAATATTTGAAGGTTGAATATTGGCAAT
>Ga0164294_10004377_pt1 | contig 12311 bp, 7 predicted proteins | sample GEODES005metaG_FD_111479 | JGI IMG/M metagenome (GOLD analysis project Ga0164294, IMG submission 111479) | Oligotrophic lake water microbial communities from Sparkling Lake, Wisconsin, USA - GEODES005 metaG | ecosystem: Environmental > Aquatic > Freshwater > Lake | place: USA: Sparkling Lake... | reverse complement strand
TTGTGCCAAATGTCGAAATGTGTGAGCTGGAAAAAGAAATGGATAAGGATGAAAGCGTGGTGTTTAGAGTTGGATGGACGACAAGATAAGGATGAATGTGCAAAACCCATCGTTGGTCGCGGTACTGGCCCTGCAGTCGATCCTGTTGCTGTATTTTCTCTGGTGCGTTTTCAAGAAAAAGAAATGAGAAAGGCCCTGCAGGTAAAAAGACCGCTATGTATGTGGTGCGAGGTGGCCGGGTTTGCGGTTCAGCAGGCGATTGCCTACAAACCGGAGCCGCCTTCGAACGATGGAGGGCAGTTCATTCCAGGCCCACAGAGCAGAATGAGGAATTAGTAGTCTAGCTTCCGAAAGGGGATTTCGGCATAAAGGTTTTGATGATTGTTGCCCTAGCCGTTGGCTAAAAAAGGAAGCAGTTTATGGACAACACCCAATTCAACTGGATCACCAACTTCATCTGGGGCATCGCCGACGACACTCTACGAGACGTTTTCGTGCGTGGGAAATATCGTGATGTGATTTTACCAATGACTGTCCTGCGTCGTCTAGATGCGGTGCTAGAGCCAACCAAATCTACAGTCCTTGAGATGAAAGCAGCGCTCGACAAAGAAAAGGTCACAAACCAAGACGCTGCCCTCCGATCCGCCTCCGGCGAGGCCTTCTATAACACTTCACCATTCCTCCTGCGCGACCTCAAGTCCCGCAAGACGCAGCAGACGCTCAAGGACGATTTCATTACCTACCTCGACGGCTTCTCGCCGAACGTCCAGGACATCATCAAGAACTTCGAGTTTCGGAATCAGATTGGAAAACTCTCCGAGTCCGACGGCCTGGGCCAGCTCATCGAAAAGTTCCTCGATAAGGACATTAATCTTAGCCCCCGCCCGGTGGGTGACCTGCCTGGTCTCGACAATCACTCCATGGGCACCGTTTTTGAAGACCTCGTGCGCATGTTCAATGAGGACAACAACGAGGAAGCCGGTCAGCACTGGACGCCTCGCGATGCCGTGAAGCTCATGGCCAGCCTCATGTTTCTGCCCGTGGCCGATAAGATCGAGTCTGGTACATACCTTCTCTACGACTGCGCCTGCGGCACCGGCGGCATGTTGACCGTGGCAGAGGAAACCCTTCAGCAGATCGCTACCTCTCATGGCAAGCAGGTCGCCACCCATCTTTATGGCCAGGAGATCAATGCCGAGACATACGCCATCTGCAAAGCCGACCTCCTGCTCAAAGGCGACGGCGACGCAGCGGACAACATCGTCGGTGGCCCCGCTTTCTCCACCCTGTCGAACGACCAGTTCCGCTCCCGCACCTTCGACTTCATGCTCGCCAATCCGCCCTACGGCAAAAGCTGGAAGAGCGACCTGGAGCGCATGAGCGGCGAAGGTGGAAAGAAGGATGTCAAAGACCCGCGCTTCCTCATCGAGCACGCCGGCGATCCCGAATACTCCCTCATCACCCGCAGCAGCGACGGCCAGATGCTCTTTCTGGCCAACATGCTCAGCAAGATGAAGCACGACACCCCGCTCGGCAGCCGCATCGCCGAGGTGCACAACGGCTCCTCCCTCTTTACCGGCGACGCCGGGCAGGGCGAGAGCAACATCCGCCGCTGGGTCATCGAGAGCGACTGGCTGGAGGCTATCGTCGCCCTCCCGCTGAACATGTTCTACAACACCGGCATCGCCACCTACGTCTGGGTGCTCACCAATCGGAAGGCCGCGCCGCGCCAGGGCAAGGTCCAGCTCATCGACGCCACCCAATGGTTCCGGCCCCTGCGCAAGAACATGGGCAAAAAGAACTGCGAACTCGCCGCCGAGGACATCCAGCGCATCTGCGACACCTTCCTCGCCTTCGAGGAAACGCCGCAGTCGAAAATCTTCCCCAATGCCGCCTTCGGTTATTGGAAAGTGAAGGTCGAGCGCCCGCTCCGCCTCCACAGCCAGCTCACCCGTCAGCGCATCGAGCCCCTGCGCTTCGCCTCCGGCGATGAGGACATCCGCGCCGCCCTACACACCGAACTCGGCGACGCCCTCTTCGACAATCCCGCCTCCGTCCGTCCGCAACTGGAGAAGCTCGTCAACGACTGGGGCAAAGGCGACAGCGAAGGCGAGGAGGACGAGGAAGGCGAAGCCGACACGCCGAAAAAGACCCTCTCCGACAAAAAGAAAAAGAAGCTCCTCAGCGAATCCACCTGGAAGCGCGACGCCACGCTCCTCGATGTCGCTAACCAGCTCCGCAAGGCACTCAGCGACGTACTCTTCGAGGACCACAACGTCTTCTTGGGAAAGGTCGAAGCCACTCTAAAAAAACTCGACCTCAAACCCAGCGCCTCCGACCTCAAGCTCATCATCAACGCTGTTAGTTGGCGAGTCGAAGATGCGCCCCGCGTCATCAAGAAAATCCACAAGCCCGGCAAGAACCAGCCCGACTTCTTGCGCGGCCTGTTCGAGGCCGAAATCGACGGCAAGCCCTGCGTCGTCGAATACGAGCCCGATAGCGAACTCCGCGACTTTGAACAAATCCCGCTGTTGGAGGAGGGCGGCATCGAAGCCTTCATCCGCCGCGAAGTCCTGCCTTACTCACAGGATGCCTGGATCGTCGAGGCCGACACCAAGATTGGCTACGAAGTCAGCTTCACACGCCACTTCTACCAGCCGCCCCAGCTCCGCACCCTCGCCCAGATTAGCGCCGACATCCTCAAGCTGGAACAGGAGACCGAAGGCCTGCTCCACGAAATCACGAAAGGAGTCCAGTCATGAGAGAAATCCTCGGCAAAGCCAAAACCGTCCGCGAACTGCTCAAGGGAGTGAAATATTCCATTGATTACTACCAGCGCGAATACAAGTGGCACGAGAAGCAGATCCGCGAACTCGTGGACGACCTCAGCGACAAGTTTCTGGAGGAATACCACCCTGCCCACTCGCGCAGCAAGGTGGCTGACTACCCGCACTATTTCCTCGGCTCCATCATTATCAGCAAGAAGGAGAGCGTGGGTTACATCGTGGACGGCCAGCAGCGCCTCACCAGCCTCACCCTACTGCTCGTGCTGCTGCGCAATCTGCAAAAAGATCACGAGAAGCAGGTCAATGTGGACGAGCTGATCTTCTCCGAGAAATTCGACCAGAAATCCTTCAACCTGCATGTCGATGAGCGCACGCCCGCCATGGACGCGCTTTACACCGACGGCGGCGAGACGTTCAACGCCACCGACCGCCCGGAGTCGGTGCAAAACCTCGTGCAGCGCTATCACGATCTGGAAACCTGCTTCCCCGAAGAACTCCGCGCCGAGGCACTGCCTTACTTCATCGACTGGCTGCTGGAGAATGTGCACCTCGTCGAGATCACCGCCTACTCCGACGACGACGCTTACACGATTTTTGAGACCATGAACGACCGTGGGCTCTCGCTCAGCCCCACGGACATGCTCAAGGGCTACCTGCTCGCCAATATCGACGAAGCCAAACGCACCACCGCCAACACCCGCTGGCGCGACCGCATCCGCGAACTCAACGACGCGGGCAAGGAAGTGGAATCCGATTGCTTCAAAGCGTGGCTGCGCAGCCAGCACGCTACCAAGATTCGTGAGCGCAAGAAGGGCGCGAAGCCCGAAGACTTCGACCGCATCGGCACTGAGTTTCACCGCTGGTTGCGCGACGCCGCCGACACCGTTAGCCTCAAGCAATCCGACGATTTCTACCGCTTCATCGACCGGGACTTCGATTTTTTCAGCCGCCAATACCTGCGGCTGATCGAGGCAGCACAAAAGTCCGTGCCCGGTCTGGAGCATGTGCTCTACAACGCCCAGCACGGCTTCACCCTGCAATACATGCTGCTGCTCGCGCCACTGCGGCCCGACGACAGCGAACCGGTGGTCACGCGTAAGATCGGCCTCGTGGCGCAGTATCTCGACATCCTGCTCACGTGGCGGCTGTGGAACTTTCGCACCATCGCTTACTCGACCATGCAATACGCGATGTTCGTGGTTATGCGCGACATTCGCGGCCTCGCGCCCGATGCCCTCGCGCACAAGCTGCATGATTTTCTGATCATGGAAGGCGAGACCTTCGCCAGCAACGACCGCCTGAGGATGCACCAACAGAACCGCTATCCGCTGCACCGCATCCTTGCCCGTCTCACCGATTATGTGGAAACGCAGTCCGGCCAGCCCTCGCGCTATCTCGACTATGTGGGCGAAGGCAAAACCCGCTACGAGGTGGAGCACATCTGGGCCGACCATGCCGAACGCCACACTGCCGAGTTCAGTCATCCCGCCGACTTCGCCGAGCACCGCAACCGCATTGGCGGTCTGCTGCTGTTGCCCAAGAGTTTCAACGCCAGCTACGGCGATCTCACCTACGCCGACAAGCTCCCGCACTACAACACGCAGAACCTGCTCGCCCGTTCGCTGCACGCCCAGTGTTACGACCACAATCCCGGCTTCCTGCGCTTCAAGGAGCAGAGCGGTTTGCCGTTCGCGGCCATGACGGAGTTTAACAAAGCTGACCTCGAAACCCGCAGCCAGCTCTACCGCCAGATCGCTGAACGCATCTGGAATCCCTCCGACCTGCTGAAAGGAGCCACGGTATGATCGAGGGACTCAAGCCGTATGTGGAATACAAGGAGTCGGGGCATGTGTGGCTCGGCAGAGTTCCGACGCATTGGGATGTTCGCCGCACCAAACTAATTCTTCGCGAAATCGATTCGCGTTCGACCACCGGCAAGGAACAGTTGTTGCGCGTGTCGCAATACACTGGCGTAACTCAGCGAAAGGCTGCTGACGGTTCAGATGAACCGGACACACGGGCCGCTTCATTGGTCGGCTACAAGCGGGTGTCGGTGAATGACCTCGTCATTAATATCATGCTCGCTTGGAACGGCAGCATGGGCGTTTCGCGGTTCGATGGCATAGCCAGTCCGGCCTATTGCGTTTACCGCTTAAACAAGGGCGCACAGCCATGGTATTTCCATCAGCTTTACCGGCTTCCTCTCTACAAAGGGCGCATCAAAGCCGTATCGACCGGGGTCATTGAAAGTCGCCTCCGTCTTTATTCGGATGACCTTGGGCGGATCGAAGCGATTCTCCCGCCGCCAGACGAACAAGCGGCCATCGTGCGGTATCTAGACTGCGCGAACCGGAAGATCGACGGCTTCATCCGCGCCAAGCGGGAGCTGATTGGGCTGCTGAACGAGCAGAAGCAGGCCATCATCCACCGCGCCGTCACCCGCGGCCTCCACCCCGATGTCCCCCTCAAGCCCTCCGGCATCCCCTGGCTCGGGGACATTCCGAAGCATTGGGAGGTGGTTCGCAGCCGACGCCTTTTCAACGTCCGCACTGAGTTGGCCAGACCGGATGACGTTCAGTTGTCTGCGACCCAATCCTATGGCGTCATCCCGCAAGCAGACTACGAGGCGAGGATTGGCAGACGTGTGGTTAAAATCTCAATGCACCTCGAAAAGCGGAGGCACGTCGAAAAAGACGACTTCGTGATCAGCATGAGAAGCTTCCAAGGCGGGATCGAACGTGCGTGGGCGTCTGGCGCGATTCGTTCATCGTATGTGGTGATGAAGCCTGATCCTTCCGTGGAGGTAAGCTTCTTTTCCTATGTGTTGAAATCGCCCGGCTACATTCGAGCACTTCAGGCTACTGGAGACTTCATCCGTGATGGGCAAGACTTGACTTATGGCAACTTCCGCATGGTGGACCTGCCGCTTATGCCTTTGCCCGAGCAAAAGGAGATTGCTGCCTACATTGAATCGGCAACCAAGGCGCTGGAGGCGAGCATCGCCCGCACGGAGCGAGAAATCGCGCTGATGCAGGAATACCGGACGCGCCTGACCGCCGACCTCGTGACGGGCAAGCTGGACGTGCGCGAAGCCGCAGCCAAGCTGCCATCAACTGTTGAGGACGGTAATACGGAGGAAGCAAGGAACGAACTGGCCGATGAGGGAGAAGAAGAGATTCTTGAGTCATGAAAAACCAATTTCTTTGCGGGCAAGTCTTGCCGGAAATTACAAAAGCAGCTCGGCAATTCAAGAAACCCTGTAAAGTAGCAGTTCCATATTTTGCAAAAGGGGGGCACCGTCTTCTTCCATTATCAAGGGGAAGCAAGTTAGTTGTTAATGCAAGTGAATCGACTGTGAGATCGGGGCAAACAAGCCCACATGATCTTTCCCAGATGATGCGAAGAGGAGTTAGGGTCTTTAGTAACGGGAAACTACACGCCAAAGTATTTTTATTTGGCAAGACGGCTTATATCGGTTCGAGCAATGTTTCTCATAACTCAGCACAAAACCTTATAGAGGCTACAATCCGGACAAATGATCCTCATGTAGTTAAAGAAGTTTATAAGTTTATTTCGGATCTCCTGATCCATGAATTAACCCCTGAGCATGTTAAAGAATTATCAAAAATCTATAATCCGCCAAAGTTCCAAGGTTTGGGTCGCAGAAAAAAAACATTAAAACGAAGTAAGTGGTCTTTTATTGATCAACCTCGTATCAGAGTAATAAATCTTGAAGATCGGGACAGAAACGATCTTGAGAAACGTGCTTTTCGGAATGGGAAGCATGAGGCGCAAGAGTTTAAGAAAAACAGTAATGAATACGCTTATGACGACTTTACTGGATCAGGAAAACTAGCGTACAACATTGGAGATCGGGTTGTTCAGGTTCTTGATACTGGAAAAAAAGAAGGAATCTTTGTTTACCCGCCTGGTTACATATATCATATACGCAAAGAAAAAGATAAAAAAAGAATTGCGTATGCAGTGTTTGTCCAGCGAACAAAAGGGAAGAGGCTAAAAATAAGATATGTCGCTAAGAAGATTGGGCGTGGGTCTTTAAAAATACTTGATCATGATCACATTATTCGTAGCCAGCCTTTTTCTCATGCCCTTTTAAAGCTCTGGAGCTGATTATAATGACCACCGATACAACCGAAAAAGGACTCGAAACGCTGATCATGCGCCACATGACAGGGGTGGATGGCTTGAACACTGGCGCTGGTGGAATCGTGGCTGAGGCAAAACCTGCCAACGGTGGTAGTGGTTGGTTTGCGGGGAATGATTCGGCGTATGACCGCGAGTATGCGGTGGATTCGGAGCAGCTCTTTTCCTTTCTCATCGTCACACAGCCGGAGGAATGGGCGAAGCTGGGTATCGCGAATTACAAGGACAAGGAAGGCATGGCGCGGCAGAAGTTCCTCGCCCGGCTGCAAGGGGAGATCACCCGGCGCGGGGTGATTGATGTTCTGCGAAATGGCATCAAGCACGGTGCGCTGAGATTTGACCTGTTCTATGGCAAGCCGTCGGCGGAGAACGCGAAGGCGGTGGAGCGCCATGCGAAGAACCGCTTTAGCATCACTCGGCAACTGCACTTCAGCCGGGAGAACAAGCGCTCGCTGGATTTGTGCGCCTTCATCAACGGGCTCCCGGTCATCACCTTTGAACTAAAGAACAGCTTGACCAAGCAAACGGTCGAGGACGCCATCGAGCAATACAAACGCGACCGTGATCCACGGGAGACGTTGTTTCAGTTTGGCCGGTGTGTTGTCCACTTCGCAGTAGATGATCATGAAGTGGCAATGTGCACTGCCCTTAAAGGCAAGGCCGGCACGGCCAAGGACTCATGGTTTCTGCCCTTCAATCAGGGCTGGAACGACGGTGCGGGCAATCCGCCGAACAAGGAAGGGCTTAAGACTGACTACCTGTGGAAGCGCATCCTTACCCCGACGCGGCTGACGGAGATTTTAGAGAACTATGCCCAGATTGTGGATGAGGAGAACCCGAAGACGGGCAAGAAGAAGCAGGTCCAGATTTTCCCCCGCTACCATCAGCTTGATGCAGTGCGTATGATTCTGGCCGACGTCCAGCAACATGGGGCCGGCAAGCGGTATCTCATCCAACACAGCGCGGGCAGCGGGAAGTCGAACTCCATCGCGTGGCTGGCCCATCAGTTGATCAGCTTGACCAAGGACGGTAAGGCGGTCTTTGATTCCGTGATCGTCATCACCGACCGCCGCCTGCTCGACAAACAGATCCGCGAGACGATCAAGGGCTTTGCTCAGGTGGGCAGCATCATCGGCGCGGTGAAGGAAGGTGCGGGCACTTCCAAGACCGAGCAGCTCACTAAATATCTTAAGGACGGTAAAAAACTGATCATCTCCACGGTGCAGACCTTTCCCCATGTGCTCGACAGCATCGGCGATGAACATCGCGGCGGAAAGTATGCCATCATTATCGACGAGGCGCACTCCAGCCAGAGTGGGAAGACCTCCTCTGCCGTCAGCCAGGTGGTGGCGGACAGCGAAGATGAGATTAACGACGCCCTCGACGAGCGGATCAAAAAGAAAAAGCTGGCTAAGAATGCCAGCTACTTCGCCTTCACTGCAACGCCCAAGAACAAGACGCTGGAGATGTTCGGCGTGCCGTATTCTGAAGGCGGCGAAGTGAAGCACCGCCCCTTCCACGGCTACACGATGAAGCAGGCCATTCAAGAAGGCTTCATCCTCGACGTGCTGAAAAGCTACACGCCTGTGGAGAGCTACTACCGCCTCGCTAAGACCGTGGAAGGCGATCCCGAGTATGACGTAAAGAAGGCCCGCAAGAAGCTGCGCGTCTATGTGGAGAGCCACAGCAAAGCCATCCGCGACAAAGCTGAGATCATGGTGGACCACTTTCTCGAACAGGTGATCGGACAGAACAAGATCGGCGGGCAAGCGCGGGCGATGGTGGTGACGGGCAACATTCAGCGGGCGATTGAGTATTTTGTGGCCTTCAACTCCTACCTTAAGGAGATAAAGAGCCCCTATCGCCCAATCGTCGCCTTCTCCGGAGAACCGGAATTCAAGGGTGAGAAAGTGAGCGAGTCGAAGCTCAATGGATTCAACAGTGGTGAGATCGCGGACCGCATTCAGGAAGACCCGTACCGTTTCCTGATTTGTGCCGACAAGTTCCAGACCGGCTACGACGAGCCGCTCATGCACACGATGTATGTGGACAAGGTGCTTAGCGGGATTAAAGCCGTGCAGACCCTGTCCCGCCTGAATCGGGCGCATCCTAAGAAGCACGATGTCTTTGTCCTCGATTTCCAGAATGACACTAAACTCATTGAGGAGTCCTTCGCCGACTACTACCGCTCGACGATCCTCAGCAAGGAGACGGATCCAAACAAGCTTCACACGCTCAAGGGAGAACTGGACGCATATCAGGTCTATTCACCTGAGCAGATCGACGGGCTGGTGAAGTTGTATCTGGGGGGAGCCGACCGTGACAAACTCGACCCCATCCTCGACGCCTGCGTGGCCGTATATGTGTACGACCTGGACGAAGACGGGCAAGTGGATTTCAAGGGCAAAGCTAAGACCTTCTCCCGCACCTATGACTTCCTCGCCACGATCCTGCCGTATGGGGTGCAAGAGTGGGAGAAGCTTTCGATCTTTCTAAACTTTCTCATCTCTAAGCTGCCCGCGCCCATCGAAGAAGACCTCGCCAAAGGCATCCTCGAAGCCATTGATATGGACAGCTACCGCGCTGAGAAGAAGGCAACGATGGCCATCGCGCTGCCCGACGCGGACGCCGAAATTGAACCGGTGCCAACGTCGGGTGGTGGACGCAAACCCGAGCCAGAGATGGACCGGCTTTCAAACATCGTGAAGCAGTTCAACGATCAGTTCGGTGGCCTGTTTGCGGATGCGAAAAGAATGGAGCAACGTATTACTGGCGAAATCCCCCAAAAAGTCGCGGCTGACGAGAAATATCAAAACGCGAAAAAGAACTCCGACCGGCAAAATGCTAAAATCGAGCACGACAAAGCGCTCAAGCGCGTGATCACCGCGCTCTTCAAAGACGACGCCCAACTCTTCAAGCAATTCCAGGACAACGAATCATTTCGTAGTTGGCTAACCGATACAGTCTTCGGAATGACTTATGAGCATTAAAAGCTAAGAATAATGTTATAAAAATGAATCACTTAGTTTGCCAACACCTCGAGAACATTTCCCGGGATGCTCTGGAGAAGCATCAAAGAATCATCAAGCAGTACGTTCGACGCAGAAATGGGGTCTATGCCCTTTATCGAAAAGAGAAGCTCTACTATGTGGGACTGGCCAAGAATTTGCGTTCACGGCTTAAAAGTCATCTGCATGACCGGCATGGCACTTCCTGGGACAGGTTCAGCGTCTACCTAACCATTGGGGAGCAGCACCTAAGGGAACTCGAGTCTTTAATTCTCCGAATCGTTCAGCCGAAGGGAAACAAGCAGAAGGGCAAGTTCCCGAAGTCGGAAGACATCCGTCGCCGCTTTGCTCGAGATGTAAAGGACCGGCTTAAATATGAGGTGGCGCTTCTTTTTGGAGATAATCCTAGGAAACCTGCCCCACAGGCTCTGGGCTCTAAGCTTCGTAGAATGAAATTGGTGGCATGGTTTAAGGGTAAGAAGTTGAAGGCCCAACTGCTAAAGGGTGGTAGGATCCGATTTAACGGCAAAGTTTATGAGTCTCTTTCAACGGCTGCAGCCAAGGCATGTAAGCGGCGCACCTGCAACGGTTGGACCTTTTGGAAGTACCTGCGTGCTCCTGGTGATTGGGTGACTGTGGATCATTTGAGGAAGTAAGATGGAATCAAAATGGCAAAATGTGAAATGGACACTGCCTTGTATAGTATTGGGGCCCAAAAAACGGGGGCTTAAAAGATCTCAAAAGCATTTGCCTGATTCGCATCTTTATAGATCTGACTGGATATGAAGTTTGATTGGAAACTGTGTCGTCTTTTGTTGCTTCAAATCGAAGCAAAGGTTGAGAACACAGACTCAGAGCAACTTTTTATCAACGATATTATTGTATCAAATCGTCTTGAGAATGAGCTTAGAGAGTACTCTGAGGCCAAAAGGATCTACCACCTTGCTCTTTTAATTGATAGCGGCCTGATTGAAGGTCAGGCGATCAAGGATCATCAAGGGGAATACAGGGCAGCTGTGGCGCAACATTTAACAGTCGCTGGCCACCAAATGGCTGATTGGTTGCGTAGCGAACATTTTGCCCCTTTAAAAATGTTCATACTCAAAAATATTCTAGGGTTTAAGGCAGGTGTTAGGATATTTGGTGGTCTGCCGGATCTGGGGAAACTTATTAAATGAAGTTTTGGTGGGTTAGCCACAATCAGACCTTCCGGCAGGAAGTGGACGGCAACTACATGTGGTCGCCTAAGGTGACCCAGGAAAACCACCGTAGCCAGTTCTATGAAAACATGCGGGAAACAGCCCGAGGTGATTTTGTATTTTCGTTTAACGATAAGAAAATAATGGCCTTAGGTATTGTGGAGGGAACGGCTTATACCTGCCCGAAACCTGCTGAGTTCGGCAAAATCGGATCTAATTGGAAGGATATTGGATGGCGAGTCGACGTGGCTTTCAAGAGGGTGCAAAGACAAATTACCCCCAGCGAACACATGGATCTTCTGAGGCCTCTTCTACCAGAAAAATATTCGCCCCTTCAAGAAAGGGGCAAGGGAAACATGTTTTATTTAACAGCAGTGCCCGAAGGCTTGGGGGCAGCATTAATTGGTCTCATTGGGCCTGAGGGAGAAGCCAGACGGCAAGAGGCCCTAAACTTAGATCGGTTACGTGAAGATGCATCTATCTATCAAGCGGGGAAAGAGGAGATCATGGCCGACTGGGATAAGCTGATAGATAAGGAAATCGATGAGGATCCTGACCTCGACACTACTGAAAAGAAGGAAATGAAGACTTCGCGAATTGGCCAAGGCCTTTTTAAGAGAAGAGTTTCGCTTATCGAAAAAAGTTGTCGAATCACGAAGGTGGGAAATATTGATCACTTAATCGGTAGTCATATCAAGCCTTGGAAGATTTCGAACAACCGTGAAAGACTAGACGGGGAGAATGGCCTTCTTTTGACTCCTTCAATCGATCATCTTTTTGGTAATGGCTACCTTTCTTTCAAGAATAACGGAGACCTAATTATATCTGTGAGGGCCGATCAAAGCTCGTTAGTCAAGATGGGGGTGCCATTAGCTACAGAGATGAATGTAGGGTCTTTCTCTAGAAAGCAGTCTGAGTATCTAGAGTATCATCGGGACGAGATTCTTCTTCAGGCTCGAGCTTGATCCTCAACCCCAAAACACCGACGTTTTGATTATCTGAAACTGAAAGGCTGGCCCTCTTTCGCTCAGTCTCGGCAGGCTCGCTAAGCTTCAGAGGGTTTAACGTGAAAGTGGATGCGTAGTCGATTATGGAGGGGGTCTGCCGCCGTTGAGTAGCCAATGGATAAAGATCACCCAAATGCCGATGTACGA
>Ga0164294_10004375_pt1 | contig 12320 bp, 3 predicted proteins | sample GEODES005metaG_FD_111479 | JGI IMG/M metagenome (GOLD analysis project Ga0164294, IMG submission 111479) | Oligotrophic lake water microbial communities from Sparkling Lake, Wisconsin, USA - GEODES005 metaG | ecosystem: Environmental > Aquatic > Freshwater > Lake | place: USA: Sparkling Lake... | reverse complement strand
GAACACAGCACAAGCAGACCTTTGTGGACCTCTTCGCCGGGTGCGGTGGTCTGTCTCTCGGTCTGTCCCAGGCAGGCTGGCAGGGGGTCCTTGCGATAGAGCGAGATAAAATGGCTTTCGAAACGTTCTCGCAAAACTTTCTCTATGGCTCAAAAGCTGTTCGGTTTAAATGGCCCGACTGGCTTGAGCAACGCGCATGGCCGATCGATGAGCTTCTGGACAAACACAAGCGAGAGCTGCATTCGATCAGAGGAACAATCGATCTAGTAGCGGGTGGCCCTCCATGCCAAGGTTTCTCGTTCGCTGGTCGACGGGTAAAGAGCGACCCGCGCAACCAACTTTTCACCCGTTACGTACAGCTAGTAAACCACCTGCGCCCTAAGGCGCTTGTTGTCGAAAACGTGCCCGGCATGCGTGTTGCCCACGGAACGAAGGGACGACGGAGCCTCAGCTTATCTGGGCCCCGGCCGCGGTCTTACTACCAGAAGTTAGTCGATTCCCTTCTTGAGATGGACTATGTCGCAGAGGGCCGCCTATTGGACGCCTCTCATTTCGGGGTTCCGCAGCAACGGCCGCGTCTTATCGTGATTGGGCTATCGAAGGAGATCGCAGATCGTTTAGATGGCGGTGTCGAAGCAGTCTTCAGTCACATCGAGAAGTGTCGCTCTGACCAACTGGCGGAACTTGGGCTTCTAAATCAAGTCTCTGCAAGCGACGCGATATCGGACCTAGAGATAGACGGGCGCTGCTTGCGTCCCTGCGAAGATCAGGAATCGCGAGCCGGGTTCAGTGAAGTTGTTTACATAAAGCCGCGAACTCGCTATCAGCGCCTCATGCACCAGAACGCAAGTGCGGCTGGGATGGATAGTATGCGGCTTGCACGACATACGAAAAAGGTGGCCGAGCGTTTTCTCGACATCATCACCTCGTGTCGGCAGGGAGTGCGAATGAACGAGCACGACCGGGGCCGTTACGGATTATTGAAAAACCGCATCTACCCGATGGCACCGGATAAGCCAGCCCCGACGATCACAACTCTGCCGGATGACCTCTTGCACTATTCGGAGCCTCGTATTCTAACGGTCCGTGAGTCTGCAAGGCTCCAGTCTTTCCCAGACTGGTTTAGGTTTTGCGGAAAGTTCACAACCGGCGGCATACGCCGAACAAAGGAATGCCCGCGATACACGCAGGTGGGGAATGCTGTGGCTCCGCTGCTTGCCCGCGCAATCGGAGCGGGGGTCGCTGCTGCGATCCGCGAGTATTCGGCCCTAACGAGACGCGACGTCGGGCGACGTACGCAGCGACAGGCAGTGGTAAAAAACTGATTGACCGTTACTCGATAAGGTGAGTGCTCATGGCAATCCCTGTTGGACAAAGCACCTTCCCTGCCGGCCTTCTTGAATGGGCAGGTCATCGTTCAGGAGGGGTGCGGCGTTTATTTCATAAGGGCAGCGGCCGCCCGTCGGGCACATTAATTAGAACCAGTTTATTGGATCGCCTTGAAGCGTGGGTCGAGTCAATGGGCGAAGGCAATGATGTGCCTCGTGTTGTGCTGCTCGTTGGTGGGCCAGGAAACGGAAAGACTGAGGCTGTCGAAGCGACAATTCACGCCTTAGACATCAAGCTAAATGCTGGGAATCAGCTTACCGCCGCCTTCGCATCGATGTTCACTCCAGAGCCGGGCCGTTCAGTGCCGCGGCTTGCGCAGGTCGATGTGACGGCCTTTGTCAAGCGTCCATTCGTCCGATCTCTTGCCGTGGTACAGGACGCGTCGGTAGCAGAGCCTGCATCCCCCGGCTGTTCGCCGGCGTCCCTTCTTGTTTCAGACCTTGCACGATACGTTGCCGACCCGCAAGCGGGAGTCTACTTAGCATGCGTCAATCGCGGAGTCCTTGACGACGCGCTTATAGCAGCCATTGACGAAAAGAAGACCTCTGTGCAGAAGCTTTTGGGTGACATTGTGTGCGCTGTCGGGCTTAGCCCGTCAGCACCATCCTGCTGGCCTCTGGAAGGGTTTCCGTCGATTGCTGTATGGCCAATGGACGTGGAGTCTCTTCTTGTGCAGAGGAGTTTCGGCGACGACTCTCCGGCAATTCAGCTTCTCCAGTCTGCCACGCTAGAAGGATCCTGGCCTCAAGAAGGCGATTGCCCTGCGGGGAATCGGTGCCCGTTCTGCCTCAGCCGTGGGCTGCTTGTCGGAGAACCAAACCGGTCCGCGCTACTACAAATCCTGCGGTGGTACGAATTGGCTACCGGAAAGCGATGGAGTTTCCGCGATCTATTTTCACTCGTTTCATTTCTGCTGGCAGGCGTTCCCAGTTCGGGCGCAGATGATCCGCTTGGCCCCTGTGAATGGGCAGCAAGACTTGTAGATATCCAGTCGTCGTCGACTAGCAAACCCGATTCCCTCCGCCTGCGAGCCCCTTTCCTTCTCGTAGCTTCGCAATACCAACACGCGCTTTTCGGCCAATGGCCGCGGCTCAATAGCCGGGGCTTTCGGGCGGACCTCAAGGACTTGCGAATGGACGGGAATCGCACTCTGCTTGGGTTAATGCATTTTCTTAGCGGTGGGCGGGGGCTTGGAGCGCCGGCGACGCTCGAGCCGCAACTTGTTGGGCTAAGCGAGTCGCTTGATCCTGCGCTGGTGGACCCCGACGAAGAGGTCTCGGTGAGTACGCGGACTACCGTTAGGATGCGAGACATCGATGCGCGTTTTAGTCAATCCACACGAGAAGGTCTAGCGTTTCTTCGTAAGTACCGCTGCCTCACTGTTCTGGAAGTTGATCTTCTTGTTGGACTTGCTGATGCCGATGATGAATTGGGGGAAGGTGAGGCTCGTCGCCGACGACCGGCTACCGCCGCCCGGCTACAATCGTTTATTCGGGAGTTTTCTTGTCGACTGGTGCGACGTTCGCTCGGCGTCAGATCTGGTGTAGTTCGCGACGCTGCATCGCTTAAAGGATTTCAGGCGGTGATCGACGGAGACCAGCAACTGCTTCACGAGTCAGCAAAACAGGTGGAAGCCTTGCTAAACGACAAAGATCGTTTCGTTGTTACTCTCAACACGACATTCGGGGAGCCCCTGCCGCCAGAGCCACGACGCGCCGTACTCACGACGGACCGCCAAAAGGTGAGGCCAAAGGAAGCGACTAACCTTGGTAGACCGCCGGCGTCACTTCAGTTTCTGTCGGTCGGAGCAGGCGTCTCAATACAGTCTATTGCGCTAACCTACGACCTTTTTAAGTCTGTACGGGAACTTCGAAGCGGCATGTTGACCGCGTCGCTTCCTCGCCCAGTCGTTGCAATGCTAGATACAACCCGCGCGAGGCTTTCGGGGCGGATTGTGCGCGACGAAAGCCTTTTAGACGGTGCCGAAATGCGGGTCGGACTACGAAGTGAAATCATTGTACGCGAACTGAACAGATTCCTTGTACGGCAGGAGGAAAAACCATGAGTCTCGAACGTTTTACCAACGAGCCTTGGAAAACTTCGCACAGGGCGTACGACGAATCGCCGCTCAATATCAAGCCTGCGCCGGAGTTTGCGACGGCAGAGGTATTAATGGCGTCCCTATACAGAACGCTGGGATTTGCAGATTACTCTGAGGCGCAGGTATCGCAGGCGGGTAAGAAATTCGATCAGCTGAGTCGGCAGCCCGAGTCGAGTTCGAAAAAGCACAGTCGGATAGGGATCGGGGGCGATACTTGGCGCACAATACTTCACGGAGTGCTTGAGAGCCCTAAGCAGCCGAATCAGAGCTCAAAGCGGTTCTTACAACTTACGCCAATAGTTCCTGACGTCGCTCTGTATTCAGGCTCCGCACGCCTCACGGGCAATCCTTGGAGGCCAGGCAGTCTCGTACAACGCATGGTGCAGCTAGGATCGGATTCCAGCGACAAGGCGCAGGACCTTTGGGTCCGCATGTTCAAATCCCTGTCGATCGGCGACGAAGACGATATATGGGCCCGCTGGCTTCAGGAAGAGTTCGAACGACGCAAGCGTTCTGGGCCAAGCTGGCACATGCATGCCATGGAAGAGGGCACGAATATCCCAGACGACGAGAAGATCGAGCTCTTCTTCCCTGCAAGACAGTTTGTTCGGGATATCGACGCTATTCTGGAAGCAAAGAGCTCCATGACTCGTCGCCAATGGATAAGCCTGTTCGAGGCGATTGTGCGGCTCGGCGCAGTCTCCCACGTGCTTTGGCTCTGTGATTTCAGCGATAAGCTCTGGAGGCAGGTGCGCGAAGTGCTCCAAGGTGGAGATCCAATAACAGAAGAACAAGTCCGAGACGAAGTGGTCTCCTGCGCTCGTCCTTACGTGGCCTATGGCAATCCCGCCGTTCCGATAATCAAAGACTATGTGTCTCGCTATTTGGTTGCTCGCCTCGGGCTCAATCTTGTGCTATGGAAGCTAGAGGAGATCGGACGCCCAGTGCGAGCGATCGCGTCCTGTCGTGATCTGCACGGTCTATTAATCGAAATCGGCAATCGTCGGACCGATTTGCAAGCGGGCAACTTGTTGCAGCAATTCGACTCGATACAAGACACGCAGGCTCGAACGGTAGCGTGTAAGAAAGGCATCGGCTCGAATCTCGTGGAATTCGGGCGGCACGCTCTCGGCCAGAGGCAGACCACAAACGAGAGCCTGCGCGGTTATGACCAAGGTTATATCCTAAGAAAACGGGGCGAACACGCTTCAGCCCCTTGGGTCGTCTCGATTGGGCCTGTTGCCGTGCTCGCTCTTGTGCATTGCTGCCTTCGCGAGGCGGCTGGACCCAGATCAGTACAGCGGCTGTCTAAGCACCTCAGCTGGTACGGAATCGATGTGGACAGAGATGATATTGCCAAGGGCGACCTTGGTCGGAAGCTGCGTATGCTTGGGCTCGTTCTGGACAGCCCGGACGCCGAAAGCGGAATGCTGCTGGTGCCGCCGTTCACGGCTGCTCCGGTATCCTCTGGGAGGGTGAATCGATGACGAAACTTGTGCATGAAATCGTAAAGCGAGTCCAAGAAGCGGTGCAGGCATCCGCGATGAAATTGGCTGGGTCCTCGGGCGAGGTGCGGACCGTATTCCATGGTCCTCCGTTAAAATACCTCCGACCTGTTTTCGATGAGCTTGTCGCCAGCGGAGACCTAGAAGCTCAATTGACGACTGGCGAGCGAGTGGTATTTCCTGTAATGCTTCAGGTAGAACAACTGCCATTAGGCACGAGTAATCCGCCCGTCGGAAGTAGTGGTTTGTGTGACGAAAGCCATCTTCTAGATCTTCGTAACTCGCCCACCTGCCCGCGCTTCGTAGCTCTCGTCCCTCCTGGAAGGCACCGCAGTCTTTCGGTTTCCTCTGCCAGCAACGAGTGCGGGTTGTCGGCCGACAATAATTCCGGAACTGCTACCATCGGAGACTGGTGGCAAGATCAATTCATACAAGATCTCGTTGACGTTGGATTGTCCCGAACCAACTGGACGAGTTCTGGACAGCGAGAGCAAGCCAATCGCCTAGTCGAACATGCAGCGCATGCGGCGGACGTAGTTGGGCGACATGAAGCATCGCGGCTTCTCGCCTGGGATGTGCTAGCGAGAATGTTGGCGATCTCAGATCCTGCGGTGCCATTCGGCACACAGCTCAGTCTGGCATGCGGGTACCCGCCCGTGGCTGACGGATCGATTCGTGCTGAAGAGCAAGTTAAGGTTCTTGAGCAACTCGCCGATTCCTTGGTCAATGACGGGTTTAAACCGGGATTCGATCGCCTCAAACTCGAGGCTGACGAATTAGATGTCGCCGCTTTGGAGCAGTGCCTGCAGCAGCTTCAAATGAACTGCGACATCCCCACAGCTTTCGGCCGAGCGACGCCCGCCTACTACGGTCCAGCGAAGGGCAACGCTATGGGCGATGCTCCGGACTGGTGGAAATATTTAACGGTCGAGCGGTGGGCCGATCTTCTGGAGGAAGACACGCAGCCCGTTGACGCACTTTTGATTGAGTGTACCAACTCGGTTATCCCTTTGCGCAAAGGAATATCCGCGCTGGTTTTTGCAGAGCTGGAGCTTAGGGTCTCGCTGCCGCAGGGTCAGGCTGGGCCAGCCGACGCTACGGTTCTCCGTGACGTTGGGGGTGCCGGCAACCGTCGCGAATGGAATGCGCGACTCGCTGACAGTGCCGTGATACTTGATCCCGATGTGCCGCAGCATAAATCTCCGGCGCGTTATACGGTGCAGGCAGATGGATTCCGCAAAGCCAGCGTAAAGGCAATTTCGCTTCTTACGTGGGAGCCGGGGGTTTTCGTTTTCTGCCGCACAGCGAGCAAGATTACGGCTCCAAAGAAACCACGTTCTTCAAAAGAAAATGTTGCCTACGAGGCGAATCTGTCGCTATCTGGGCAAGGTCGCCACTACATCGACGTCTACGTCAGACCAGACGTCAAGGTGGGGCCCACCGCGATCGGAAAGGACGCTAGTGGAGGCCCGGACGGCGCCGCGGAAGCGAAGGTGACACCCGTTTCTGAACAAGTTTATGGGTTCGAGGTAGACGCGACCGCTGAATGCTATTACGACCTCGCGATAACTCGAGGCGATCGGGATGAAGAGATTCTGCGGCTCCAGCTGACAAGCGACGAAACCTCGGCAGAAGGCTGCAAAACAGAATTCGAAAGGCTGATAAGACTCAATCGGCAGCAGCGCGGCCGTGCGACTACGGACGTGCAGATTGACCGCCAGGTAAGGTCGGCGGATCTCGAAACCTGGATACTCGAACGTGACCGAGTGGAGCGATCGTTCTTTCCTCTTGTCCTTGCTCCGGACTACGCGGCCCGATGGGGGGCGCCGGAATGGCGTGGATTAACCGACACCGTTTTTTCCCAAGGCAGGTTCCTCCATGACCCCAGGCCGAGCTTCGAGGAGATGAGGCCGCCTGAGGAGTTCATTCAAGCGAGGATAAAACTCGCTGAACGTATTCGAACTGATGATGACAGCGGGCTTGTTGAGTCAGCTTCGCTGGGAATGTGGCTGGCCGGAGAGCCACAGTTCGGGGAACTCGTTGAGCAGTACGTCCGTGCATACGTATCTTGGCTAGAAGCTGAACCCGATGTCGCAGCATGGTCCGATCTTATCGTGGTGACTGGCATGGAGGCTGATGGCAAGACTCTCGTTCAGGAGCCGGATGCGGTGTTGATTTCGCCGTTCCATCCGCTGCGGCTTGCCTGGCATTGTGTTGCACAGCGAGCAATGTTCTCGGCGTACCAAAGAAACTGGCCCTGTCCTGCCGCCAGCGTGCTCGATCCAGATAGCGTACCAGATGCCCTGGCGCTACCAATCCGTACCGCGGCGGGTTCGGTGCGAAGCCAAGTCTATTTCGCCGTGGAGTGTAGTTCCGACTATTGGGCCATTCTGTGGAACGGCACTCGCTTGGAGCGACTGGTCTCTCGTGCCGATCAGGCCCCATTCGATCAGGAATTCGGCGTCAGACTCGGTGGAGTGTCAAGCGGTTTTAGCGTGTCTCAGGTCCAACGGGCACTCGAAGATGTGTCGAGCATGCTATCGGCCAAGCCCGTACTCAACGTCGTGGTGTCGAGCGCGGCGGGCCAGAATAATGCATGTAACGAGGGGTTGCTTGCATGGTGCCGAGAACGGTTTGCAGTATCCGAGCAAGAAGGTCCAGCGGTTCCCTCCCTAGGGCCTCGACTCATCCAGATATTCGATGATCGCAAGACCGCGGCCCGGCCTGAAGACTCCGCAATCTCCAACTTAGCGGAAGATACGGGAAACTCGGTCCGCTGGTTCGGGAGCATGCCAGCAGGCGTAAAGCCTGATCTCGGCATTATTGCCCAGCTTGAGACCTCAAATGCCAGTAGTGAACCGATCGAGGTGGGGTCGCCGGTAGGAATTGGAGCGCTGATCCGGCATAGAATTCGGCGCCAACTGAAAGCCGGCGCGGGGGCCTTCTTAAATGAATCGCGCATGGGGGTCGCTCGGCCTCCTTCAGGAGATGGGCTAGCCGACAAGCTGATGGCAGGGATTGTTCGGCTAGAAAACCTTGGAGACGTCCGGAAAGGATACACTTTTGCTCCAAGCGTTCACGCCATCGAGGCAATGCTTCACGAGAAGGCAGCGGATTTCGCTGCCGTTTCCTCTTCCGTTGTTGATCCCGCTTGCTTTCTCGGCGACTGGCTTGAAAACGCATACTTATGGGATTATGACCTACCGTCCTACTCGCATCGCGCAGGCGACACGAACGGCTACTACCTACTCTCGCAGGTGAAGGACATTGATCGTGATACTCTTCGTGGGCTATTAAGTAGACTGCCGGGATGCGAAGGCCTAAGCGATGACGCGATCGATGAGATCATTCTGGAGGTGGCCCGACGTGGCATTCCGACCGTGCGAGGCTTATCGGGAGGTGATTCCGGGGCATCTGGCGACTTGGGGCTCTTTGTCGCCGCCAGACTTCTGCAGGATGAATTCCGACGAACAACATCCGCCGCCAGCCTTCTGCAAGTCCTCTCGCCTGGCGACGGAGCCTACTCGCTGTCAATTGTGGTCCCAGTGGACCCTTTTCGTGGTTATCTCGAAGATCTCCAGCGAGCGGTGGGTAAGACTCAGGCGCTCCGTCCGGATCTGATTGTTGCCGGAATCGTCATCACTGATTCAGCAGTGCGATGCAAGCTGACCCCTATCGAAGTCAAATTCCGCGGCAAGGAGGTGATGTCTGCGGCCTCCTGCGCTGAAGCGCTTCAGCAAGCGCAGTCCCTCTCAGTCCTATTTCAGGAACTACTTAAACGCTCCGAACAGCCAGACATGCTCCTCTGGAAGCTAGGTTTTCAGCACTTACTGACGTCGATTCTGAGTTTCGGCTTCCGTGTCTACAGCCAGCAGTCTCAGGCTAGCAATCACTCGCAGGAATGGACCACACTGCACCAGCGTTTTGTCGCGGCACTCCTGTCGGAAGAACTTCAGCTCGAAGTTGACAAAGTAGGTCGCCTTATCGTCATGGATGGTTCTCCGACAAGTGTGCCACGCGATATCGACGGCGACGGCTTCACGGAAATGATCACAATCAACGCCCACGACGCAGCGTGTATTGTGAAGGGCGACTCTAACGAACTCTACCGTGCGATTCGAGATGCGGTAGGTGAATGGAGGCTCATGCCACCTGAAGAAGCGATCGCGCTGCCCGTTCCTCCTGAGGCGATCCCATCAGCCAAAGATGGCCGTTCCGGTTCCGCTTTGGTACTGCCGCGACATATCGCAAGTTTTGACGCTTCTCGCGAAGTTCCCGATGGGGATACCATTCCAGCAATTCCCAATAACGGCCTCACGGATGCAGCAGGAATTATGGAAAACATCCCTTCGGCACTGAAGAACGGCACTACTGAAGGCGAGAAAAACTCGCTGAAGGGTATCGACGTCGTCGTCGGTAGCACTGTCGACGGCTTCCGCTCCGAGGTGAAATCTCTAAACCTGAGCAACACGAATCTCAATCAGCTCAATGTTGGAGTAGTAGGCGATCTCGGTACTGGAAAAACACAGTTTCTGAAGTCACTCATATTTCAGGTCACTCAAAGCGCTTCGGCTAACCAAGGCATTCGTCCTCGTTTCCTGATATTCGACTACAAAAACGATTACAGTGCCGCCGATTTTGTGGAGGCAACAGGCGCTAGAATCGTTAAGCCGTACCATCTACCGATAAATCTTTTCGATATCTCTGGCGCTGGTGATTCTATTGCGCCTTGGCTCGACCGCTTCCGTTTTTTCGCGGACGTGCTCGATAAAATTTACCCAGGAATTGGTCCTGTGCAACGCCAGCATTTTAAGCAGGCAGTGAAACAGGCGTACGAAGGGAATGGACAGCCAACGATTTATGACGTGTACGCTCAGTACAGGACGGTTCTTGGCAATAAATCAGACTCGATAATTGCGATAATTGATGACTTAGTTGACATGGAGCTTTTTTCTCAAGAGCCTACCACGACGGCGACCTCAGAGCAGTTTCTTGAAGGTGTTGTCGTTATCTCGCTAAGTGCGCTCGGTCAAGACGATAAGACGAAAAACATGCTCGTTGCGATTATGCTGAACATGTTCTACGAGCACATGCTCAGGATTCCCAAGCGACCATATGCTGGCATGAATCCGCAGTTAAGAGTAGTCGACTCCTTTCTTCTCGTCGATGAGGCCGACAATATCATGCGGTACGAATTTGATGTATTGCGGAAGATTCTTTTGCAGGGACGCGAGTTCGGAGTGGGGGTGATTCTTGCGTCCCAATATCTCCGCCATTTCAGGGCCGGTGCAACAGACTATCGCGAGCCCCTGCTGTCGTGGTTCATACACAAGGTACCCAATGTTACACCCCAAGAACTCGGGGCACTGGGGCTTCCGGCCGAACAAGTGGTGGCGATTGCGGAAAGAGTTAAAACCCTCGCAAAGCACCAATGTCTCTTTAAAACGCAGGCCGTTGCGGGAGAGGTCGTTCAGGGAATTCCCTTCTATCAGCGACTAGCCACTGGAAACGGAGCCAACGGGTAGTGAAAGGGGCGCTTGAACGCTTCTGCGTCCATTGGATTCAGAGGTACTTCGTGTCTTAACAGCGGCAAGAACGCCCAGAAGCACTGTTCCATCAGGTTTTTTTCAGGCGATGAGAACTCAAGGAAAGCGGCGTGCCACATCCCTGCCCCCAGACATTCGCTGGTACAGGAAATCCGAGTCGGCCAAACGCGGCTATGCAACCACCCCACCTGCTATCCACACAAATCCAAGAAGAAACGCCTGCGTTGAGGCCGAACCAGAAAAATGGGCAAAGATGGTCAATGGCAAGCAGAGCCTACGTGATCTTGTCGGCAACCTCTTGGTTTGTGCAGAGAACGGCGAGCCGGACCTTACCCCTCGTACAAGCGACATACAAGTCGCTACCGGAGTTCAAAGACAGAAAACCCGGTCCGACGTCAACCAAGATGACTGCATCCGCCTCGAGGCCTTTGAAGCCCCTAACCGTGGAAAACTGCACACGATTTGTCTTTTGTGACTCAAGAAAGGTGAGCGCTAGTGAGCGGTTGAAGGCCTCTTTCTTATGCTGCATGCATGAGTTTGTCAGCATGTAGGGGCTCAGTATAACCGTATGCAAGCCTTCCCGTATCCATTGATCGGCGTATCGCCAGGCAGAGTCAGCCATAGCCGCCGCTTCGTTGCAGGCTCTCACTTCGGGCCTAACGCCTTCCGGCATACCCGGCATGGATGGAACCTGCTCCTTTATAATACGGTTTCCAGCTGCATTAATTAGGGTTGTATTTCTGCAATTATGCAGGAGCGAAAAAACTACCTCCGCTCCGACTGCCCGAAGGGCTCTGTGGTCGTAGAGATCCTGCCGGTTGTCGCAGCAATATAAAAAAGACCCATCTGCCTTGAGCGTACCATGCGCCGCAAGAATCCGATACTCATTAAAATCCTGTCCTTCATCGATAATCAGCGCATCTATTTTGTGGTCTTCGGGCCAATCGACAACGACATCAACAACTCTACCAGGCAGTTGTTCTGTGAAATATTTCTCGCTATTCGCGGCAGCGTCGGTTGAGTATCCGGCAATTCCGGTGAAAAACGAGTCGACTGTGCGGATGGCATCCTTTAGGAGCGGATTGACATGACGGAGATGCTCCGCAAGAGCCTTGTTGTAGCACAGATAAACTGCGTTCTTCCCTTCTTCTATAAGTGATGCCAGTCGCCAGATGGCGAGAAGTGTCTTTCCAGATCCAGCGGGGCCTGTGACCGCTACACTCCTGTGCTGAAAGATGCCCTGAAGAGCGGAAAACTGTTGCCGAGTGAGTTCCTCAATACGTTGCGAGTCCGTCTCTCCAGACGGAACGATTCTGCAGCTACAGTTTTTTAAAATCTCCGCCATTCGCTTCGCCAAGGGTTCATCGAGGCAAGCGCCAAGAGCGTCGGGGCCACGCGCAGAAAGTGACCGCCTGACAGCGCCGACCAGATTATGACAATCATTTGAAAACACGGCAGTTGAACGATCAAAAGTAGTGGGAGCGGCCTGCAGAACCCCATCGGGGTAAACGACGAGCCACGCGTATCGCGTGGGAAGGGTCTGAGTCTCCAAATGAGTGTTGAGCAGGTTCGCGATCTCGTGCATGTTCCGCGTCGCTTGCTCTGGCGGCGGGAGTCTGTCGGTAAGCGACCGCCAAACCCCAGCCTCGTCACGCCTTGTGTGCCAGATTCCGTCGGGGGAGACCTTCACGTGGCGATAGCCTTTAACCTCGATCACGGCGAGCCCACAGCCCGGCGCAAGAACCACAAAATCGGCCTGACCATCGCGCACGTAGGCCG
>Ga0164294_10004374_pt1 | contig 12321 bp, 15 predicted proteins | sample GEODES005metaG_FD_111479 | JGI IMG/M metagenome (GOLD analysis project Ga0164294, IMG submission 111479) | Oligotrophic lake water microbial communities from Sparkling Lake, Wisconsin, USA - GEODES005 metaG | ecosystem: Environmental > Aquatic > Freshwater > Lake | place: USA: Sparkling Lake... | reverse complement strand
GCCAATAATTCCCGAAGAAAACGATGTGCAGACAATAACTTGCGGCCCCACCGGTGCCGCAGCTTTATCTTGCCTTACGCTGCCCTCTCCTCCTGCCTGCCATTCCGCCCCTTCCCACCTTTCCAACCTCTTCAAGCCGAGGACAGAAAAAGCCGGGACGCGATGCCTGTCCGACACCGCATCCCGGCTGCATCTGCGCTGCGATCAATGCAGTGTCGCGAACGCCTTCCGCGCCGCCTGCGCCTTTGCAAAGCTCCGCCGCCCAACCATACCGTGCGCGCTGCCATCGCCATCGACGATGCACACCGCGACCACCCAGCGCCCGTCCAACCGACCGATCATCGCCACCCGATCCAGCTCGAAATCCTCGTCGCCAAGCGCTTCATAAGCGCCGAGCCAGCGCTCATCGACCCGCGCATCCCAAGTGAAATCGCACTCCTCCGCCGCGATGAATCGCTCCGCCAGCGCTTCTGCCGCGCCGCGTCCGAACTCCAGCTCGAGCCCCGCCACCAGCGCTGCCATCACGCGGTCCGAGCACTGCGAAATCGGTTGAAACATGGTCATGAGAACCTCCTGTCGCTTGATGTCTTCCTCATCGAAGACAGCCTCTCGACGGCGGTTGCCGGCGTGCCTGTCAGGGCTGCCGGAGCGCAGCGCAGGCACCGCGCAGCGGCGGCGGAGGAACCGATTTTGTTGCGCCGAAACAAACAGACTCGCGTGCGCAGCACGCTCCATTTCGCGGCAAAATTGGAGGGGCCGTCGGCCTTGCACAGGCGCGCCGGCAGCCGCCATGCTCGGACGATCCGAGACGAGCCCCCTCTAGAATTGGCCGATCATCGCCAGGGTCGTCCGAAAGCTGCTGAGCAGCGTGGGAAGCGAGGTACCGCCGGTTGTGTAGATCGCGTCATAGCGACCGACATGATAGTGGCTGCCCAACTGCTTCGCGCCGCCCTGGAAACTGCCCGCGCGCGCAATGCCGAAAGTGCCCTTGGCGAAGAAGGCGACATATTTCGAGCTCTTGCGGCCCCAATATTGATAGGTGTTCGTCTCGTAGATGCGACACGACCAGCCCGAATAGGGCTGGGTCACGAGCACGAGGTCGAACATGCGTGCGAGGGTCTGCCGGGTCTCGTCCAGGGTGCCGACGGACGTCTTGTCCTTGCACTCGACCGCCACGATCGGAAGTCCATGCGGATGCCCGCCGCCGCTATTGCGAAGAGCCTCGCCGATTGATGCCGGGACCATCGAAATGTCGCATTCATGCTTGGCGTTGCTCCGGCCACGCCATTGCAACGAACCGTGCAGTTCCAGCCGGCGCTCGGGACAGTCTCGATGCTCAAATAGCACAAAACCGGAAGCAATCGGGCTGCTGGCCGGGATCGGCGATCGCTGCGCGGGCAGCTTGAATGCCGCACCGGTCGGAAGAAGACTGCCATCGCCCTGACGCAGGCTGACCCGCCATGCAGGCATCAAGGTCGCGGTCTCGGCAAGCTTCATCAGCAGCCACGCCTCCAGCGCCTTGCCTGCGCCGCCGGGCACCCCCGCGGTGCCATGTGCGGCGCGGAAGGCACGCAGGATATTGCGAAGGTCGATGGCCAGAGCAGGAGGAAGCGCCATTCAAACCTCCAGCGTTCGCGGTGTGTCAAGGATCCGCCCGAGAACCTCATCCAGCTTGTCGGCGATGCTCGCATCGCCTGGCCGGGCTTCGGTCATGATCCTTTCATCGGGCGCTCCGTCCGCTTCGACGAAGGCGATGCGCCGCCCCTCCCGGTCCGTCAGCGCGGCAGCGATATTCTCCGCTTCCGCGAGCGCGCGAGCAGGTGCCACCAGCCGAAGCCGCATGATTTCGACCGCCGCGCGAAGCTGCTCCCCGTCCGGAATCGGCTCGCGCGCGACCAGTTCGGCATCACCGTCATTCTCATCGCCATCGACCTCGCGATATGCCTTCTGGTCAGGCGCGCCATCGCGTTCGCGACCCAGGCTGATCTCGCTCAGCAGCTCGCCAGCGAGCCAACCGAACTCCTCCTCATCGAGAATCCGGATGAGCTCCATCACGTCCGCATTGATTGCCATGACATCCCCCCACCCTCGCAGGATGGCAGCGACGGCCTCCCTTGGCGAGGGTAGGCGAGCCTCCTTTTACCTCCGTTTCAGTCCTTTCGGACGGCGAAGAGCGCGGTTGAAGGTGCTGGCCGCGGTTCTGCCGTAGAAGCCCTGGAGCTGGTGCCCAGCACCACGAACAGGGTGGAGCGCGAACGCTCTGCGCCAGCAGTGCCCGTCGGCGACCGATCGCCAGTGAGCGTCGCGATATAGCGAACCGTCTCGTTCGGCAGCGGCTGGCGGCCGGCCAAATAGGCGGCGTAACGTCCGGGCCCGGCATTATAGGCGGCGAACAGGCCGGGATAGCCAAACCGATCATACATGCGGCGGAGATAGGCGGTGCCGGCAAGAATGTTGTCGCGCGGATCGAATGGATCTCCGCCGAGACCTAGCGCGGCCCGCATTTCGGCCCAGGTGCCCGGCATCAACTGCATCAGCCCCACGGCGCCGGCCGGGCTGACGATCGGCCGTCCGCCCAGCATGGTCCTGCCGCCGCTTTCCGCCTGCATCACGCGCTCGATCCAGGCCACCGGCACACCGAACCGCTGCGACGCCTCGGTCATAAATGGACGCCAGTCGTCGACCGTCTGCGCCTCCGCCGGCCACGCCAACAGGAGCGATGCGGCGAACGCGAGCGACCTCAACGGGTCCATAGCGGCGTCGCCCTTCCGATCACGTCACCCGCCTCGGTGGGTCCGAAGTAGCGCCCGTCGAATGAGTCCGGCGTGCCAGCCATCAGCAGGAACAGCGCGCCGTCGCGCAGGGTCCTGCAGCCGGTCCACCAGGGTAACGGCCGTCCAAGCCGATCGCTGGCGCGCCGCGTCGCGAGAGCCTGACCGTTGACGGTGACGGCAGGTCCGATCGCGCAGACCAGGTCGCCGGGCACGCCGGCCACGCGCTTCACCAGCGGCACGTTCGCCGGAATGTAGCGCCGGCTCGCCGCCAGCGTGCGTACCGTCAGAGGCGTCCGCGCGACCACCATATCGCCGCGAACCACGGCACGGCCGGGCGCGACGCCATAGAGGCCGATCGGCGCACTGGCGCTGGCATTCCAGAGCAATCGCGGCAGCGGCGGTGCGACGATGGTCGCGGCGACGCACATGCAACCGAACGCCACCAGGACAGCGCGGTGCCGCAATCGGCGACGGCGGTGCTTGCTGGCACGAAGGGCGTCGCCCCAGGCGAACAGCGGAAGATCGCGGCGCTCAACCATGGTCGCCGCCTTTGCGCCGGGCGTTCGACCAGGCCTCGATATCGTCGATATGATAGTACCAGGCGCGGCCATGGAGGCGGCAGACCGGGCCCCGCCCCTCGGCACGCATGCCCTTCAAGGTGCTGGGGGCAAGCCCGAGATGGAAAGCGGTCTGCTTGGCGGTGAGAAAGGGGCAGGTCTCGCGCGCCTGCTGGGCGCGCGCAGCGGTGTCGTCGGGGGCGGCCATGGATCGAGGTCCGTCTGTGGCGGCCGCCGGATCGCGCCGCCCGGACACCCAACTGAACCTCGAAAGCCCCGCCCGGCAGGGTCGAAAACGGGCATGTGCGTTTTCGACCCCCGTGCCGGCCAGGCGATCCGCACCCGGTCAGGGCGCGGATCGGAGCGGCTCAGTCGGCCGGGTTCCAGATGATGGCGAAGGCGTCGTCATCGTCCTGGCCGGCGGCGCGGCCGAGATTGGCGTAGAGCCGGCGCGGACCGAACTCGGGAGCGGCGAGGCTCAGCGAGACATAGTCGTTGCCGGACATCTCGCCGCGGCGGTTCCAGCCGGCGCCGAGCTCGACGCCACCCGCCATGACGACATAGTCGGGCTGGGTATCCTTGGCCTTGCGGCTGTTCGGAACGATGGTGATGCTGGTGCGGATCGAGAGGGTCCGAAGCTCGCCCTTGAAGCCGTTTCCTTCGCGGTTGACATAGCCGATGGCAGCCATTGCAGGTCTCCTTGAGATGCTCGCCCGAACCGTTCCGGGCGATGGGCGGACCTCAGGGACGGCCAGCCGGACACCCGAACCGGCAGGCCGAAGCGCCAGCGGAGGACCGGAGCCCAAGGCTTATTTGAGAGCGAAGCGGCCGCGAGGAGCCCGCGCCAGCGGGCGGGGAAATAAGCCGGCGGGCGATGGTTTCGGGAGGCCGGCGGCCGTTCCAGGTCATGCGCCCAAGGAGCCGTGGACGGTGCGGGACCATGCAAGCAGATCTGTCCCGCCCTTGGAGATCACTCGCGAAACTGGCTTCGCCTGCGGCCCGCTCGCGCTATCCGTCCGCCATCGCTCTCGACGGAAGCCCCCAGTCAGGCACCCGCCTATCGCTGCGCTGGTGGGCAGGAGCGCGCCACGACGACGCCAGCGGGTCAGCGCGTGCGCAATTCCGTGCAGACTGCGTCGAACAGATCGAAGAACCGACGTTCAAGCTCGCCCTCGCTCAACGCGAACAGGGTCGCCGCCAAGGGCAGGTCGAGCGCCGCCGCTGCCCGCGCCCCATCAGCGCGATAATCGGGATCGAGATCACGCGCCGTGGCAAGATCGCCGGCATTGCGCATGCTGTAGTCCGCGATCCAGAAGCAATGGATCAGGCGCTCGCGCGGCGTCAGCGCCTCGATCCCATGCGCGCGCTTCTTCTCGATGATGTCGTGCCCCGCATCGATCAACCAGGTCTGGTTGTCGATCTTTGCCCCCGATTCCCCGCTGTCCATCACCCCGCTCTAGCGGAGATGCCCTCCGCTCGCACCCTCCGCAAAAATCCGCGCGCCCGCGCCGAGCCCATCAGGGCGAGGGCGCGGGCGCGCGGCCGGATTTCGGCAGTTTGCGGCACCTTCTCCAGCCCGCCGGAAACGCGCGGGGGCAACCCCCGCGCGTCCCTTCCCGGCTCAGGCGGCAAGCGGTTCGGGCACTGCCGCACCGTCATTCGCCGCCCCTGCCTTCTCGCGCGCGGCCGGGTCAGCCGACAGCGCCACCGCATCCGGCGCGGTCGGATCGGGATCGCGATCCGGCTCGACGCTGGCCTCCAGATCGGCCCGGGCGGCGCCGACCTTGGCGTTGGCCCTGACCGTGCCGACCCCGCCGCGCGCGGTATAGGCGGCGGGCGGAAATGCCATCCAGCGCGGCACCCAGCGCTCGACCTTGGCCCGCCCGCCGACGCCGTCGAGGTGGTCGGTGACGATCCGCTTCAAGGTCTTGCCCTTCTCCTTGGCATTGGCGGCGGCGATCCGCTCGCCCGCGACCTCGGCGACCATCGCGCCCAGCACTTCCTTGTCGCGGAGCAGGTCGAAGAAGGCGGCATCCGCCTGCCACCAGTCGGCCATGTCGAGGCCGAGGGTCAGCCCGACCGCCTCGACCGCCGCGCCACCGGCCACGAGCGTCTCGCCCATCGCGACGACGATCACGTCGCCCAAGGCGGCGTCGGGCAGGTCGAGCAGGCGCAGGAAGATGCCAACCAGCGCGCTGTCGCTGGCGCTGCTGCAGGTGACCGTCTCACGCTCGGGGTCCATGCCGAGCAAAGCCAGCACGGCACGGCGGCGCTCGTCGAACACCGTCTCGCCCCGGCAGGTCTCGACGCTTTCCTGCGTGGCCTCGTCGCGGCAGGCCTGCGGCTCGCGCCGCACGCTCCAGAGCGGCGACCCGGCGACGAGGTGCGCCACCATCAGCCGCAGCGCGACGCCGGGATGCCCGGTCAGCGCGGCGCGGACAGCGGCATGGCGATGCAGGTCGAGATAGGTCTGCTGCGCCGTGGTCAGCTCGGGCCGCTTGGCCTTCTCGGCCGGGACGGCATCGGCTTTCGGTGCCCGCGCCGCCTCGCGCCGCGTGACATAGCCTTCGAGGAAGGCGACCTCGCCGGTCGCGCGGACATCTACATAGACGCGCCCGCCCTTGCGCTTGGGCCGCTTCTCATATTCCCAGCTGGCGAAATGCTCGCTCTTGGGCACGATCACGACTTCGCCCCAGCCCTCGGCGAGATAGGCCTCGCGCCGGGCAGCGATCGCGGCATCCTGCGCGCGCCAGAACGCCGCCGCATCGGCGAAACAGCGATCCTCGCCGAACAGGTCGGCCACGGTGACGAGCCCGCTCGCCTCGACATCGAACAGGGCAAGGCTCGCCGGGATCGACTGGCCGCCGAGCAGCCATGCCTTGAGCTGCGCACCGGTGGGCGCGTGCTGCTCGGGATCGTCGAGAAGCGCCAGCCAGTCGCGCTGCTGGCGCTTGCTCGCCATGGTCAGATGGCGGATCGTCGCGCGGTCGATCCTGTCGTCGGCGTAGAGCGCGCGGATGCGCGGCAGCAGGTTGCCGAGCGCGAGGATGCGCTTCACCGTGAGGTCGGGCAGGCCGAAGGTCGCGGCGATGTCGTCGGGGCTGCGCCCCTCCTTCACCAGCCGGGTGAAGGTCGCCCACTGCGTTACCTCGTCGGGATCGAGGCGGGCGACATTCTCGATCAGCGAGAGTTCGATGGCGTCGGCATCGTCGCCGCTGTCGAGGATCGCGCAGGGCAGCATATCGTCCTGGGCCTCGCCTTCGCCGCCCTCGGCCCGGCGCTCGGCGGCGACGATGCCCGCCGCCGTGAAGCGCCGCGCGCCCGCGACGATCTCATAGCCCCTTTCCTCGTCATTGGCGAGCACGCAATTGGGGCGCACCACCAGCGGGACAATGACGCCGCGCTTGCGGATCGTCGGCAGGATGTCGGCGACATCGGGCGGGCGCTTGCCGTGGCGCATGTTGGTCTTGCTGACGACCAGCTTGTCGAGCGGGATGAAATCGAGTCTCATGGGTCTGCTCCTTCAAGAGCGCCGGTCCCGTCGCTCCTTCCATGTTTGACGGGACCGGCTGGGTGCGGCGGAACGCGCCGCGCGTCAGCCGTCCAGCGGGTCGCCGGGCGGAAGCGGATCGGGGTCGGGCGCTACCGCGCCGTCCCCATGGGTCGATGGCCGGGCCGAGCGCGCCGCCGCCTCGACGGCGCGGACCACGGCTTGCGCGGCGAGGATCGAGCCGACACCGCGCGCGGCCTCGGCCCAGACCGACAGCGGCGCGACGGTCGCAAAGCCGATGTCGCGCTCGATGCGGAGCCCGAAGGGCAGGCGCAGCGCGGCGATCTCGGACAGGCTGAAAGTGCCGAGCTCGGGACAGCCGAAGCCGAGATCGGCGAGCCCGAACAGGGTATCGCCATCGGCGTCGAGTTCGGTCGCGAGCCATGTCGCAGGCCCCATCGGATTGAAGAATTTGACGACCGGCACGGGATCGTGCGCCCCCTCGCCTTCCTGTCCCGCGCGTGCGGCGTGCGCGGCGGCATTGGCCTGCAAGGCCGTGCGCAAAGCGGAGGTCAGCAGCTTCATGGCTGCAACCCCGCCCCGGCGGTGCCGGTGATGATCGAATACATGGGTCAGCCTCCTGCCCCGCCCAAAAACCCCATGGCCTCCCCCGGAAGCGGGGGTGGGCGGCAAGAGCGACCGGAGAGGCCCGCCTCGAGCGGACCAGGCATCCCGAAGGGACCGGAACGTCAGTGGAGGAGCCGGGCGTCAGCCCGGCTTGCCGGGGACGCGGGCGGGCCTAGCAGGGCGCGCCGCCCACTCCCGCGCCACCGGGAGAGGCCAAAACAACGCCGCCGCGCCAGCGGCGACCGCATCCCTGTCGGCGGCGTGCCGCCGACCCCAACAAGAACGGGCTCCCGCGCGGCGCAGCCGGATCAGCGGTGCAGGGTCGGGCTTCGCGCCCATAGGCGGCAATTGTCGCCGGGCGCGAAACCGGGCGCACCGCCCGGCTGCAGAGCGCGAGCGCCCGCGGGGCCGCGATCAGGCGCCGCACCCTGTCCGGGCTAGCGCAGCGGCCCGGCAGTGTGCGTCCTCGCCCCGCACCCTCCCGCACCGGCAAGCTGCGCGGCTACGCCTGTGCAGCCCTCGACCAACCGGCCTTTCGCCTCACCAGTGCGTGGCCGTCCTCAACTCGGACTGCAATACCATCGGGAAGTCGCGAACGACTTGGCTGGTGAAGTCACGAATGGCACCCATATTGCCGCGTGTGGCGAGATTGAGTTGCGCGACGATCGCGAAGTACAGCCAGAGCAGCGCCCGCCCTGACCGGTTGGTCGTGCTCCGGGGCCGCCAGAGGGCCCATTCGCCATAGCCCGACTTATAGACGTAGAAGTTCAGGATCGGCGAACCGGTCTTGTCCGCGTCATCGGGAAAGGTGATAATGCCATTGGGGTCGTCGGTCCGACGGGCTATTATCAGCCCCTTGTCCAGCAACAGCGTGTAAGCCGGATCCACACCTAATGCGGCATATGCCTTTTTGAAGTCAGCGAGCTTCGCATTCTTGGTGTCACCTATCACGAGGACGGACAGCGCCCGCTCCATATAGACGCCGCCAGGCGTCGCCTGCAGCGCCTGTCCCCGCGCCTTCATCCCATCCACCGCCGAGGCAATCGCGCGTACCTGGACCAAATGACTGGCTATCCCACGGGCGGAGTTCTTGATCTCGATAAGCGTCCGGCCGCTTGGGAACGGAACATAGGCCGCGCCATCGTCCGACCGCATCAGCTCGTGGGATTCGCGCTCGTCGAGGATCATCGCGTCGATCTGTGGCGTGCAATTCGACTTCGGGTCGAACAAATAGCCGCTCGTCACCGCGAACGGCGAAGGCAGCCGGGCACGGAGGAAGGCCCGAAACTCGGTCTCGAACGGAGCACCGGAGTCCCGGATGTTCTTCGTCTCCCACAGGATACGGCCCTGGGTGATAGAGACGAGCAGCCGCTGGGCTATCGCCTCGAACAGGCCCTCCATGTCGATCTTCCCGGGCTTTGTCGGCTTTGTCACGGCACCCCCTCACGAGGCGAACCTCGCTGTCCAACTCGGTAGAGCTTTCAGATCGACTACGAAATGGCGGCGAGGTGGCTGCCGGGCACATCGGAAGAAGAACGCGCGGACGGCTCCGAGCGGGATGGCGGCAAGCCGGTTCAGAACTCGTCCCGGCCTTGCTCCGAACCGTCGTCCTCCGATGACGGCTCCTCATCGAGCCCCTCGTCGTCGCCGTACCAGCTCGTGGTATCGACCTCATGGACCTCAACCTCGTCAGCCCTCCCCGCGGCGAGATCGAGCGTGGCGGAGAAAGTGAATGGGAAGCTCTCGCTGCCAATCTCTTCACCGCCGCCCGTCTGTAGCGTGACCCCGAGGACCGCCTCGCCCGCAATCTCGGCGATCGTGCCCCGGATACGTACCGAGGTCAGGTCCACCCCCTCGACCTCATCGATCAAGGTATGACCAGCGATGTCGGATACTTCCGAAGGCGGATATTGCACGAACCGCTCGAACAGCATCCGATCGACTCCATCGATCTCGAGATCCATCTGGCGCGGCGGACGCACGAGCACTAGGCGGAAGGCGGCACCCTTGCGACGCGCAAGCTGTTGCTGGGAAACGAGGTGGGCCGCCCAGCCGGGGGACGCCGTCGAACCGGCGAGCTTGAACTCGTAGAACACCGTCTCGCCGGCGCGACGGGCGACAAGGTCCACCCGACTGCCGCCGACATCGGACTCGCGCTCGACGGTCCAGCCGTCTTTGACCAGGTTGCCCGCGAGTTCCTCCGCGGCGGCCCGTTCCAAGTAGATGCCACCGATGCCCCGATCCTCAACCCTCATCGTGTCTCTCCGATGCCAAATGCCATCATAGCCGGACGCAGCGGCCCGATCTCCACGTAGAGAAAGCGATCGGTTGCGGTTGCAATGGCGGTCGCAAGGTCGGCGAGCGCGTGCGCGGGAACGTTCGTCAGATCAAGCTCATCGACACGCAGCGGGCCGGTCGCTGTCGCGCCATAGTCGATGACGCCGGCGGTAACCAGGCGGACAACATGGTCATCGTCATAGGCAAAGCCCTCCAGACCATCCAGGACACGCTTATGCACATTGCCCGCGTCGGCATCGTGGTTCGGCCGGTACCCCGGGACGAAATAATACACCGCGGCGTAGGAGAGCTCATTGGAATGCGCGCCCCCAGCTGCCCTGTAGAGGCGCGAATATTGCTGCTTGGCCAGCGCGCCATACTTGCCCACCGACTTGTTCGACGTAGGCGGGCGGCCGAATGCGATGAACGCTACCGTGGCCCTAGGTGCGGTCACGGGCGCGCCGGCGGTAGCCTGGGCAATCGTGTTCATCGCAGGGATCGCACCGAAGCACGGTCACTTGGCAGGAGGGACGATGATGGCTTTCCGGTCATGCAGACGAATTGTCCGTCCTGTCGGCACTTGTCGAGCAGGAACTGACAAGCGGGAAGTCGTCAGGATCGCCAATATCGGGCCAGCGGTCGACGCACCCTGCCGATCCCGCTGGACGCGTTTCCCCCGCCAGCCGATCGTCACCGCCAGGCCGAGACCCGCGGCGCGGGGCTCGGTGGCCAGCCGCAGGCGGCCATAGAGCGGCGGTCGCCCGGCTCGGCCGGGCGAGGCGCAACCCGGAGCGCTCATTCCTCCCGTCGCATCAGCGCGCGATAGCCGCCCCCGGCCAGCCGTCGCGCTTCCGAGACGAGCCGCCGCACCCGGGACCGGATCGAATCCGATCGGCGGTCCCCTTCGCCGCGCTCCGGCACATCGCCGAACAGCGCGTGGGCGATCTCGCGCTGGCTCGCACCGTCGAGAAGGGCGTCCTGAACCCGCAGCGCCAGGATCCAGCGGTCCACCCGCCGATCAGGCGGATAGAGCGACCGCGAAAACCGGCGGTTGCGGCACAGGTCGATCAGGCGGCGCAGCGGCAGGATCCCGGGTTCCGCCGACGCGATGCCCTTCAGGCGATAGTCGAGCAGTATCGGTTCGCCGCCGGCCAGGCTGCCCTGCTCGATATCGATGCGGATATGATGCCAGCCATCCGAGAGCACGGCATGCTCGCCCTGCCCGTCGCGCACGATCGTCAGCCACGGGGCCAGCGCCGCGGGGTCGAGCGCATCGGGGTCGCCCCGCCCGATCGGACCGGCGACCGCGCGTAACGTCCCGGGATCAAAATCGGCATGCCAGAGGAGCCGCGCATCCGGGGCCTCGACCTCCGGCCGCTCGGCGAAAGTGAATCCCCCACAAGACAGGGTCGTCGCCCGGCGCGAGGCCCGACGTACCCGTGCCGCGCGTGGCGGTACTCGCGCGGGTGTACCAGGCGATATAGCCGGGATCGCGGCGCAGCCATTCCCACATCAGGCCGGCCCGATCGATGCCGCGCAGCCGCGCATAGAAGCGCGCGTCGCGCCACTCGCCCGCCATGCACTCAGCCCCGCCGCGTCATGCGAAGCGACAGTTCCGCAAGATCGGAGATAGAAACCTCCAAAATGGAGAATTAGTTCTGCCTGAGTACCTGCGAATATATCGACAATATAAACTTGACTCCTTTGGCCTCCAAGCCACTGTAGCAGCGCTGGTTTGTCTGCTTATTGTCTGACGATGGTGTGAGAAGCCGCCGGCCAGACCCAGAGAGCATGAAAGGTCGATCGCGGGGTTCCCGGCAGCTTGAGATGCCGCCCATGGTCGAGTGGCTGCCCGATGGGCATGCACGCAATGGGACAGTTCATCCGCGCCGTGGATGCAGCGGCGAATAGCGATGATCTGGCGGTGGCGATGGTCGAGATCTGCGCGATATTGGGATTCCAATATTTCGCGCTGACCCATCATGTCGATATCCTCAACGCCTCCAGCGCGACGATCCGGCTTCACAATTATCCGGCGCAGTGGGCCGACTATTATGACGAGCAGGCGCTCGGCATTTGCGACCCGGTACACCGCGCCAGCCATGTGCGAAGCCTCGGTTTCCCCTGGTCGCGCATGCACGACCTGATCATTCTCACCGCCGGCGACCGGCGCGTGCTTGCGCTCGGTTCCGAGCAGGGGATCGGCGACGGGTTCACCGTGCCCGCCAATGTCCCGGGCGAGACGCTGGGCTCCTGTTCGTTCGCCAACGCCGCCAACCGGCCGCTGCCCGAGGCGATGCTGCCCATGGCACAGCTGGCCGGCCAGTTCGCGTTCGAAGCCGCGCGGCGGCTCTGGTCGGTGCGCAAGATCAACGAGGAAGAGGAGGCCCCGGTGCTGACCGACCGACAGCGCGACTGCATATTGTGGGCCGCACGCGGCAAGGGCGACTGGGAGATCAGCCGCATCCTTGGGGTGAGCGAGGAGACCGTGGCGCGCCATATCAAACAGGCGTGCGAGCGATACGGCGTGAACAAACGAACATTGGTGGCGATCCGGGCGCTGTTCGACGGAACGCTCACCTTCACCGACATTTTC
>Ga0164294_10004373_pt1 | contig 12323 bp, 9 predicted proteins | sample GEODES005metaG_FD_111479 | JGI IMG/M metagenome (GOLD analysis project Ga0164294, IMG submission 111479) | Oligotrophic lake water microbial communities from Sparkling Lake, Wisconsin, USA - GEODES005 metaG | ecosystem: Environmental > Aquatic > Freshwater > Lake | place: USA: Sparkling Lake... | reverse complement strand
TGCAGGGTGACGACGAAGACGTACATGGACCTTCCAGCCCCCCGCGCTATCGCGGCGGGGGCCCTGTTGCCAGGATCGCGGTTTGGACGATCCGAAGAGTTGCGTGGACTACTGGGCCGCGGCGACGATCGCGAGGAAGTCTTCCGACACGAGGGCCGCCCCGCCTACCAGGGCGCCGTCGATGTCGGGCTGAGACATCAAGCCGGCCGCGTTGCTCCCCTTGACCGACCCGCCGTAGAGGATCCGCATCCCCCGCGGTACGAACGGCGGGTAACGCTCGGCCAGCCACTCCCGGATGGTCGCGTGCATCTCCTGCGCCTGCGCGGGCGACGCCGTCCGCCCCGTTCCGATCGCCCAGACGGGCTCGTAGGCCAGGGTCACCGAGGGCAATTGATCGGCGGAGAGCGACCCGAGCGCGGCCGCGAGCTGCCTCCGCACTACGGCCTCGGCCTGACCGGACTCGCGCTCCTCCAGCGTCTCGCCGACGCACAGGATAGGGAGAAGCCCGGCGCGGAAGCAGGCGTGCACCTTCTTCTCGACGACCGCGTCGGTTTCGCCGAAGAGGGCGCGCCGCTCGGAGTGCCCGACGATGCAGTAGGTGACGCCTACCTGCCGGAGCATCTCCCCGCTGATTTCACCGGTGAAGGCGCCCTGCTGCTCCCAGTGGAGATTCTGGGCAGCGACGTGAACGCCGCTGTGTTTGAGCCGCGCGATGACCGCGGGGATGGCGAGGAAGGGCGGAGCGACCGCGACATCGACGGAGGCTTGCCCGACCAACGCCCGCTTGAGCACCTCGGCGAGGGCATCGGCCTCGGCCGGCCCCTTGTGCATCTTCCAGTTGCCTGCGATGAACGGGCGCCGACTCACGCGCGGCTCCGCGCGCGGATCGCCTTGATCCCGGGCAGGTCCTTGCCCTCGATGAACTCGAGGGAGGCCCCGCCGCCGGTGGAGACGTGGGAGAAGCGCTCGGCGAGGTTGAACTTCTCCGCTGCCGCGGCGGAGTCTCCGCCACCCACGACCGTGTAGCCCTGGCACGCCGCGCAGGCCTCCGCCACGCCCTTCGTGCCGGCCGCGTAGGCGTCGTTCTCGAACACGCCCATGGGGCCGTTCCAGAAGACGGTCTTCGCGGGCCCGATGATCTCTGCGTAGCGGAGGACGGTGGCCGGCCCGATGTCGAGGCCCACGTCGCTTTCCCCGATCACGTCCACCGTGCGAGGGGGCGCCACGCTGTCGAAGGCGGAGTTCACGACGTGATCCACTGGGAGATGAACCTGAACGCCGCGCTCGGCGCAGCGCTCGAGCAGGCGCTGCGCGAGCACGAGCTTGTCGGCCTCGACCCGCGAGGCGCCCACCGGGAAGCCCTGAGCCTTGAGGAACGTGTAGGCCATGGCGCCGCCGATCAACAGGTGATCGACGCGGTGGGCGAGGGACTCGATGACGGCGATCTTGTCCGACACCTTGGCACCGCCGAGGATCGCGACGTAGGGCCGAGCCGCGCCGGTGAGGCAGCGCGACAGGGCGTCGAGCTCCTTCTGGACGAGGAGACCCACGCCGACGATCTCGAAGTGCGTGACCACGGCGGAGATGGAGGTCTCCGCGCGGTGCATCGCGCCGAAGGCGTCGTTGATGTAGGCCTCTCCGAGCCGCGCGAGCTGCTGCGCGAAGACCTCGTCGCCGCCCTTCTCCCCAGGATGGAACCTGAGGTTCTCGAGCATCATGATCCCGCCGGGCGTGAGCTCCTTCGTGAGGAGCTCAACGTCGTCTCCGACGATGTCGTGGGCGAAGATGACCTCGGTGTTGAGGAGCTCGGCGAGTCGCGCTGCCGCGGGCTCGAGGGAGAGCTCGGGGTCCACCACGCCCTTCGGGCGGCCGAGGTGCGAGGCGATGACGAGCTTGCAGCCCTTCGCGCGAAGCGCCTGGATGGTCGGAATCGCGGCGCGGATGCGCGTGTCGTCCGTGATCTGCCCCTTCGCGAGCGGGACGTTGAAGTCGACCCGCAGGAAGACGCGCCGGTTGTCGAGGTCGAGCGTGTCCAGGGAAGGGAGCTTCACGCCGCACCCTGCATCACGGCGATCTTCTTGCAGAGGTCGACCATGCGGTTCGAGAAGCCCCACTCGTTGTCGTACCAGGCAAGGACCTTCGCCATGTTTTCACCCATGACGGAGGTGAGCTCGAGGTCGACGATGGAGGAGTGCGGGTTGCCGTTGAGGTCTCCGCTGACGAGCGGTGCGTCGAGCGCGAGCAGGATGCCCTTGAGGGGCCCGTTCGCCGCGGCGACGAGGGCGTTGTTGATGGCCTCCTTCGTGACGGGCTTCGCGGTGTTGACCACGAGGTCGACGAGGGAGACGTTCGGGGTCGGCACGCGGATGGCGAGGCCGTTGAGCTTGCCCTTGAGCTGGGGAAGCACGAGGCCGACGGCCTTGGCTGCGCCGGTGCTGGTCGGGACCATGTTGAGGGCGGCGGCGCGGGCGCGCCGGAGGTCCTTCTTGTGGGGGGCGTCGAGGAGGTTCTGGTCCATGGTGTAGGAGTGGACCGTCGTCATCAGACCCTGCACGATGCCGAAGTTCTCGTCGAGGACCTTGGCGAAGGGGGCGAGGCAGTTCGTGGTGCAGCTCGCGTTCGAGATGACGAAGTGTTTGTCGAGGTCGAGCTTCTCGTCGTTGACGCCGAGGCACACGGTGACGTCCTCGCCTTCGCCCGGCGCGGAGATGATGACCCGCTTGGCGCCGGCGGCGAGGTGCATCGCGGCCTTGTCGCGCTTGGTGAACAGGCCGGTACACTCGAGCACGATGTCGATGTTCTCGTCCTTCCAGGGGAGCTTCGAGGGGTCCTTCTCGGCGGTGACGCGGACGAGCTTTCCGCCGATGGTGAAGCCGCCGTCGGTCAGGGCCACGGGCACGTTCCAGGCGCCGTGGACGCTGTCGTGCTTGAGGAGGTGCGCGAGCTGCTCGGGGCTGGTGAGGTCGTTGATGTGGACGATCTCGAACTCCGGCGCGCCGTGCGCGGAGCGGAGGACGCAACGACCGATTCGACCGAAGCCATTGATGGCGACGCGGAGAGCCATGGGACACACCTGTGGGAAGGGGCGGGCCTTAACCCCGTGGCGGCGCTGGCGCCGGGGGGAATCGCGGCGTAGGGAGCGCACCGATGGCCCTCTTCGTATCCAATGTCGCGCTCCCGGAAGGTGACGCGAACGCCGCCGTGGCCGGCGTCCTGGGCGTGTTCGCGACCCGCCTCACCCGCGTCGAGCTCTTACGCCGCTCGCTCGACGCGCGCGCTCGCCCTCCGATGTGGCGCGGCACGTTCAAGGTCGAGCTCGACCGCGGAGAGGCTGAGATCCTCGCGCGCGGCCTGCCCGGCGTGCGGTCCTACACGGCGCGGGACGAGCTCAAGCGCACCGGGGACGTACCCATTCCTACCGGCCTCGGCTGGACCTCTCGGCCCATCGTGGTCGGCGCGGGGCCGGCTGGCATCTTCGCGGCGTTGCGTCTCGGGGAGGCCGGCGCGCCGGCCATCCTGCTCGAGCGCGGCGGCCCCGTGGACGCGCGGGTCGCGGCCGTCAACGGGTACTGGCGCGGGAAGCCGCTCGACCCGGAGAACAACATCCTCTTCGGGGAGGGCGGTGCGGGGACCTTCTCCGACGGGAAGATCTACACCCGCCGTCGCGACGGCGAGCTCGGCTACGTGTTCCGGCAGCTCGTCGCCGCCGGGGCCGATCCCGGCATCCTTCAGGAGGCCTGGGCGCACCTCGGCACGGACAAGGTGCGCGCGATCCTTCCCGCGCTCCGCCAGCGCATCCTCGACAGCGGGGTCGAGGTCCGTTTCAACGCGACGGTCGGCGCCTTCCTCGTTGAGGGCGGGAGATGCGTGGGCGTGCGCCTCGCGAGCGGCGAGGAGGTGCGCGGCGGCCCCGTGCTCGTGGCGACCGGGCACTCGGCCCGCGACACGATGCGCGCCCTCATCGAGGCGGGCGCGGCCGCCGAGCTCCGGCCCATCGCGATCGGAGCGCGCATCGAACACCCTCAGGCGCTGGTAGACACCGCCCGCTATCCGAGCGGGCGCGGCGATCTTCCTCCGGCGTCGTACCGCCTCACGGACAACCTCCCGGGCGGCCGCTCGGCGTACACCTTCTGTATGTGCCCGGGCGGGATGGTGGTCCCCGCGGGCAACGAGGACGGTACGGTGGTCGTCAACGGGATGTCGTTTGCCGCCCGCCGCGCCATGTGGGCCAACGCGGCGCTCATCGTCCAGGTGGGAGTCAGCGACTACGGGGCGGGGGACCCCCTCGCCGGCCTGCGGTTCCAGGACCGGATCGAGCGCCGCGCCGCTGCTGCGACGGACGGGCGGAAGGCCCCCGGCCAGCGCGTGGTCGACTTCCTGGCCGGGCGCGCCTCTGTGGAGCTGCCGCGCGCGAGCTATCCGCTCGGCGTGGAGCCGGGGGACCTCGCCGCGGTCCTACCCCCTGTCGTCGTTGACGGGATGCGTCGGGCGATCCGCAACTTCGAGAAGGATATTCCCGGGTATGCGGGCGGCGAGGGCGTGTTGATCGCCCCGGAGACGCGCACGACCGCACCGCTCCGTTTCCTGCGGGGAGACGACCTGCAGAGCCCGTCCCTCCCGGGCCTCCTGCCCGTCGGGGAGGGCGCGGGCTACGCGGGAGGGATCGTATCGGCGGCCCTGGACGGGTTCCGAGCCGCCGAGGCGGTGATCGCGGGCGTGGGGAAGGCGTAGCCGCGGACGCGCGTGCTACGCGCTCGACGCGAGGCCTACCGGAAGACGATTCGGTAGTCGCCCTTGTCGATCCCCACCTTCAGGCGCAGCGTGGCGGTCTCCGGACGACCGGCGCAGGTGGTGCGGTCGAGCTTCCAGGTCATCTCCGCCGTGTGGTCGTCGGCGGCGGGGTCCATCTCCCAGGTGCCCTGCTCCTTGCACTCGATCGTCTCGCCGTCCGCCGACATCTCGGCCGCCGCCCACCAGGTGTTGTCGGCCTTGAAGTCGACGGACCGGTAGATGAAGCCGGCGCCGGCAGCGTCGGTGGGCTTGAAGTCCTTCGCGTCGTGCTTGATCAACTTCTCGGCGAAGGCCTTGCTGTTGGCGTCACCGGGGATCTTCGCGCCGTCGGTCGACTCGGCGGCCGGCGCGGCGTCACCGGAGGCGGCGGGGGCGGACTTCTTGGCGCCGCAGGCGGCGAGGAGGAGCGTCGTGAGGAGAAGTGCGGCGCGGAACATGAGGAACTCCGGGGGAACGGGTCGCCTCTCTAATGCGCCCGATCGGGCCGCGCACGGGTGGAGGGTTGTGCATAGTTGGGGACAAGTTGCGGGGGGACGCGTAACTGCTGTCGTTTGGTGTAAGTGTCTGATATTTCATGGGTGCGGGTGTGCTCACTTTTTGAGCATACCGTCTGCATGTGCCCGTTTTGCTCAGTTCTCGTGACATTCGACACGCTTGTGCTGCGGGTTGTCCATAGCGGTGAGGGAGAAGTCCGGAGGGCCTCGCGCTTGACGTGCGCGGGCTGTCGGCGGACAACGGAGACCGCGCATGCGCCGCCTCCCGCCCGTCGCTGTCTACCTGGGCCTCGCGGTCGTCCTGACGTGGCCGGCCGCGCTGCATCCGGTCCGCGCGGTCCCGGGGGCCGACCGCACCGACCTCTGGGACAGCCTCTGGTCGATCTGGTACGTCTGGATGCGCTTGTCGTCCGGCACTCTGCCGTATCGGGTCGACGGGCTCCTCGACCACCCGGACGGCGGGGTGCTCTGGGTGGCCGACCCCGTGAACGCCGTGCTCGCGCTCCCCCTCGTGCCGCTCGTCGGCGCGGCGGCAGCGTGGAGCCTCCTCGTGATCGGCCACCTCACCTTCACGGGCATCGCGGCGCATCGTCTCGCGGAGGCGGTGTCCCCCACGCGTCCGTGGGCCGGCTGGGTGGCGGGCGTCCTCTACGCGAGCGCGCCGATGACCCTCGCCCACGTGCGAAACGGGGCAAGCGAGGCGGTGGGGATGGGGTGGATGGCGTGGGCCGCGCTCAGCCTCGTGCGGCTCCAGCAGGCGCCGACGCGGAAGAACGCGGCGATCGCCGGCGTCGCCGTCGCCTTGACGACCGTAGCGAACTGGTATGCGGGCGTCGGGATCTTCCTCGTGGCGGGCTTCGTCCTCCTCTCCACGCGCACGCGGTCCGGGTGGATCGGAATCGTGAGCGCAGGCGTATTAGCGACGACGCTCGTGTTGCCGGTGGCCTGGCTGGCGCGCAACGCCGCGACGGCGGAGGACAACGTCGTCGGCATCAAGACCGACCGCGAGATCGCCACGGTGCGGCGCACGATCGGCCCCGCCGATCCGGAGGGCTACGTCCATCCCGGCGACTTCCGGTCGCCTGACTTTCGCGAGCTGTCGAGGTACGGCGAGGAGTACATCCACTGTCACTACCTCGGGTGGGTGGCCCTCCTCGTCGCGGCGGCCTCTCTCCGATCACGCGCCGGCACCGGCGTCTGGTGGGCCACGGCGCTCGTCGCGGCGGCGCTCGCGTGCGGTCCCGTCCTCGCGCAGAAGGGTGGGGCCGTCATTGTCCAGGGTAACCTCGCGATCCCGCTACCCTACTTTCTGGTGGAGCGGTTGCCCGGCTTCTCCTCCCTCTCGCTGCTCTGGCGGCTGGCGCAGGGGACCGTGCTCGCGCTCGCGGTGCTGGCGGGGCGCGCGGCGGGCGGACGCGCGTGGATCGCGGGCCTTGTGGCCGGTGGCGCGCTGGCGGAGTCGCTCTGGATCTCCCCGATGGCGGGGCAGCGGGCGACGACGAACGCGGAGCTCCCCGCGCCGATCGTGGCTCTCGCCGAGGAGCCCGCTGGCGCGGTGATGAACTTCCCGGTCGTGGGCGGCCGCGCCTATCTCTACGAACAGACAGTCCACGGCAAGGTTCTCACGGGGGGGCTGAACTTCCCGAACAACAACGCGTCCCGCCGCGTCTGGAAGGAGGCGCTCCGGAACGTCGACGCCGCCCCGACCGTCCTTGCCGCGGCCGTCACGCGCGCGGCGCGGGAAGAGGGGGTGCGCTACCTCGTCGTACACGAGGACCCGATGGCGCGACCCGACATGCACGACACCGCTGTTCGAGCGCTCGCGAGCGCGTTCGCACCCGCCTCGGAGGCAGACGGCGTGCGGGTCTATCGGTTCTGGTGAAGAGCGTGGCCACCCCGATTGACGCCTGCGAGGGCCTCCTCGGCGGGCTGGGCGCCCACACGTTCCTCGACGGGGACATCGCTGCGTGGCGCGCCGCGACCGCCTCGCCGGAGCTGGTCGCGCCGCTGGACGTGGTGTGGTCGCCCGCCGCGGCGTCGGCGGTGCGGATGCTCGGCGCCGAGGCGCGTGGCGTGCCCGGTATGTCGCTCCTCGGGCCGATCGCGGCGCTGACGTCCTCGCCGGTGTGGATCGCGCGGCTCGGCGACGCCACGGGCACCGCGGACGAGCGGCATGCGCGGGCCGTCGCCCTCCCGGAGCAGGCCTTCGACGCGCGGGAGCGCACCCTGCCCGGTGTGGAGCTGCCCACTGGCGCCGTGCGTATCGCGGACGCGTGGGTGTTTCCCGTCGGCCACTGGAACCAACTGTTGTGGGCGAACCTCCTTGCGCTCGGGCCGTTCTTGTGGAGCCGCCTCGTGGGCGCGAGCCTCGCCACCCCGTTCCGCCTCGGGTGGGCGGTCGCCCGCGCCGCGTCGCTGGCGCCGGAGGACATCGCGGCGCGGCTCAACGTCCTCGGCCGCAGCGCGCGGATTCATCGCACCGCCACGGTCGAGGGCTGCGTGCTCGGGCCGGGGGCGCGCGTGGGCGCCGGGGCTGTGGTACGAGGCGCCGTGCTGGGAGCGGACGCCGTGGTGGAGGAGCTCGCGCTCGTCGAAGGGACCGTGCTCGGCGCCGGGGCGCGCGTGCAGCGCCTAGCGATGGCGAAGTTCTCGCTCATCGAGGCCGACGCCGCCTTTGCCGGCATCATGCAGCTCGGCGTCGTCGGCCGGCGCGCCTCGGTCAAGCACGGCGCCGTCCTCATGGACATGGCCTTTGGTCAAGAGGTGCGCGTGCGGGTCGGGGGGGCGCTTCGCCCGGCTCCGCACGGGTTGGCGGGCGTCTGCGTGGGCGACGGCGCCGTCATCGCGAGCGGGATTCGTGTGGCGCCCGGCCGCGCGATCCCGCCCGGCGTCGAGATCCTGGGAGATCCCGCCCAGGTCCTGACCCGCCTCGACCTCCCCGAGGGATGCGCCCGCGCCGTTGCGCGCGGCGGGCGCCTGGAGCCGGTCTGATGCAGTGGGGCGAGTCCAGCTTCTCCGCGGTCCTCCTGGGTGGATACCTCGGCATGCTCACCCTCCTCTGGGGCGCGATGACGGCGGGGATCGGGCTCTGGCACCGCCGGAACGCGCTCCCGGCGCCCGCGGCGCGCCCGCTCCCGCGCCTCTCCATCTGCATCCCCGCGCGGGACGAGGCCCACCAGATCGCGGCGTGCGTGGGCGGTGCGCTCGCCCAGGATCACGCCGACATCGAGGTGATCGTGGTGGACGACGGCTCGAGCGACGACACAGCGGCCGTCGCCCGCGCCGTGGCCCCGGACGACCCGCGCCTGCGCGTCGTCCGCAACGCCCCGCCCCCGCCCGGCTGGGCAGGGAAGCCGTGGGCCTGTCAACGCGCTGTCGCTGAGGCCTCGGGCACGCACCTCTTGTTCGTGGACGCCGACGTCGCGCTGGCCCCCGACGCGGCTCGCCGTGTCGCGACCGTCTTGCTCGATCGGCGTCTGGGGATGCTCAGCGCCTTCGGCACCTGGCGCCTCGAGTCCTTCTGGGAGCGCGTCGCCATTCCCGTCATCGGATGGTTCATCCGTGGCGCGACCGATGTCGGCGCGGTCAACACGCCCGGGCGCCCGGAGGCGTTCGCCAACGGGCAGTTCCTCCTGTTCGACCGGGCCACCTACGAGGCGATCGGCGGTCACGGCGCGGTGCGCGCGGAGGTCCTGGAGGACGTTCGAATCGCCCGCGTCGCGAAGCAGCGTGGCCACCCCATCGGGCTGTACGCGGCCGCCGACCTGTTCGAGGTCCGACTGTATCGTTCGCTCGGCGAGATCCTGCGGGGCTACGGCAAGAACCTCTACGAGGGCATGGATCGCCGCCCCCTGCTCGCGCTCGGCGCGCTGTTGTTCCTCTTCATCGGCTCTCTCGCGCCGTGGCTCTTTCTCGTCGCGGTCTTGGCGCGCCCGTCGGTTCTGCTCACGGGCCTCGAGCCGGTGGGGTTCTGGGTGGCGTGGATCGCGCTTGTCTGTGTGCTCCCCGTGGTGTTCCGCTGGCGCGTGGAGCGGGTGGACGGCCGTAGTGGTGGCTACGCCTGGTCGCATCCGCTCGGGAACGTGGTGCTCGCCGTGGTGCTCCTCCGCGCGGTGTTCGCGGTGGAGACGACCTGGAAGGGGAGGCGCTTCCACGACGGCAAGGCGCGCGGATAGCGAAGGGGCGGTCGGCTTCAGCGGGGTGCGGCCGACGGTGCTGGGCCCGGGGTAAAAAATCAAGAACCCCGGTTCTCCACTGGGGAAGACCGGGGTTCGTTCGATGGAGCGGGAGACCGGACTCGAACCGGCGACAACAACGTTGGCAACGTTGTACTCTACCAACTGAGTTACTCCCGCAGTTGGTGACCCGCTATTAACCGGAGCCCCGACCGCGTCAAGGCGGTGCTGGATCAAAAATCTGGCGAACGAAAAGTACTCGGCGTTTTACGATCGGATGACATTCAGTTGAGGATCGACTATCGTGCTCTCGGTGGTTTTCCTTCGCGCCCACCGGAGCTTCGATGACGCGCACGTATTCTGCAGCTTCTACCTTTCTGATCGCCCTTCTTGCGCTTGCGCTGCCGGGCTGCGACGCGCCGTCGGCGGGCGACAAGGACGAAAGCGGCGTCGATGATTCCGCCGGTGTCGACACCTACGTCGCCCCGACCGACGCGGACGGGGACGGCATCACCGTCGCCGACGGCGACTGTGACGACGCCGACGCGGCGCTCTACCCGGGCCGCGGCGAGGACTGTGACGGCATCGACAACAACTGCAATGGCGTCGTCGACGAGGGCCTGGCGGACACCGACTCCGACGGCACGGCCGACTGCATGGATCTCGAGGAGTGCGACGGCGTCGACAACGACGGCGACGCCGAGATCGACGAGGGCTACGCCGACGATGACGGCAACGGCGTCGCCGATTGCGTCGGCACCGAGGTCTGTGACGGCCTCGACAACAACGCCGACGGCCGCGTGGACGAGGGCTTCGACGCCGACGGCGACGGCGCCACCCAGTGCGGCTCCGCAACGGCGGTGGCCGACTGCGACGACTCGAACGCCGACATCGGGCCGAGCTCCCGCGAGACCGCGGGTGATCTCATCGACAACGACTGCGACGGCGTCATCGACGAAGGCTCGTGGGCCGCTGGCGATCTCGCCATCAGCGAGCTCATGAACAACCCCGCCCAGGTCGGCGACCCCGACGGCGAGTGGTTCGAGGTCTACAACACCACGAGCCGCACTCTCATCCTCAACGGCCTCGTGATCAGCTCCTCGGTCGACGGGGACGAGCACATGGTCACCTCCGACGAGCTCATCCTCGTCGCCCCCGGCGACTTCTTCGTCTTCGGCGGCAACGACGACCCCTCCGTCAACGGCGACGTCCCCGTCGGCTACGTCTGGGAGAACGTCAGCCTCTCCAATGAGTCGGACGAGCTCGTGCTCACGGTCGACGGCATCATGATCGACACCGTCACCTGGGACGACGGCGTCACGATGCCGGACACCGACGGCGCCTCGATCGGCGCCGACCTCGGCACCTACTCCGCCATCCTGAACGACGATCCCACCCTCTGGTGCGTCGCCACCCAGCGCTGGAGCACCGATCCCACGGCGGACCTCGGCTCCCCCTTCGCGGAGAACGAGTACTGTTCGACCTACGATCACGACGGCGACGGCTACAACGCCGACCAGGGCGACTGTGACGAGGATGATCCGACGACCTACCCCGGCGCGTGGGAAGGTACGGACCCTGCCGACAACGACTGTGACGGTGTCGACGAGACCGCCCCGGTCGCGAACGCCAGCGCGACCACCACCGGCTACTCCTGCGACGACATCTACCTGTCCTCGGCCGGCTCCTACGACATCGAGTCCGCGCCGCTGACCTACGTGTGGGAGCTCACGAGCGCCCCGGCCTCGTCGTCCAAGACCACCGCCGACATCATCACGTCGACCGACGCGAACCCGATCTTCAACCCGGACGAGGACGGCACCTACGTCTTCACCCTCACGGTGAACGACGGCGGTACGGACTCCGCGCCGACCTCGGTTTCGGTCAGCATCACGACCCGCTCGACCAACTCCGCCCCGGTCGCGAACGCAGGTGCGGACCAGAGCTACGGCGCCACGTCTACCTGTTCGGCCGTCGCATACACGACGACCTACACCTGCGACGACTGCGACAGCTACACCTACACGCTTTCCGGCGCCGGCAGCACCGACGCCGACAGTGATGACCTGACCTACGCCTGGTCCATCATCAGCGGCGGCACCTACGCGACCCTGAGCTCGGCGACCGGCGAGAGCACCACCCTCACCGTCTCCGGTGTGCCCGCCACCTACGGCAGCACCGACACCGAGACCGTGCTGGTCAACTTGCTCGCGACGGACTGCATGGGCGCGTTGTCCCCGGACACCGTGCAGGTCACGTACACCTGTACCGGCTCCTGATCCGCGGCCGAAAGTCCTGACGCCGACCGCCGCGGGGGAGACCTCGCGGCGGTCTTCGTTTTGGGCCTCAGTCGGCGCGCTTTGCGATGCGGAGGAGCGGCTCGCGCATGCGCTCCGGCGCGGCGACGGCGGCTGCCCGGGCATCCCTTGCGAGGCGCGCGCCCAGGGTGCGGAGCAGGTCCTCGCGGGTCGTCAGGTCGCCACCGCCGGCGGCACGCGAGAGCGCGAGGTTCACGGGGGCGCCGGGCCGCGGGTAGAGCAGGATCGCGCGGTCGACCGCCCCGCCGGAGCCGACCAGCACCTCGACGACGCCGTCGAGCGCTTGCGGGGATGCGGGGGTCTCGTAGGCGGACTCGAGGCGATCCACGGCGTCCTTCGCCGCGATCACGCGCCACACCTCCGCGAGGGGGGAGACCGCGGGGTCCCAGCCGCCCGCAGTCCCCATCGCGGCCACGCGGTCGAACCCGCCGCACGGGGCGTCCGCGCACGCGCCGCGCCACCGCAGCGCCGCCTGGGCGAGGAGGGCGAGGCCGGTCGAGGCGTCCGTCGCGGCGTCCGCGGCGAGCCCCTGCCACGCGCGCACG
>Ga0164294_10004372_pt1 | contig 12324 bp, 9 predicted proteins | sample GEODES005metaG_FD_111479 | JGI IMG/M metagenome (GOLD analysis project Ga0164294, IMG submission 111479) | Oligotrophic lake water microbial communities from Sparkling Lake, Wisconsin, USA - GEODES005 metaG | ecosystem: Environmental > Aquatic > Freshwater > Lake | place: USA: Sparkling Lake... | reverse complement strand
CCTTCCACCTCTGATCAAAACGATTGAGTCCTCTTGTAAGTTATGACCTTCACCTGGTATGTAGGCGATAATTTCAATGCTATTTGTCAATCTTACCTTTGCCACTTTTCTCAAAGCTGAATTTGGTTTTTTAGGCGTAGTTGTATAAACTCTCGTACATACACCTCTTCTTTGAGGGCAAGCATCTAACGCTCTAGACTTCGACTTGTACACGATATCGGTACGTCCTTTTCTTACTAATTGTTGTATTGTAGGCATCTTTCTTTTTTAATCCTTAAAAATTTGGGAGTGCAAAGATAAACAGTTTGGTAGAATAAACAAGCGGAATGTGGAAAAAAAGTATCTTTCCCAAATAAATTCATCCGATAGTTAAATTTGATAACAAAAACCTACTACTGTAACACCCTAAGCAACCCTTATTTTACAATAAGTTAATATTCCTATCTTTTCTTTCTGAAAAGCGGAGCGTGAAAGTAGAACTTTATTTTTTCTTTTTCAAAAGAATTTACCAAACGAAGTACTTTTGACTTTGAAGAAAACAGAGATATTTTACGTTTAAAATAAATAGCATGCATCGACACAACAAACCTATTTCAGAATTTACTTATAGGATAATCGCTATCTGTTTATTATTGCCGCCAATCGCCTATTCTTTTTTGGCTGCCATCAATAATCTAGCGCCATATAGTTATATATACGAAATGCTCAATTACGATGAGGATAGAGGTTTATTGGCGTGGTCGCTCACCTTATTTGTAATCATTGCATTTCCCTTACTGATTTTATTAGTTCTGCGAGCATTTGCAGACATCCCTGCTCATCCATTTACAAAACTACCACTGCGGCAGTTGATTTTTGGAGAAGATGATGGTTATATTACAAAAGAGGACATTCAAGTTTATGAAGGTCGTCATCAAATTGCCAGCTGGTCAGAAAGATTATTGGCAGGCCTACTCGATTATTTATGCGCAGGGATTTTAGTGATCAGTGGGCTCATGGTTATGAAAGTGAGGTTACTATTTCCTGATATGGGGTATCGAGATCGTCATTTGGTTTTTATGATTTTACTAGGCAGTGGAATTGGTTATTTACTTTTAAGAGATATATTTAATGGACAGAGTATTGCCAAACGATTATTTCAAATCAAGGTTATAAGAGATGACGTAACAGATGAAACATCACCGAAACTCCGTTTGATTACACGACAATTACCCTCGATTTTATGTTCGATATTGTTGTTTGTAGATATTGTATTGATTGTGAGTAAAGTTAAGCGACAAAAGATAGGCGATTTGATGAGCGGCACGATGGTAATTAAACATATAAAAAATAAGGATTTAGGATCAGATTCGTTTTTATAGCTAAGTCCATTTTCATAAAACTTATTAATTTATTTGAAGTGAGCAGTTAAAACTATAAATCTTCTATAAAATGATTATTTTTGCAACAAAATTATATATCATGAATACAATATTTTTATGGATGCCAGGCGGAACTGAGTGGATTATTATTTTAGTTGTAGTTGTATTTCTATTTGGCGGCAAGAAAATACCAGAATTGATGCGTGGATTGGGACAAGGTATTAGAGAGTTTAATACCGCGAAAGGCACCATCAAAAGTCATATAGAGGAAGGGATGAAAGAGCCGGTGAATAATGCACCAACGACACCTACCAGAACTGACAATACGACGAATACTATTTAATTTCTTCTTCCTCACCTTATATCTTCTTACTATATGTACGATAGCTTATCATTTGTACAAAACGAAATAGCTAACGGTAATTTGACTTGCGTTGAACTTATCGCTCATTTTCTAAAAGAGATTGACTCTAAAAAACATTTGAATGCCTTTTTGGAGGTATTTGAGCACGATGCCTTAGAAAGAGCAGCTTTACTTGATAAGAAAAAGGAAGGACGAGGTAAACTGTATGGTTTAGTAGTTGCCATTAAAGACAATATTTGTTTTAAGGATCATTTAGTTTCTGCTTCATCAAAGATCTTGGAAGGATATACTTCTATCTACTCCTCTACTTTGGTGGAAAGGTTATTGGCAGAGGATGCTATTATTATTGGCAGAACCAATTGTGATGAATTTGCCATGGGGAGTAGTAATGAAAACTCGGCTTTTGGACCTGTGTTGAATAATGCAGATGAGACAAGGGTTTCGGGGGGGTCGTCGGGCGGTTCGGCGGTGGCAGTGCAAGCTAATTTATGTATGGCATCGTTTGGAAGTGATACGGGCGGAAGTATTCGTCAACCCGCGGCGTTTTGTGGGGTGATTGGTTATAAACCTAGCTATGGTTTGGTTTCGAGATATGGTTTGATTGCCTATGCGTCTACCTTTGATCAGATTGGTCCGTTTACCCAGAACATTGCTGATATGCGGCAGATTATGTCGGTGATTAGTGGCGCAGATGCTTACGATTCGACGATGAGTTTGAGAAGGCTAGCTTTTACCAAAGGTGCGGAGAGCAAAAAGATGAAGATTGCCTATTTTGAAGAGATTATGCAAAGCGAGGGCATGGAGAAAGAGGTAGCTGACGCCGTATTTGCGCAGATTGCCGCCTTACAGGAAGCAGGGCATATTGTTGAGCCAGTTGACTTTGGTTATTTGGATTATTTGATTCCTGCTTATTATGTGTTGAGCACAGCAGAGGCCTCTTCAAATCTTGCACGATTTGATGGTGTTCATTTTGGGTATAGAAGTGCGGATGCGCAGAACATGGATGAAGTCTATAAAAAATCGCGCAGTGAAGGATTTGGAAAAGAGGTAAAGAATAGAATTATGTTGGGTACGTTTGTACTGAGTGCTGGGTATTATGATGCGTATTATGGCAAGGCGCAACAACTTCGACGTTTGTTAAGAGATAATTTAGCGCAAATATTTAGTGAATACGATTTTATTTTAACACCGACATCGCCCACTACCGCATTTCAGTTTGGGGCTAAAGGTGATGATCCGATCGCGATGTATTTGGCAGATATTTTTACTGTGCTATCGAATTTAACGGGTACGCCGGCTATTTCGTTACCGTTAGCAACGAGTCCTAAAAACCATATGCCTATTGGTATACAACTGATGGCTGGCATGATGGAAGATGAAAAATTACTCGATTTTTCGGAAGAATTACTGTCGTAATTCTTTGTTCACTTTTCAATTTCAGTTATTCAAAAAGTAGGGGTGTTTGCTATTTACGCATTCTATTTTTAAGCGGACTTTGCGTGCATGAAGGGGCGCAGCAAGTACCTTGTACTGCGTAGCACCTGACCCCTCCCCCAGGCTGTTTGGGGATGGGGGCATGCCCCAAAAAAAATGTCGACTTTAAAAAGCCGACATTTACTATTTCTTGATTTTTATTTGATAAATTGAGGAGATTACCAGTAACGAATGACTGTATTTCCGGTAGCTCCAGACCCAACTGTCCATTCGATTTTGAACCCATAGGCACAAGTGCTGCCACCCAGTTGTACGCCTGATGCATCGGTTCCGAAGGTTGCTTTCACGGTGAATCCAGAAGTAACAGAGCTGTAAATTCCTTGCGTTGGTTTCCACCATCCGCAGGTTGTGTTCGAGCGCCATGGCTGTTCTACATAGGTTTTAAACGCAGTACCATATCTCGTTGTACCCCATGAATCTGTAGTTTTACCATCCATAGTGGTATCGCCATTTACTGTTGTATAAAATTCTAATCGTGCGCCCACATACCCCCACTCTGAGGTGCGCGCTGTTGACCACGTAGATACTTCACCATTATCGAATGTGATAGACATATCGTAGGCACGTTCGCGGAGCAGAATGGTACTTGAACCTAGATATACACCAAACCAATCGAACCCATTGACATCGGTTAAATACTTAACGCCATTGAATACTACATAGTGGTTATACAAATCGGGGAACTGCACTTTGTAATTGATATGTGTTACTTTAAGCACCGAGCCAACATCTGACCAACGTGCACCACTGATGAGTTCAATTTTAATTGTACCACTTCTTTTTCGATTGGGAGAAGGGCAAATTACCGTGCTATCGAAATTGATATACAACGTAGGAATAACATCATGTAAGTATGTTGTATCAACTGTTCCACCACAGATATCGGTAGACATTGGACTTAAATTTTTACCAAAAGCTGGATAATTTTGAACCGTGTTATTAATATCGCTATTCGTATTATCGGAAATACTTTTGATATTATTTACATCCTCGTTATGCTGCTTTGAGTTAGGATCGACGGTTGTTGTATCGTCTTTCTTTTTGCATGATTGCAGGTTGATTGCCAACCAACAGAACGCAATTAATAACGTAGAAAGTGTCAGTCTTTTTTTCATGATATTCGTTTTTATTTTTGAATAGTTAAAAATAGTACTTTTTTTTATAAACAATATAACGTTGAACCACATTTATTTATTGTTCCAGATTTAGCCATTGTTGGAATGTAAAATCTCCCTTGTTTTGCTACATTATCCTTTGATGGCTTTTATGCCTGGCAATTCTTTTCCTTCGAAGTATTCGAGCATGGCACCACCACCTGTACTTACATAGCTTACTTTATCGGCGAGGTGAAACTTATTGATAGCCGCTACTGAATCGCCACCTCCAATCAATGAATAGGCGCCTTTGTTGGTTGCTTCGGCAATTGCTAAGGCCACAGAACGCGTCCCATTTTCGAATTTTTCCATTTCGAAAACCCCCATTGGACCATTCCATAAAATTGTTTTAGATTGGGAGATGACTTCATTGCATGCAGCGATTGCTTTTTCGCCAATATCCAGACCCATCCAACCGTCGGGGATATTCATATTATCCGCTTGTTGGGTATTGGCCGCCGCATCAAATTTATCGGCAATAGTAGAATCTACGGGTAAGATAATTGTTACACCTTTCTTTTTTGCTTTAGCTAATAATTCCTTTGCCAAATCTAGTTTTTCGTCTTCGCATAAAGAGCTTCCAATTTTGCCACCTTGCGCTTTAAAAAAGGTGTATGCCATCCCCCCACCGATGATAATGTTGTTGGCAATATTGAGCAGGTTATCGATCATTTCGATTTTGTCTGATACCTTGGCGCCACCGAGTATTGCGGTGAAAGGGTGCGCCGTATTTTTTAGTACTTTATCGGCAGCTGCAATTTCTGCATCCATGAGGTATCCAAACATTTTATTTTCTGGAGTAAAATTTTCGGCGATGGTACAGGTGCTTGCATGGGCGCGATGCGCAGATCCAAAAGCATCGTTGATATATACATTTCCTAATAATGCCAATTCAGATGCATAGACTTTATCGCCCTCTTCTTCTTCGGGATCGAATCTTGTATTTTCGAGCAATAGGACTTCGCCGGCTAATAATGTACCCGCCGCGATAACCGCTTCTGCATCGATACAATTCGGTGCAAATTTTACTTCAAGTCCTAATAAATTGGAGACCGTAGGTAAGATATGTTGAAGTGAATATTTTTCTTCTGGGCCATTTTTAGGGCGGCCGAAGTGAGACATCAAGATAGCTGCACCACCGTCGTTCAATACTTTTTTAATGGTAGGTATTGCTGCACGGATTCTTGTATCGTCAGTTACTTCCATTTTATTATTCAATGGCACATTAAAGTCGACGCGGATCAATGCTTTTTTGCCTTTAAAGTTATAGTCGTTGATATGGATCATCGGGTTTTTATTTATTTTAGTAATAGAAGAAAGGTTATCAAAGCCAATGAAAACATCCTGTTTAGCCCCGATAACCTTTCTATGTTATTTGTTTATGATTGATAAATTATAAGGTGGCGATATGCTCTACTAAATCTACAATTTTGTTAGAGTATCCCCATTCGTTATCGTACCAAGCTACCACCTTTACAAAATGGTCGTTTAAGGCGATCCCTGCTTTTGCATCGAAGATAGAAGTACGTGGATCGCTCAAGAAATCATTTGATACCACTTCATCTTCTGTATACCCCAACACCCCTTTCATATCGCCTTCAGATGCGTCTTTCATGGCTTTTTTAATCATGTCGTAAGTGGCAGGTTTTTCTAAGCGCACTACTAAATCGACCACAGAAACATCGGGTGTTGGTACTCTGAAGCTCATGCCAGTTAGTTTACCTTTAAGGGCAGGAAGCACCAACCCTACTGCTTTTGCAGCACCTGTAGAGGATGGAATAATATTTTGATACGCGCCGCGACCACCTCTCCAATCCTTTGCGCTGGGTCCATCTACTGTTTTTTGGGTAGCTGTAACGGCGTGAACAGTTGTCATTAAACCTTCAATGATAGTGAAGTTATCGTGTAATACTTTAGCGATAGGTGCTAAGCAATTGGTGGTGCAAGACGCGTTTGAAACTATGTTTTGTTCTTTGGTTAATTCTTTATGATTAACGCCCATTACAAAGGTTGGGGTATCATCTTTGGCAGGTGCGCTCATCACTACTTTTCTAGCACCAGCAGTGATATGTTTTTGGGCATCAGCTTGTGTTAAAAACAAACCCGTTGATTCGATGATATATTCAGCTCCGACCTCATTCCATTTTAGATTGGCAGGGTCTTTTTCGGCAGTGACACGAATGTGTTGGCCATTTACGATCAGGTTGCCGTCTTTTACTTCGATGGTCCCTTTGAATTGACCATGGGTAGAGTCGTAACGAAGCATGTATGCCATATAATCTGGTTCTATCAGGTCGTTGATGCCGACGATGTCGATATTTCCTCTTTCGATGGCTGCGCGAAAAGCCAATCGACCAATACGACCAAAACCATTGATACCAATTTTAATGTTTGCCATAAGATGTATTAAATATTTTGATTAAAAAATTAATTTTCAGCGGTGCGAAATTAAGAATTATTCATGAATTAGCCAATGGAATTCGCGATTTATAAGGTATAGACTAGCGACAGACACTTTTACAAGATCCGTTCAAAAGTATAATTATCAAGCCATTGATAGGATCTTTGGGTATTCAATTTCTTTATTTAAAAAATTATTGCATGAAATAATAAATCTGCTTATATTTGCACTCCATTTTTAGAATGGCCCGTTCGTCTAACGGTTAGGACACGTCCCTTTCACGGATGAAATACGAGTTCGATTCTCGTACGGGTCACGAAAAACAAAAGCCTTGCTATGCAAGGCTTTTTTGTTTTATGTTAACTTGGCTTTCTTTGAAGAAGATTTACCCAAGGCAGAAAAATAATATTCTTCTACCGATTGAGATTTTATCACCTGAAGCGAAATGATTCGCAAGCGGACTTTCTCGCAAGCGGACTTTCTCGCAAGCGGACGCTTGCGAGAGAGTCGGTTTAACAAAACGGCAATGAGAACAAATCTTAAGGAGGTTATTTTCTCTGATGATTTATTTATTTCGTGATGACCATTTTTTGAACAGCCATTACCGACCCTTTTTCATGGGTCAATTGCACCAAGTAAAACCCGTTATTGTAGGCAGATAAATCAATGATTGTTTGATTTTCGGTTACTGCAGTTGAAAAGAGTTTTAATCCCAATTCATTGTATATATCTATTTGCGACTGGATGGTCTTGTCAGTTTCGATGGTAAAGACGCCGTTAGATGGATTTGGAAAGGCTTGAAAAATTGCTTCTGTTTTATTTTCATGAATCCCTTCACAGACAACCACCTCGATAGAGGATGAATCAAGGCTTGCACAGCCATTTGAATCGGTAAAACTATAAACGATATTAAAGTTACCCATTCCTGCTACTGATTGGTTGAATATATTTCCAGATACGCCAATACCTGTATAGGTTCCACCTATTGGCGAGCCTTGCGTTAGGGCGATGGGTGCTTCTTGGGAACATACGACTGAATCTAATTCATTGTAAATCACGATTGGGAAATCATTAATTTTTAAGGATAAAGTATCTGCGCCGATACAGCCGTTTGAATCGGTAACCGCCACATAATACTTACCTGATGTGGTGGCCGTAAATGCTTGTACAGTTGAGTCATTGTTCCATAAAAATGTCAACCCCGTGTTACCGGCGTCTAGTAAAAAGGTACCCCCACATTGTGAGACATCAGCACCTAAATCGACAATTGGATTGGTGCATAAATTACCATCGGGACCGATATGTTGAGCAAAAATATCGGCAGTTGATCCAGCTCTGTAATCGAGCCAAGTAATGATTGCCCCACGTGCCTCGTCAGAGACGATCACCGGCGAGTTTTGGTTGCCATTGGCTGCAGCAACTAATACCCCATCAGTTGTCCATTGTGTGATGCCCATTGTATTGACACGTTGTGTATACACATCGTAGTTGGTTGTATATCTATAATCTCGCCAAGTGATGATGGCTCCACCACTAGCGTCTGCCATGATAGCGACCGAAAATTGATTCAGGCGTTCGCCACAAATGGCGATGCCATCGGCTGTCCATTGTACCACACCAGCTGCATCAATTCTTTGTGCAAAAATATCGGTATTGCTTGGGGTTCTATAATCTACCCAGGCGATAGTAGCGCCACCTGCAAGGTCTTTTGAAATGACTGGCACTTGTTGATCGCCTGTGGCTGCACAGATAGCTACACCATCTGCAGACCATTGCACTATGCCCGTTGCGTCTATTCGCTGCGCGAAAACATTAGGGTTGGAACCAATTCTTAGATCTTGCCAAGTGATAATGGCCCCACCACCCGCATCGCTTACCATATTGCAATAGCCTTGGTTACCCACTGCTGCACAAATAGCCACTCCATCGGTTGTCCATTGAGGCAAACCAGCGCTATTAATTCGTTGCGTATAAATATCATCATCAACACCAACTCTTTTATCTACCCAATTGATAATGGCACCACCGGTTCCATCAGATATTATTTTAGGTTTATTTTGGTCATTGGAGGCAGCGCATACAGCTACGCCATCCGACGACCAAAGCAATGTACCCGCGCTATTGACACGCTGTGCATAGATATCATATCCGATGGCAGTTCTTCTGTCTTCCCATGTAATAATTGCGCCGTGATGACCATCTGAAGCGATGGTTGGGTAATATTGATTATCTATTGACATACATATCGCCAAGCCATCTGCAGACCATTGTATAATACCACTTGCGTTAATATGTTGCGCATAGATATCGTTATCGACCCCGCTTCTTCGGTCGTACCAAGTGATAAAGGCGCCACCACTTTCGTCTGAAATAATTTGGGGAGAATATTGATTATCGGCTGCTGTGCAAATAGGCACGCCGTTCGCTATCCAAAGCACATTGCCCTCTTCATCGATTCGTTGTGCATAAATATCGTTGGTTGCGCCACTTCGTCGATCTGCCCAGGCGATAATTGCGCCACCATCACCATCAGGAATCGCCGCAATGGCAAACTGGTCGTCGACAGCAGTAGTGATTGCGTTGTTAATGGCAGGGTTTGTGCTCCACTGTGCTGAGGAAGGGGTGCCATAAAAACAAAATGTGAGGATAATTAAAAGCATGCATATTTGATGCGCATCGAATTGCTTTTTGACGAAGGTCAAGATTGGTTGATTCATATTTGTTAGGCTTGTTTTGTTTTCGGGTGCAAGATAATTTTAATAGAATCAGCCATTGTTAATTAAAACTCAATTTTTCGTTAAAATAAACATACAGTCTGTCATGGTATTGCAAAGATAAAAACTAATTTATCAAACAATAATTGGTTGTCTTAATCGACTAACATCGCTGCTTTTAGCGCGGTTATTACTTGCTGCAATGTTGAAGAAAGGACGGCACCATCTTTTGACCATTCTGTGCAGCTTAACCATTGAAGGGCGTCTGTTTCGCTGAGCGAATAAGTTTTAGAGATACGTGCAATTGATGATGAATTTGATTTGAAATGATAAGCCACGGAAAGCACAATTTGAATCATGTCTTGCAAAAGAGATTCGTACTGAGCGACTATTTCTTGTCGAGCCACCACTACAAAACTAGGCCATGGGGTTGGTGATTGGCCCAAGCACTTGAGTCCATTTTTATTGACAAAAGGTTTTGTAATAAATTTTTCCCAATAAAAAATATCAGATTCAAGTTTTGTGAGTGAATGCAAGGCTCCATCAAGGTTTCGAACCAATACAAATTGCGCAGGGTCTATAACATGACCCGCCTGATTAAAATCGATAACAGGCATTAGATGCGACCCCGAACCAAAGCGACTAATCGCAATTTTTTTATCATACATTTCATCTATTGTGTTAATTGCATTCTTCGCAGCGGTATGAATTCCCCAAATAAGCGGTGATTGAATGTATTGACCAATAATTTTGGATGAGTTTCCGTTAGCGATATCATATACAATACCTTCTGTAAGCATTACCGCCACATCAATCGTTCCCTCGCGAAGGGCTTTATTCATGGCGCCCGTGCCTCCATTGAAGTCTATCCAATGTGGTGCCATGTTACATTTTTCGAACGCTTTATTTTCGATAGCGATTTGCCAAGGTAAATTAAAATGTTCAGGAACGCCCCCAATTTTGAGTTGAATCATTGATCGAAAATGTGACACAAAGTTAGGCGATATTTATAAAAATGAGAAGGTATACCCCATGGCCGATGATTGAAGCAGGTGAGCGATTGGCAGCGGTCTCCCAACTTTGTTGGAGACTGCAGAAAGCGCGACCCCCACCCTATCGTGCATGGTGTTGCGAAGCGAATGGGACGTGCTGAGGTGGGGGGCACCCCCAATCAAATTTCTACCTCAAAAAATGTTGCAGGCGACGATTAAAAATGAGCTGAAGTATTGGCATTAACAGGTTCAATTAAACCCAACTTAATTTTTTTATAGTATCGTCTTATTAAGAGTTGATACCCGCCTACGCCCAAGCAATACATCAAAGCCGTGATGATTAAAATACTGCTATATGCGATGTTTGCGGCGCGTAACACTTCGAATATTTTCGCAGAAAAGAACCAAGAACCACTCCAAATCGAGGCCGACAGTGAACTTACCAATTCACGATTTTTTTCACCGACATAATGCATCGACAACTCAGAGGTCATGGGTCCTGCCGCATTCATTAAAGGTTGACGAATAATAAAAAAAATCATAGCAAAATAAATAGCATACCATTTTTCTTTATACCATTCGGTGGTTGCCAATAAAAACAAAAATATAATGGCGAGAACTTGTATGGCGGTGATAGCGATATGGTAGCCATGATTTTTTTTGATGGAAGGAATCAGTATGGTAACGAAAGCCACCATCACATAAGTAACAGCCAGCATCAGGGCATACATATCCGACTTCATATGGTGCACATTTTCGAAGAATAAATTAATAAATTGTATGGTTAATCCTGCGCCGATAGCGATAATGGTAGAGGGAAAAATAACTGATAAAATGACCAGCCAATCGTAACTTTTGTAGGCTTTAAGCAACGGTATTTTTTCGGAGGTAATTTCATTTTTATCGAGTTTAAATAGGAAGTAAATACCGCCCAAACCGATGAAAGAAAAAAGGTATAAAAAATTTCTGTCGACGCTGAAATAAGGAATGGTAAATTTGAATAAATAATGAATTGATCCAGCCAGAATAGTAGATATGGTAAAGGTTTGAAAAATCAATGCAAAAATTTCGGAATGATTTTCTTTTTTAGAATTGAGCAAAAGATAAGGCGTTTCTGTTGCTGATAAACAGGCGAATGCGATGCCCCAACAAAGCATCGAAATTTTGATTAGATAGTCTATTCGATGATCGATGGCATAAATTTCCATCATGGCAATAAAAGGAAGTACAGACATGGAAACGGTAAACCATTTTTTAAGTTTTCGACCCTTAATAAACAAACCTAATGGGAATGCAATAAAAGCAATAGCTATATAATTGTAGGAAGTAAAATTGGCGATTTCATAATCTTTATAGCCTTTGTCGAGCATAAAATAATTTCGCAATAAGCCAAAAGAAGCATTGACCAGTTGAATAAAGAATAGCGACAACACTAACATGTAGATATTCTTCTCGACCTTGGCATATCCATCGAATATCTTTTTCATGATTGATTAATTTGTTGTTTAATATAGGTGATGCAAGCATCTACAGATGAAGGTTCAAACCATTGAATAGATTCGTCTTTACGAAACCACGTCAATTGACGTTTAGCATATTGACGCGTATGTTGTTTGATCAATTCAACCGCTGTTTCCAAAGAAATTTCTCCATCGAGATAATCGAATACCTCTCGATAACCAATCGTATCGAGGTTTTTATTGGGTAATTTATTTTTAAGCGCCTTTACTTCTTCGACTAAACCATTTGCTATCATGGCATCTACACGCTGATTAATACGGTCGTAGAGCTGTTCGCGCGGCAAGGTAAGTCCGATTTTAATAATTTTGAAAGGCCGCACTTTG